>ERZ1292629.4187-Hain-H43-01um-R1-4187-length-10697-cov-8_pt1 | contig 10697 bp, 17 predicted proteins | sample MGYA00564399_ERZ1292629 | MGnify/ENA primary metagenome ERZ1292629 (study PRJEB36523, sample SAMEA6512636) | groundwater metagenome | collected 2019-01-08 | study: AquaDiva: Metagenomics assemblies of 32 groundwater samples
TTTTTTTCATATCTTTAGCATACATCAATCGTTCTAATTCAAAAGAGAATTCACTATGAAAAATGAATAAACATTTATGAAGAAATTCTATTCAGTCATTGTCAATTCTGTGATAGTAAATAATGAAAATAAAGTTTTAATTGCACAAAGAAGTCTTGAAGAAAGCCATGAAGGAGGTAAATGGAGTATACCTGGTGGAAAAATAGAGTCTATAGGTGAAGAACATGGTATTTTATTAAAAAATATCAAGAAGGAAATTTTAGAAGAAGTAGGAATTGAAATATATGATGAGATATATCTCGTTCATGACAACACTTTTTCTAGAAATAATGGCGATGATGTTTTAGCTCTGGTTTTTATATGTAAATATAAATCAAGAGAAGCAAAACCATTAGAAGATACAACAAATGTAAAATGGATTGGAGAAGAGGAAGTCAACAACTACGAATTTCCTCCAAATGTAAAGGAGTATGTATTAAAGGGGTTTAAATAATATTGTGTTGCATCTCAAAATATGATTTATTAAGGGCATTTCTTCCCCTCAGGCATATGGTTAGTATAGCATAATTTTAGTTAAAAATATTTTCTCTTTTTCAAAAATTTTTATTTTTTCTAAGTCTTTAGATTTCCAACGGTTTTGATGACCAGTTTTATAAGGTTTACATAAAGCACAACTATGTTTTTTATTTTTGAACATTTTTCGCATAAATTTAATAAGTATTTGAAGTTCTCCGTTTTAATTTAAATACAAGGATAATTTTTTCTTTAGTTTTTATTTTGTAAAATATTCTATATAATCCAACTCTGCGTCGCCAAGAATTTTCTTCACCTTGCATTTTCTGCAAATCTCCATAAAAAGGATTAGTCGGCAAAAGTTTGATGACAGAAAGCAACACTCCTCTGTTTTTAATAGGGATTTTCTTTAAAACCTTAAAAACAGTTTCATCAATTTTTAATTCCCAGTTTACGAACAAGTTCATCGTATGACAAAATTTTATCCATCTTTAAATTTCTTTCTGCCCGCTTTAGAGCTTTTCTTTCTGCTAATGTGGGAATATATTCTTTAAATCTTTTAAACTGCAAAAAAGACTCATACTCTTTTCTGGGTACAAGCACTAAATCGCCCACTTGAGCCAAACTTTTCGGAATTGTTACATTGTAAGTATTCATAATTTTATTTTAACACGAAGTAAAATTCGAGACAATACGATTAACAAACCAATCATAAAAACCAATCGTTATTTTTCTTCCCCTCAAGCATATGACTAGTATAACATAGTTATTAAATTCAGGATATTGCTGAAGCTGAATTTAGGCGAACGGTTCTTACTGAAATTATTTTAGGAAAATGTTTTTTGATTTTTAAGATAATCCACTATTACTTTTCGTACTGTAGAATTAAAGCCACCATATTTTTCATCTTTTATATATTCATGTTTTGATACCCAACGCCACTCTGAAAACTTTTCTGGTTCCATAAGTTTGGCTTCCTGTTTTGTAGTACAAAAAAATATTATTACAGTATCACCTTTCTTCATGCCAGATACTTCTCCAAGAAAATCAATGATTTCAAACTCAGTGATACCGACTTCTTCTTCCACCTCTCTTCTTAATGTATTTTCAATAGTTTCTCCAATGTTACATCTACCACCAGGAGTAGTCCAAACAGAGATATCTTTCCATTTGTCCTTTGTGTAGTTACGATATCCCGTCAGTATCTTTCCATTTCGCATCATTACCGCCATCGGACATTTGCTTTTATTTCCTACTTCTTTCAGTTTTGTTTTCATAATTTTTACTTCAGAAAAATCCATCTTTTCATTAATTTTTTTGCTTCAGCTTCCAATTGTTTTTCGTCCAGATTGTATTTACGGGCGATTTTTTGCAGTTTTTCGATTTTCTTTGGATTTCGCACTTCGGTTATTTTGACATTCTTATCTATTTTCTTTCCCAAGACCCTATAAAATTTCCAACGCAGAGTATATTTGGGGAACATATATAAAAGCCCCGCGTAAAAACTGATTTTACTGAAAGGATATTTTATATTTTCATGATCAGACCAACAAGCCCGGGTACAAGTATAAACAACATCCGACAATTCACTCCATTTATCCATTAAACTTTTAGCTTCTTTAAATTCTTGCAATTCATCCGCCACATCATTCTGATGCCAATCAAAATCCTTTTTTGGCATATCCAACATTGAATGCCATTTATTTATTATTTTTTTCATTTTAATAACTTTATTTCTGCTTCATACTTTCCACATAATATTTTAAAGCTTGAAATTGATGCGGAAAAATCTTATCTGGTTGTTCACTTAACAATTTTTCTAACTCCTCAAGACTTACCCATTGAGGGTTCTTTGTTTCACCCTTTTGCATTATCGGTTTTCCTTCAACCTCGCAAAGAAATATAAAACCGAACCATAGCTTCCCGTCATTTTTATTAAGAACTTGCTGACACATAAATGGCTGGAAAATCATTGTTTGCTCAAATTGGTTCACCTTGAATGACTCTTCCTGAAAAGAATTACGGAACGCCGTTATTTTCAATCCGCATTCTTCTTTCACTTCACGGACAATTGCGTCAAAGACATTTTCGTAGCTGTCAATACGTCCACCGGGAATTTCAAACAAGCCCGAATACTGGGGACTATTTTCGGGTTTCCAGCGCGTCTGAAGGAAAATTTTTTTTACATTTCCTTCTATTTTCTCTAATATGCCTGCTACAAAAATAACTGGCGCTTCTGATTCTTTTTTGTTCATAATAAAAGTTATGAGTTATTGATAATTTCTAGAACCCTGGCGGCTACGCGTTCTGGCAAAATATCCGATGCTCCTCTCTTGTTTTCTGACTCTCCGTAATAGAATAAATTTTCACTACCTTTAAAACTTAAATCAACCAGAGCATGATTACGAATCATTTCTCTTCCATACGGATGAGTTATGCGAAAAGTATTAGGACCAGACCAAAACACAGCATTACTCAAACTAAACATAACATTAGGTGTTCCGCACATACTAGAATAATGACCCAAACCTGTGTCTGGAGTCACACTAACACGAGTCATGTGCATAAGAGTATTCATTTCGCTTAACATAATACTACCTCTGTTTAGGGCATAGGGCTTGTCTCTTTTTAAACGATTAACCATGTCGCCATTTAGAACTCGTTTTTCTTCATTCGTGTCATCAATAAAAAATATTTGTACATCTGATTTTTGTTCACAAATTATAGAAATGAGAGACCCCCAACATTCTGGAGTATATTCTTTTCCTTGAGCGCTTGATCCTGGAGAAATTGTAACTAACGGCTTATTTCTATCAAGATTAAATTTTCTGATCAGGATTTCTTTTTGATCCTCAAAGTTATTATCCTTTGGAATAAATTCTCTGACACTATAAATATCATCATATAACTTCTGCCCTAATAATATTTCCATGTTTCTCATTATTCTCATAGGCAACATATCATATTTCTTTATTCTGCCTGGCTGAATTGGTATTTCCTCTTTTATCCAGTCCTGACAATCACGGCGAAAAACTTTCATGGGGTCTTGCTCGTCCATTGTCTTCATTCCAAGAATATGATAGTCGTGGAATTTTCTATTAAGATTAAAACAAAAGAGTTTATCTTTTGGATGGGGATGAAAAGATTCAACCTTATCGAGTAAATCAAGTTCTGGGTATATTGTTTTTAGACTACTAAAAAGATCCTGATGGGAACTAATTACGGTAATTTTTTCCCCGCTTAGAGAATTGAGTTTAAAATACCTGTCTAAAGATGTTATGACAGGTAATTCTAGGGTAGCATCCCCAATATGGTCACCTAAAACAATAACGATATCCGTTGCCTGATTCAGGGCGTGTGGCAAAGGTGCTGTTTCATAAAATTTTTTATCGAACGGTTTGTCTCCGACTTGTGCAGATTCAAGCAAGCGATTGTAATGTAAACGCAGGACTTGCTCCTTATCTTCAAGTACTTTTTCAAAAATTGTTTTTGACTCCAACATGCCCTTTATTATATCAGTTCCAATTCCCTTAGTGATATTCGATTGCCCACAAAAATGGCGCGCCTAAAGCTATAAAAAACCACTGCATATTTCTATAGTCTAGCAACATTATGTTACAATTGCCAGATGATTTCGATAGAAGATTTTAAGAAAGTTGATATTGTGGTGGGAGAGATTCTCTCAGCTGAAAAAGTTCCTGAGACAGATAAATTATTAAAATTGTCTGTTGATTTAGGGGAATCACAGCCGAGACAAATAGTTTCCGGAATTTCTTTGTATTTTCCAGACTGTTCCGTTTTGGTTGGTAAAAAATGTATGTTTGTCGCTAATTTAGAACCGAGAATGATTCGTGGATTTGAAAGCCAAGGTATGATTTTGGCGGTTTCGAGCGCGGATGGAAAATTTTCTTTACTTGAACCAAATGACGAGATTCCTGTCGGCGCAAGAGCTCGCTAAAATCAACACAAGATTTTATTGCTATTTATTATAAAAATTGATATAAATTTCACATGATAGATTGCATATTCTGTAAAATAATAAAAGGCGAAGCTCCTGCTCATGTTGTTTGGGAGGATAATAAGCATATCGCTTTCCTATCTATTTTTCCTAATACTAAAGGTGCCACTGTGGTAATTTCAAAAACGCATTACACTAGCTATGCCTTTGATCTTCCTGATGAGGTACTGTCTGATTTTATTTTAGCAACAAAAAAAGTTGCAAAACTTCTCGATTCAAAGCTTGAAGATGTTGGCCGTACAGCAATGGTGTTTGAGGGCTTTGGAATTGATCACATACATGCCAAATTATTTCCAATGCATGGAACTGCGGATATGAAGAAATGGAAGCCTATTAAATCAGAAGTGAATAAATATTTTGATAAATATGAAGGCTACATATCTTCACATGATTTTGAAAGAGCAAATGACAAAGAGCTGGCTGAACTGGCAAAAAAACTAAAGGGGGACAAATAAACTGAATATCCTCAACTACTTTAAGGTCAGTTATTTCATCTTCTCAATTTTCTCCCAGGGCAAATCCGGCTTGCCAAAGTGGCCGTAAGTGGCGGTCTGCTCAAAGATCGGTTCTCGAAGTCCCAATTTTTCAATTATTGAAAGCGGCTTGAAGTCAAAATTATTGCGGACTATCTTGGATAGATCTTCGCCTTTTTCATTGAAGGTTTCTATCATGAGCGGTTCTGCCATACCAATAGCGTAAGCGACAGATACAAGCACTTCTTTGCCGTAACCATTCGCGACAAGATTTTTTGCCACATAGCGCGCCATGTAGGCGCCAGAACGATCTACTTTGGTTGCGTCTTTGCCGGAGAAACATCCTCCGCCGTGGGGGATTATCCCGCCGTAGGTATCTACCATTATTTTTCGTCCGGTTAGGCCAGTGTCTGCTTCAAAACCGCCTTGAATGAATTGGCCAGTAGGGTTGACTAGAATTTTAACTGTTTTTTTCTCTTCCACAGAAAGAAAAGGATTAATTATTTTTTCAGTAATTTCTTTCCTTATTTCTTCCTGCTTAATCTCGGGAGAATGCTGTGCGCTGACCAATACAGTATGCAACTTACCATCAGCATAAGTTACTTGGGTTTTACCGTCGGGCTTAAGCCATTTTATTTCGCCATTTTTTCGGGCCTCTTCCAGACGTCTTGATAATTGGTGAACTAAAACTACTCCTTTTGGCAGAAATTCCGGAGTCTCATTTGTCGCAAATCCATACATAATGCCTTGATCGCCGGCGCCACCCTTGTCCACCCCCATAGCTATGTCGGGAGATTGGGTGACGATATGCGCCGAAATTTCCAACTCCTCTTGATATCCTATACCCCTATATATATCACGAGCAATTTTTACATAATCTACTTTTCCTTTCGAAGTAACTTCTCCACCAATAACAAGTTTTCCATGTCCGCCAAAGGTTTCGACGGCTACTCGGCTTTTCGGATCAAGTGAAAGGTATGCATCCAAAATAGCATCTGATATTTGATCGCATATCTTATCCGGGTGCCCGGAAGTCACAGACTCGACTGTGTAGTTGCTGTTGTGTTTGTAAAACATAAAATATATTAGATCTATTATACTACAAAAATTTACTAATTTTTAAACAAATTTTTGACTTTAGCAAATCGTTCTTTGGGCGAGCCAATTATCTCAACAAATGGAATTTTATGCTCTTCTAAAATATTTCTAATCCTTCGGTCTATGGCTTGTTGAAATTTTATATCAGTTGTTCGTATGCCATCATCTTCAATCGCGAATTCGCCACTGGGCAAATACAAAACCAAATCATAATTACCAAATCTTGGCACTAATGTTTTAGTGGCAAATTCAATCAGATCTGATTCCTCGGCAAACAAATGATGAATGTATGCAAGCAAATCTATACTGCAGCGGTCGGTCACCCATTTACTGTCTATATTTTCTAACTCTATTTGTTTATTAATTATCCAAAATTCTGTTTCTGGTGTCGCAGTCTGATCAAGATTATATCCTGCCTCCTTGGCCAGTCGCGCTACTTCAGGTAAAATTTTAAAGTCGGGGCAGTTCTTTTTTATTTGTTGGGCTAACGTAGTTTTACCTACTCCTTGGGCTCCCGTAATTGCGATTTTCATAAATTATTTTGCTCCGGCTCACAAAAGCTACGCTTTTGTGCCTTCACGCCAGCCAGACATGTATTCCTTTTGTCTTTCAGTCAAAGTATCAATGCGTATACCCAAGCTTTTTAATTTTAAAGCTGCGATTTTCCTGTCTAAAATTTCAGGCAAGACATGCACCCCTTTTTCTAATTTGTCTTTATTTTTCAGGATGAACTCTACGGCCAGAATTTGATTGGCAAAACTCATATCCATAACCGACGCGGGATGCCCTTCGGCGCTACTCAAATTAACCAATCGTCCACTAGCTAAGATAAATATAGTTTTTCCATTTTTTAATTCGTAACTTTCCACAAAATCGCGTAAAACTTTTCTTGTTTTTGCAATTTTTTGGAGCGCGACCAGATCAATCTCCACATCAAAATGTCCAGAATTCGCTAGCACGCACCCATCTTTGATAGTTTTAAATACTTCTTTGCCGATAACATCCGTGTTGCCAGTGACGGTACAAATAAAATCTGCTATTTTCCCAGCTTCGACCATTGTCATCACTCGAAAGCCGTCCATCAGCGCTTCCAGCGCTTTGATTTCATTAATTTCCGTAACAATAACGCTGGCTCCCATTCCGCGAGCTCGCATCGCCAACCCTTTTCCGCACCATCCATAACCAGCCACCACGAAAACCGAGCCAGCTATCAGTTTATTAGTAGCGCGGATGATGCCATCAAGCGTTGATTGTCCTGTGCCGTAGCGGTTATCAAAAAAGTGCTTGGTCATGGAATCATTCACAGCAATTACCGGAAAAAGTAGCGTTCCTTCCTTCGCCATAGATTTTAAGCGAGAAACGCCGGTGGTGGTTTCTTCTGTTCCGCCGATCATTTTTGAAGCCTGATTTAATCTTTTAGAATGCAATTCTCCCACCAAATCCGCTCCGTCATCCATCGTAATATCCGGCTGCATATCAAGTACCCTGCGCAAATGCGCGAAATATTTTTTTTTATTTTCATTCTTCTTGGCGAAAACGGGAATCTTGAAATTTTTCACCAGCGACGCCGCGACGTCGTTTTGAGTAGAAAGGGGATTGGAAGCGCAAAGTCCCACTTTTGCGCCAGCTTCTTTTAAGGCAATCATCAAGTTGGCCGTTTCAGCTGTCACATGCAGGCAAGCTCCGATGGTGATATTTTTAAACGGTTTTGATTTTTTAAAATTGGAAGCAATACCAGAAAGTACCGGCATGTCCTTCTTTGCCCACTCAATTTTAGTCATTCCCTTTTTCGCCAAGTCAATATCTTTGATGTCGTATTTCATATCAGTATTTTAACATAAAAACAGGGCGCCCAAGGCTATAAAAAACCACTGCGCATTTTTTATTGTAGCATACGTGGTAAATACGGGGTATAATATTATTATGTCTATGAATTCCTTTGACAAATTTTTCAACAGGTTTTTTCCGGTGCCTTCTTTTCTGGCAGCGCCCTCTTTTGGTTTGGATATTTCAGATGAATCATTAAAATTTATAGAGCTTGTCAATACAAAAAATGGCATTCGAGTCGGTCGGCATGGAGAACGCAACATACCGCCCGGCATTATTGAGTCGGGTAAAATTAAAAATTCAAAACGGATAGAGGAAATTCTGATGTCGCTTAAGGCCGAAGTTGGATTAAAATCGGTGCGTGTTTCCTTACCAGAGGAGCAAGTGTATCTTTTTAAGCTCCGGTTGGAAAAATCAGGATTAGTAAGTATCAGAGAGAGTATTGAGCTTTCTCTTGAAGAGCATATACCCATCCAAGCGTCCGAAGCTATTTTTGATTATGAATTGCTTAATCAAGATGCGCAAAATTTAGAGCTCCAGGTCGCGGCCATTCCCCAAAATGTAATCGAGAGCTATCTCTCTATATTTAAGCATGCTCAAATCGGAGTTCAGTCGTTTGAACTTGAAGCGCAGGCGATTGCCAGGGCGGTTATTAAAAATGGCGACCTGGAGACTTATATGATTGTGGATTTTGGAGAAAAGCGCACCGGTATTTTTATTATTTCTCGCGGAGTAGTGATGTTTACTTCCACGCTCGACCTAGGCGGGGTGATGCTGAATGGTATGATTGCCAAGAATTTCAAAATAAGTTTTGCCGAAGCGGAAAAAATGAAGCGCAAATACGGCCTCGAGCGCAATACTCCCAATAAAGAACTATTTTCGGTGCTTTTGAACAGTGTTTCTATTTTGCGCGACGAAATAGTCAAGCATTTTTTATATTGGCATACGCATAAGGATGAAGAAGGCAAAAACAATCCATCGATCAAGAAAATTATTCTTTGCGGCGGGGATTCTAATTTGATAGGGCTTTCGGATTACTTTTCAGTCAGCATGAAAAGTCCGGTGGAGATGGCGAATGTTTGGGTCAATATAGCGGACATAGAAAATTATATTCCAGACATAAATTTTAAACGAGCGCTTTCGTTTGCAGCCGCGCTCGGGCTAGCTTTGCGGGATTTTGACCAATGATAATTATTGATAATAAATTTAAAATTTTAACACGGAATGATTAATTTAATTCCAAATCAAGAGAAGAGAGAAATGATTAAAGGTTTTTATTATAGACTAATAGTTTTGTTTTTGGTAATAGCGAGCGTCTCTTTCCTTATTGCCTTTGTCATAATTTTACCGTCCTATTTTCTTTCTTCTATTAAAGTTAATCTTGTTAATGCCAAATTAGAAATACAAAAAAGCGAACCAGTGCCTCTACCTGAAGAGCAAACTCTGGCGGTGATAAAGGATTTAAGTAATAAATTAACACTAATTGAGAATGCTCGCAGTGATGAATTTACTATTTCTAAAAAAGTAATCAATGCTATCGTTTTTAAAAAAATGCCCAATATTAAAATTACTGGTATTTCTTACGAAGGTGATTCAAAAAATAACTCTCCACAGAGCAAAAAAATCAGTATTCAAGGCATAGCTCCCTCCCGGGAAGTCTTGCTTTTATTTCGTCAAGCGCTCGAAGACAGCACTTTTTTTAAACAAGTTGACTTACCCATTTCAAATTTTATAAAGGGGTCCGATATCCAATTTTTTTTAAGCCTAATTCCTAAGTAGATTATTTTATGAACACCCAAAGCAATTTTCCCAAAATATCATTATTTTTTTCTGCGATATTTCTTATTTTTTCTTGTCTGATTTTTTTCTTTTTTTACAGAGCGATAAATAATAATGAAAAAGAATCACAAGCCAAAGAACTTGAGTGGCGAAATGAATCGTTTAGACGAGATGAAATAAAAACGCTTGACCGTTCAATCAAAATAATAGAAGGAGAAATGAAACAGCTAGAAACTCATTTTGCGCAAAGTTCCGATATTGTGCCCTTTTTAGATACAATTGAAGGATTGGCGCTTAAAGTGGGTGCCAAAGCGGAAGTTGCTTCTGTTAATATTTTGACAGATCAAACTGGACTGATGGTTGGACTAAAAGGATCAGGAAATTTTGAAAACCTTTACAAATTTTTAACGCTTTTAGAAAATTCTCCGTATGAACTTGAGTTTATCGACATGGACCTGCGCAGGGAAACAGAACTGAATGCGGGGAATAAAAATGTTACAGTTTCTAAATGGAATGTAATTTTCACGATAAAACTTTTAAGTTTTACGCCATAGGTATTTATAAAGTTCTTAAAGCAAGAAAATAAGTAACAAATGAAAATAAAATTTTTCAAAAAAGAAAAGAATTTCAAAAAAGAAAAAGCAAGTTTATGGTCGAACATAAATCTTTATTGGAAATTGACTGTTCTTTTTATGTTCGTAGTCGTTCTTCTCTCCTTCTTTTTTGGTTATAATCTTTTTAGGCGAATAAGCAAAGAACCTGTTTTATCAACGGATGACATTGGTGGGCAAGTTGAAACAGTTAAAAAGGAAAGAATTGAAAAAGTGTTGGAGTATTTTTCTTTGCGAAAACAAAAATCAACCCAAATATTAAACTCTCCCGCGCCCATCGTTGACCCGTCGCTTTGAAAATGTTAATTTAAAAGGGTATTTACGCGCGGTTAGCTCAGTTGGTAGAGCAACTCATTTACACTGAGAAGGTCGGGGGTT
>ERZ1292629.4188-Hain-H43-01um-R1-4188-length-10696-cov-5_pt1 | contig 10696 bp, 23 predicted proteins | sample MGYA00564399_ERZ1292629 | MGnify/ENA primary metagenome ERZ1292629 (study PRJEB36523, sample SAMEA6512636) | groundwater metagenome | collected 2019-01-08 | study: AquaDiva: Metagenomics assemblies of 32 groundwater samples
GCCGGTGGGTGGAGCCGCACCACGTTGGCCGGCCCCGGGACGATCACAGGACCGTGCCGCTGTGCTCAGTGCACCACCGGGAGGGACGGGCGGCAGTCCATGTGATCGGACGGCGGGCTTTTGAGGCACGGTTTCGGATCAGCTTCGAGGCCGCGATTGCGCGGCTGAATGAGCAGTGGAATGCCAGAAGCAAGGACAGTTGAATTTGACTACCGCTGCGCTTGTGGCGTCGTAGGGCGCATCGTAGGGGGTGCGCATCAGAGCGGTGCGCGCATCTTCGATGCCGTGCGGCTCGGGCAGAATCGGCATGGTTGCTACTCCCAACCGGCCGAGATTGGGGCACCCGGGCACTGGGGACCCGTCACGATAAAAACCGTCGCTGGCTTCCGGCACCGTAAGGGTCGGTGGTGTTTGGAAACTTGGGAAGCTGAAGGGGATCAGCATGAGCGAGGATAGCGCGGGAGACGCCAAGTTCGTCGCCCTCCTGGCGTTATGGATTCTGGCTTCCTTTAGGCGATCACCATTACTCCCTGATGAGCAATCGAAAACTGAACAGGGGTCGCCCCCGAGGAGATCAGATGGCGGCCCCAAAATGGAGGAGACATGGGAATTGTAACACAAGTCCAGGAATCTGACAATGAGCGGGAATGGAGAATCCGCAACCCGCTCCAGGCCCAACTTTTAGAGCACGAGGCGCTCGACCGCGAGACCTACCGCCGAAGTCCAGAAATCGGAGAACTGGCGGCGGCCATGGCTGCGGCTCAGATCGAGCTGCGCAACCCGAAGAAAACGGAAACCGCCACGGTCGCTACCAAGAGCGGCGGCCAGTACAGCTACCACTACATGGAGCTCGCCCAGCTGATCGAGATCTGCCGGGAAGTGCTGGCGAAGCACGGGCTGGCGATCTTCCAGCCGGTCGCAGCCAATCTCAGCACGGTGACGATCACAACGCTGATCGCTCACCGCAGCGGACAATGGATCGCCTCGGACCTGGCCCTGCACCCGGTTGACTCGGGGCCCCAGGCAATCGGCTCGGCCATCACCTACGGCCGGCGCTACGGTCTGGCCGCCATGGTGGGGATTGCCGGGGAGGAAGACGACGATGCGGCCGCGGCATCGGTCGAGCGGCACGCGCCGTCCAAGCCAGTCGCCAGAGCCACGGAGACGGGCCCGCGCGGGCCGGCGCCAATAGCTACCGGAGTGCCTGAAGCCGTCCAGGCGATCTGGCGGCGCATGAAGGGACCGGAGGCGATCAGGCGCGAGTTCGGTGCGTTGCGCAACCAACTCGCTGCCTTGCGTGGCGCCGAGGCCGGCGAGCGAACCTACGCCGGCCTACTGGCCCGGTTCCAGATCAGCGATCCCGCCGAGTCCGGCAAGAGCAGGCAGGCGCGCCTCTGCGCGAAGGCGTTGTGGGAGGAGACCGAGGGTGGTCGGCGGATACAGCCGCAGCCGGTTGTTGCGGTCATGGATGCGGGGGAAGTGGAGGTGGCGTGATGGTTCCCGATGAGCAACCCAGACAAGGACTACTCTTGATTCTGTGGGTACTCGCTGGTGTAGTCTTCGGTATGATCCTCTTGGGCATCTACCCTCGTCAAGTGGAAGGTTTCGCAATCGAGCGAGCCTTTGGCGGAAATTGCGTAACCGCACAAACGCCACGGGTCGGCGACGTAATCCTTTTCTGCTCCTCTGATATTAAACAAGTCGAGGACGCCCTCCGCCGGTATAAGCAATCGCCGCTCGGCAACAGGATCAAGCGATGAGGCCACAACCCGATACCAGACAACCCGGCGCGATGAAGGTCGCCTGCCCGACGTGCCAGGCGCCACCCGGCCATCGCTGCCGATCCCTCGCCATAAGCTGGTGGCGACGAAGGGACGAAGAACGGGCCGGGCTATGCCACGCCGAGAGAAGGGCGGCCTGGGAAGCGAGCACTGCGAGGGCAGCATGAGGGCAATCACGGAGGAGCGGCTTGCGGAGCTTGAAGCCTCCGTGAAGGCGATCATTGACGCGCCGCTTGGTTCTACTGAGCGATGGCTGAAGTGCGCACAGTTCTCGTTCTCCGCCAGAGAGACTGTGCCCGCCTTGATCGCCGAAGTGCGACGATTGCAAGCCGTCGTGAAGCAACAGCGATCCGATGTGGCCGCCCAGTGCGCCAGCATCGCGTCTTTGGTGGGCGAAGAGCGCCATGGACACAATGATGAACAAACGGCGTGTTTAATCGCGGAGAGGATCCTGCGCGAGTTCGGGCTGGAACCATGAGCCGGGCCGCGATCCCCGCCCGCCAAATCCCGTCGATCATCCGCGCCGTCCTCCATCGGGGGGTCTGGCGGGGAACCTGCGACCGGGGCCTCATCGACATGGAGATCCGGCGGGTGGCGCGGCTTCACCCGCTGGAGTACAGCGTGATCTGCTGCATGGATCTCAGGGTCGGTGCGGCCCGCGACGTTCATTGGGCGGTGGACGAAATCAATCGGATCGTGGCCGCGAAGCGGGAGGCCGCGCTTGGCCGTCCGAAAATGGAAAGGAGCAAACCAGATGGCAAACGCCAACCTAATGCCCGCCTCGCTGCGGGCTGACAACGAACTCTGCGTCCGCACCCGCAGCCGCTGCGGGGAATGCGGCGGCAGCGGCGCGGCCGCCTTGGGCGAGCCTGGGACCGATCCGGGGGACTGCCAGCGCTGCGATGGCCTCGGCCACCGGCAGCAGTGGACGCCGCTGGTTGCGTTTCTGGATCTGCTCCTGGTCGCCGCGATGATTGAGACAATACGCGGCGAGCTCCGCGAACTGGACGCGGCTAAACGTCCAGGCCACGCGCCGGCACGATCAGGCACCGGATGCGAACCGTAAATGACCGCGCGGCGTGGGGGTAGCAACATCACTTAACCGGGCGGCAGAACACGACTGTGCCACGCGCGACAGGGCGACAAAGAAGTCCAGGCGAATCCGCTGCGGGCCAGTGGTATTAGCTGATGAGCGCGACCAAACTACGGCCCCACACAACGGCTATCACGGCCACGGCCAGCAGCGCAACCGCCGCGCCCAGCCGGATCGACCGCAACACCACGCTGGCTAGGCCGGCCATCACCGAAACCACCAGAATCAGCGCGAACAGGGCGTAAACCCCGGTATCGGATACGAGCAGATCAGTCAACATCGTCAATCTCCTTTCGGTCGGTCGCCCCCCGCGGGGCTGGCGCGGCATCGCTCGGCACTCCTGCGAGCGCCGAGGCATGCGAGATCAGGCGCGAACGGAAAACTGCGAGGTCATCCCGGTAGCGCCATCGCCAGTACGGGAGTAGGACCCGACCGGCGAACCGGCAGACCGGGTGAATCACGACCCGCTGCGAACTTTGGGGAAACGGCCCATGGCCGCTCATCCAGAGGCACCGGAGGCCCACAATCAGCAGAACCACGGCGGTCAACAGCGCGCCGGCGAGGAACGCATCGAACCAGAAGGCGGCGGACAGAAGGGCGGGCATCATCGCCCTCCCCGCCGCAGTTTCCGTTTGTCCTCCCGCCGCTTCCGCCGCTCTTCTTGCTGCAGCATGGCCTCCATCTCCGCCGCCCGCTGCCACACCGTCTGCCAGTGGATCAGGTATGCCTCGCGGCAGCCCTTGCGCCGCAGGCGGCAGTAAGCTGGGTGCGCCTCGATCACGAGCGGCCTGCCCCGCACGATTACCGCCGTCTCGCGGCGGGTGGGGCTGGTGGAGCGGATGGCGGTCATGCCGCGCCCCTCGCCTTGGCGATGGCGGCGCGGGCAGCCTCAGCCTCGGGGCTGTACACCGGGCATTCCCGGTGCGCCAATAATGCCTCCAGCGCCCTGACCACCGGCTCATATTCGGCGGTGATGAGGTCAGCCGCTCGCCTAACCCTAAAAGAATCGCGTGGATAAAGGACAAGCGCGTTCGCCGCCCTTATCGCGGCGGCGTGAGGTTGGGTGGTCATGGTGTTCCTCTCGCCTTGGCGATGGCGGCGCGGGCGCGCGCGATGCGTTGTTGCTTCGCCTCGTAATCCAGATCGAGCCGCACCCGGTCTGCTATGTCAATGAGATCCTCGACGGCTTCAAGCAGTTCAGCTTGCTCCTGCTCAGCTTGCTTCAGGGCTGCGATTACCTCATCTACCACAGCGTACTCGGCGTCATCCATTGACTCTCCGCTCCGGATAACGCTCCGCAGATAGGCCAGCACGCCCATGGCGCGGGCAGTGGCACTTGGAACTGGTTCTGGTGTTTGTGTAGCGCTCATTTTTCAGCGTTCTCCTCGCCGCTCCTGGCCCTGCGGACGTAGCCCGTAGGGTCAGGAGCCGCGCTAGGCGCGGTCATCTCCTTGTGCTTCCTTGGCTATTCTCAGAATAGCGCAGACCTGAATCGCCACTGCCAGCGGAACACCGCGCACGTCCATGTCGATGCTGTCTCCACTGGGTCGCAACTCCCCATACATTCCGTCAAGATACTCGTAGAGCCGCACAGAGATCGTGCCGTCATAACTGCGGTTCTCGGGTGCGAGTCCAAGAGAGGCGCAAAGAGAATTGTAGGCTATCTTGGTCTTGGCTTCGTAGCTCAGCGTGGCATTGATTCGCTCCACACAGCGGCCGTAAATGCGGCTGTATTCAGGCAACAGGCGCCGCGTGATCTCGCGGGCAATAACGTTCGCGCCACGTGATAGCGATACCTCGATGCTGGGGGATTTTTCACTCACATCGTAGGCAGTGACTTGTTTGGAGCCGGTAGCGGTTTTGATGCTCGGCCAGCCGCCGGCGATGTGCAGTTTCTTGGCAGCCTGGGCAGCCGAGTCTCGACTCTTCCCAAAGCAGAGGCGGTGACCATTGGCATCCTCAAGGTCAGGTAGCCGGTGGCGATACTCGTCCTGATTGTAGGTTTTGAGCGCCCAGCCAAGAGCAAGGCCGATTTGGCCGATAAGGGCTGAGATTTGCTCGAACCATTCCTGTTCCGCTTGCTGTTCAGCCTCGCGCCGTTGTTCCCAGGTTGATGTTACTGGGTTGGTTTCTGTCATGTCTCGCCGCCTCCCGACGGCTGCGGCTCCCGCCGCTCCGCTCGCTATTCCTCAGCTTTTAGCGCCTCCAGCAAGCAGTTGATGAGACGCTGAATCTCCTCTCGCTGCGCCGGATCTTCGACCTTCGCGCAGCAGAGAGCTAATCCCTCTTTCAGATAGACAGCGTGATCCAAGGCAGCACTTATCCAACCCATCCGGTCCATAATCCCTCCTTTCAGCGGCCTCCCGCCGCTCCTGGCCCGTCTACCCCGAGGCCGGGAGGGGTGGGAGACCCCTCAATCCATTAGGCCACCGCCTCATCAGGGGTGGGCGCGGCCTCGCGGATGCCGAGCGCCGCTAAGCACTCGGCCACATGGGCACCGTACCCGTAGACCGGCGTGCCAGAGTCGTAACCAGCACCGTAGCGGAGGTCCTTCAGGGCCACTATCACATCTTCTGCCGTCTCGCAGCCCAAGATCTTGTCGGCACCGACATACTGCGAGTCGCCGCCGCCCGAGTAACTGCCGTTCTGGTGCCAACTCGTAAAGTGGCAACGGGCCCGGACCATGCCGTTGCGGTAGTGCCGCAGTTCGAGCTCACTCGTCATGCTAGGGGCAGACTGCCCGATGCCGTCTCCGCCATACGATCTCAGCGGGATCGCCTCGCAGGCCAACCAATAGGCCCCGTCTTTCGTCGTCCCCGCCGCCTTTCCTTGGCGACAATGCGCCTGCCCAATGGCTTCTCTGACTGTCATTTGCGTTCTCCTTCTGCCCGCCTCCGGTTCCCCGAATGAGCGGGCGCGGCCCTTCGTTGCCGCTCCTGGCCCTCGGGACTGAGGCCCGGGGGTCAAGAGCGGGGCCGGCTCAGCCGGCCTGGCACACGGAGCGTACCGTCTCATGCGAGAGACCGACTCTCGCGCTGATGACGCGCAGGCTGAGACCATCCCTGCGTAGTGCCAGGATGGTCCTGCGCTCCCGCTCCCCCCAGCGCCGTCGCCGGACTCCACTGCGGCTCGCGCAGGAGTGCCCGCAATACCGCCGCGCGGCGAATTGGCGGGGCGTCTCCCACCAACCAGCGCGGCCCGTCCGCTTGCGACGGAGGGACCGACCGCAGTAGGTGCAGCGCCTCACGCGGGCAGTTCCTCGCCCCACGAACGGGCGAGGTCTTCTGCCTGCTGAGACTCGATCTCGCTCTCACCGGCTGGGCTGGCGAGGTGCCACCGGCCGGCGTGCAGGTAGAGTTCCGCTCCGTCCGGTCCCTCGACTACGGGGCCGACCTGATTGCCGTCCGCGTCGTAACTGTGAGTCTGTCTCATGTTTCCTCCTTCCGCGGCCCTTCCTGGACCGCTCCTCACCGGGCCTCGTGAGGAGCGGGGCCGGCTCAGCCGGCCTACCACTGCTCCCGCTGGATGCGCCAGCCAGCACTGGCGCAGAGCGACAGAAACGCCTCGTAGCCGTCTGGCTCCCAGCCCGGGCCTGGGTTGGGTACCACGAGTACGGCCTTGATGGGGCCGTTGTAAAGCTGGTACAGGCCGGTAAATTCGTTCGGGCTGGCCAGCCCAGCGATATCGGCCGGCCCGAAGGCGCAACCGGACTCTGGCAGCACCACTACCGGGATACCGTAGCTGCTGGCACTGTGCTCATCGGTGAGCTGGGCCCGTACCGGATTCGGCAGGCGGGATGCCGGTGTCTTCGGTTCCCACTCGGGTCTGATGGTGATTGCGAAGTTCATCTTCAGCGGCCTCCTCGCCGCTTGGCTTTCGCCGACCCCGCTGCCGGGGTTTCGGCCCGTAGCCAGCGGGCCTCATCGGGGCGAACGTAGGCCATGGCCTCACTGTGCCTGTCTCTCGCCATCTCACTACCATCGTACCTGATCCCAGCTTGCAGAGCAAGCAGAAAATGCGCTGGACGCTAAGGTGTTGATTCTACTGCAAATACAGGCACAAACTAAAAGAGGACAAAGCGCCAGTTCCCAGCTGTGCGAACAACTGCCGCAAAATCAATAACTTGCAGACCATGCTTGCATCGCAAGCGCCCATCATGCTACGATAGCCCCATGGGCGCACCTGCCGACATCCAGCCGCAGACCCCGGCCGAGATCATCGGGGCCTACCGGCGCGAGCTCGCCTGTGCCGGCGGTCGGGCCCGCGCCCAGGCCCTCAGCCCCGAGCGCCGGCGCAAGATCGCGGCCAAGGGCGGCCGGGCGCGGGCGCGGCAACGGCGCCGGGCGAACCGTCAAGCCCCTGATGCTTGAGAAGCCCTGCGCCAGTTCGCCCTACTCCTGAGCCTCACTGTATGCCCGCCGATGGATTCTAGCCGGGTTTCCGTGGGCCCGGGAGGGGTCGTGGTTCACTGTTGCGCCGGCTTGAGACGGCCCAACAAGGCGATCGCTTGGTCCGCCGGACTGGACAGATCCGGCAACTGGCCCCTGAAGTGCGCAGAGAGATATTGGCTGAGCCGGTTCATCTCCACGCGGAGCCGGAGGAACGACTGGTAGGCTTCGGTTACGGAACGGGCCAGCTCGGGCAGGGTATCGTCAATCTGCTGCCTGGCCGCTGGATGACCGTTGATGATGGCGTATGATTGCTCGCCCGCTGCGCCTTCAACGTCATCGCGCAACCTGATCTTGCCCTCGCGCACGATCCAGTCCAGCGCCTTTTGGACAATCCGTTGCCAGAAACGAGACGTTTTCGGCATGACGATCAAAACGTAGCGTGTCAATGTGTGGCCTCCGGTGTGCGCGGCCTGCGCGTCAAGAACTTGGTTTTGAATCCCCGTCTCTCAAGGAATTCAGACACCCTCATGACCAGGTTGTAATGCCGTAGCCTGCCTATGTAACCTGGCGCTGTTTGTGGGCGCCGGACGTTCTGTTTTTTCACTTGCACATCCTTCCGGTTTGTTCTCTCGGCCTCGCACGCCGCGATCCCTTCACGAATCCGTCGCTGGACATCGGGTGCCAGCGGCGGGAGTGCGGTGCGCCCAACCGGAGTTGTAACGGCTCGCGCTGAATGGGGCGCGGCCGGGCGGTTCAGTAGATCAAGCCATGCGGGGACCTCAGCCCGAAACAGTTCCGCCTGGCGACACCCGCACCACTGGTACTGATCCCCCGGTTTAACCACGCCACTGTCGCGGCAGCTCCCACAGAGCACGGGTACAGGTTCCGGTGGTGTCCAGGCAGACTCGGCGCTACGAGCCCGAAGCTCCACCGGGAGATCAAACCGTGAAGTGTACAATTTCCGCATCGCGGCCGGCCCGCGCCAAACGCTCCAGGTCCAGAATATCTGTTCGATCAGCCATCCCACCTGGCGTACCGGACTCCACCATTCACCGCCGATTTCTTGGGCTACAATCATCTGAGCGAGCGCGTCGGCAATAGCTGGAACTGCTTCCGGTTGTGGAGGAAATTCCGGCACCGCCGTAAGTTTGCCGGCGAACTTCAAAGCATCCTGCCCGTCAAGGTGTTCAGGTTCCATCACTTTCCTCCAGCGCCAGTTCCTCCAGCGCCAACCGCACGCTCCCGGTTGCGGCGGTCAATCGTCTCGATGCACTCCTGGTGAAGTTGGGCGCGGCGCTCCGATTCGCTCATCACCGGCTTGCGCTCCGGTGCCGCCTCCCAAACCTCCCGCGCCACTCCGACATCGTGCGCCCACCTAACAAACATGGCCCAGGACTGCGGTTTCAGTCCGCCATTGATCCGGCGCTCCACCTGAGTCTGGAACTGTTCGAGGGTCGCGCCGTCCAGATTAGCGCATACCTTCTGGACAGCTGCGGCCGGTGGCGCCTCGCCCATCGTGCGCGTAAAAGTGTTCAGGTAGGCGGCGATTTCGGGACGTACCTGAATTGCGGTGACAAGCGGGGCTGCTGGCGGCACATCGGGGCAAGACGGCGGGACGAGCCGTTCCAGGACCTCGGTTAACCGTTCATGAACTTGGTTGATGGCCACGAGTTGGGTTTCGATGGTTTGTATCCGGCTTCCGAGTTTCGAGATTAAAGATTCTTCACACGTGGCTGGCTGGCTGGCTGGCTGGCTCTTGTTATACGCCTGCCCGCCAGCCCGTGTGTGTGCTCTTTGCAAACCTTTAAGAACACCTTTCTCACTGAGCGGACGAAACTGTCCGGTCAGTGCGGACGATAGTGTCCGCTCAGGGCCCTCTTCCTGATCGGACGATAGTGTCCGCTCAGATGGCCTCTGAAATTGCTGATCGGACGATACTGTCCGCTCAGGGAACAATTCCGTCTGTTGATCGGACGGAACTGTCCGGTCAGTGGGTTCCTGACCGGACGGAACTGTCCGGTCAGAGCCATCTGGGTGTCCGAATTGCGAAATTTTAATCTTCTCAAACCGGGGGTGCCAGAGCAGGTCATATTCTTGAAATTTACCCCAGCCCCGGCGCCGGCAGCGGATATACTCAGCGGCTTCCAGTCGCCGGAGCTTGTCTCGCAGCCGGCGGCTGGACAGTCCGAGTTCGGTTGCTAGGGTGTCTTCTGACGGTCGGCAGACGCCATCCTTGCCGGCGTACCTGGTCAACCGGATGTAGACGATTTTGGCCTGGGTGGAAACACTCGGGTCGGTCAACAGGCCGAGGGGCGCCATGCAAGCGCCCGAAGGATACTTGATCCCGAAGGGCGCAAAAGGTTCTCCAATTGTAGGCATCGCGGGTCTCCAGAAGTTTATGATTTTGCGGGCAGGATGGGGTTTCGGTGCTGCCGTGGCTGGCATTTCAGAGCCTTTGCTGGTGCTCCAGATCATCAGCCAAGCTGAGAGCGTAGGAGGCATCGCCGGCGATAGTATGCCAGTCAAGCCCGATCTCGGCGCAATGCTCCTGTAGTTGCTTGTGGGAACCAAAGCGCTGGGCCTGCCTGATCGCATCGCGGAGATGTCGGAGACACCTCAATAACTCGGCTTGGAGGTCCAACTGGACGCTCACGGCCAGGAATCTGAGCGCGGGTTTAGGCAGATCGGCCTCGGATCGGCCAGACTGAGGGTCTTGACAACCGCCGCCAGATCGGGTTAACCTTGGGGTGTCAGATCGCATGGTGTCGTTCCTTGGTGCCCGGAGGGTGACTTGGTGGTCGGTCCCTCCGGGCCGTTCTTTTTTTGATTTTCGTCCTCTGCCAATCATACGCCCGTAGCACGGCTAGGTCAAGGAGCTTGTTGACGCCCACTCAACGCCGTGATATTCTGAGGTTTCAATGGCTGCGGCTGTCGCCAATCCGGTTGCCAAAAAGCTCACGGAAACGAGTCTCGGAAAGCTCGCCCGGTCGGTTGGAGTCGATGTGTCCTTCCTTTCCAGGTTTTTCCGCGGGCAGACGGGTGCCAGGATGGAGACGGCCAGCCGGATCGCCAGCGAACTGGGCGTCACCCTCGATCAGTTGCACGAGCACAGCCGCTCAGCCGGCCGGCACGCCTGAGACTACGACCGAACAGGTGCCGCGCCAATAGCGCGGGGCGTTGTCACGCATCCAACCTCGTGAGCCTCGGATCTGGCGTCCGCCCGTGAACCGGGCAGCCGGGATTCCCCGTGGTTGCTGCTGGCGAGCACTCGCACCGACCGGCGCCGAGGTAGCGCTTGAGCATCCCGTTGTAAACCGTCTTTGCGATCACCCGCTCTGTGATGGGCAGCGTCTCCAGCGTGCGGCGATCCCCCAGAAGCGCGAGCACCGCCCGGTAGATGGTCCGCAAGTCTCCGGTCCAGCCCTTGCCTT
>ERZ1292629.4189-Hain-H43-01um-R1-4189-length-10694-cov-4_pt1 | contig 10694 bp, 17 predicted proteins | sample MGYA00564399_ERZ1292629 | MGnify/ENA primary metagenome ERZ1292629 (study PRJEB36523, sample SAMEA6512636) | groundwater metagenome | collected 2019-01-08 | study: AquaDiva: Metagenomics assemblies of 32 groundwater samples
CGCTGTTCCGGGTTTAACTGTATAGTTGATTGTGAGCAGCGGCTCGGTTGTGCGCGTTGTCGGGGCGGCGCCTTGAACATTCCATACCACCTGCCCCACACTCGACTGCCACTGGTTCATCAACTCGATGACGTTCTGTGTCCCTCGACTAGTGAACCACGACTGGATCAACGACGTGATTGTGACATTGACAGTCGCTTGTCCGGCGGTGGCCGTATAAGATACCTCCGCCGCGGCCACATAAGATTGCCCCGCCACTCCGGTTGGAATAGCGTCGATCTGAACCGGCCCCGGATCAGCGGCGTCGATGTAGGAGATTCTGTAGCTGGAGTTTATGGGAATGGTACCACCGGCCAGCGTAAATAATGCCGTGGCGCTGTCGATCACGCTTCCGGCTGGAATGTTCAGGCCCTGTTGCCATCGGCCAGCGTTGTGAACTCCCGGCCCCCCTTTTCCGATTCGTCGCCCAAACTGAATAATGGTGGTGCGGTTATTGAATGCCGTCCCGTTGGAACTCCAGTCGGCGTGATCGCCTGCAAACTGCGTATCCGCGTCGATGGCCGATCCGAGTGACGCATCAGCGACGTTGTCCGTGAAGACTACCGAAGCCCCTTCCGCGATGCTGCCGACGTAATAGAGGGGCGAGGTCGTCCCGACCTTAGACCGGAACACATGAATGTACGTCGCCTCAGCATCGGTGGTTCCGCCACAGGTGACATCGACCGTCCCGGCTCCGACGACGTTAAGAACCGCCGTCGGCGACATCGTGTAAGATCGGTTGCTTCCAGTCGCCCACGTTGCCGTATTACCGTAGACAAATCCCCATGTATGATTTCCAGACTCTACGTTGCCCGCCCCGGTTCTCGACAGAGTCGGCGCACTGCCCGGTCTATTCAGACAGATCAAGTCGTTCTTATTTCTCAGATACTTAGAATACTGCATTAGCCTTTTGTCGCATCAAATACCGCCGATGCGTCCTTGACTGCCAACGCATCGAGGGCGTCGGCCAGCTTAGTCAATATCGAAACGAGACCCTTCCTATTCATCGCCTTCGCCGCTTCATTCGCCTGCTCATAGAGCGATCCCTTCGCCTGACATAGCGAGAACGCAGGACAGACGAAACACACGCCCTTCCCTTCCGAAGAAAGCTCCTTCCATCTCATGCTGACACAAATAATGGCCGTATTTGAGTCGCTTAACATGAGTGCTCTGATTCGCTCCCACCCGGACTTGGTCGGCTCGGAGGCAAGCATCGCGATGATCCTGCGGTGGTAGGATGCTGCCACGGAAAAAGCGTCCTTTGTGACCGTCAGTGTCTCGCTCATACGTACGTGTACCCTAATCTTGCCATTAATACGCAATTCAGCCCACCCGCTGGCATCTGATAATCCTGATCGGGATAGGTATAGGGAGGGCCAAGCAGATGATTTTGGTACTCCCCATCGTTGACGAACTGAAGAACTCCAGTACCCATCTCCGCGACCGATATGTCGATAACGTCAAGCACGTACGCCGCCGTGCAGGTATATGTGGCGATGGTCGTGCCAAATATGGAGGTCGGAGCGGCAACAGAGTTGATGTCTATAATGAAATTAGATATACCATCCCGCTTCTCATTGATCGCTAGCTTGAACGCTGTCGGGTTTGGCTCAGCGGGCATCGCCGGGAGAGACCACGTTTTACTGGTTCGGCAAATTATAGCACTTCCGCCGCCCGGAATGAAGATTCGACACATATTCCCGACTACAGAGCCGCCTAGCGAGAAACCCATTGCGATGGCGGCGTCGTAGGCGGTGTGTGAAGTTAATGCCTCAGAAGGAGAAACGTATTTCCAGTAGTTTGTGCTCACGCCGAAGCCGAGGTTTCTCCAGATCAACGACTTAACGATATTGCTCGGTTCGGCAAAATCTGAGGGGTTGTTCGGGTCTGGCGTAGAATCAGTCCAGTTTCCGGTGAAGTTCGAGCATACCGTTTCAAGGAGTCCAGAGAGCGTCAAGTCAGCGCCGGTAGTTGGATTGGCGAAGCGTGGAAGCATCGCCTCAATAGCCGCTCGGATGGTTAAGATTTCGGCGGGCGTTGGCGTTGCCCCAACAATGTACGGAAGAATCGCAACCCCTGAGCGCTCGAAGATGCCGTCGATCAGGGCATCCCATAGCGCCTTTGTTGATCCGCCGAGTTGCGTGAACGCCTTCGACATCCACGCCGCCGTCGTCTGGTCATAGACGTAAAGCCTGTGCGCGGTATTATCCCAGTAGACTGGAGCGAGACCGGCTGGTAGTCCAACGACGCTCGGCTGGAGTAGCGGGAGGACGCACTTTCCGACAACAACCCCGTCAGTGTTGAGAAATGCTGGCTTGCCGCTCATCCGCATCGCGACTATAGAGCAGTTCGGAGACTTGCCGATAGCCCCTATCCGAGCAAGCGTCGCCGATCCCGCGTCGAATTGTGTAGGCGCCGTCAGGAGGCCGACGTTCGCAATGGCGCCGCTCCCGCCGACTTCGAGCGACCCGATCAGTGCTCCGGCATCAGGCGCGGGGAGTCCTGTCGCATACCGACCATCATGGTCGGCGTTGACACCGCTCGGCATGTCGGATAGGTCGTCGTGTGCCATTACCGTATTCGATCTTTCTTTCCAGCATTATAGGCGTCTCTGTCGAGAAGACCGCTACCGCCGTGAACGAACGGCTTGCCGGACAGTCCTCTCTTGTATGGCTCAAGAAATCGGCTCAAGAAGCGAGACCGTATTTTGGCCGCGCTGCCGATACTCTTGAGAAGATACCGATCCGTGGCAAGCTCATCGAGAACGGCCATCCCTGCTTGCCCGACACCCCTCGTCGTTTTTCGTGATGGATTCAGCCGAATCTTCTTGGGCATGGCCTTGCCCCCAGCGCACTTATTAGCAAAGCCGTCACAGAATCCCTTTCGGTAAGCCCAGAACGCCTTGCGGGTCGGGGCGTCGTCGGCCTCTTCGCTTTTCAGGTAGAGGTATGGAGCGACCTCATAATGGAAGTATTCCGAGTTCGACCACTCCGAGAACAGCTTACCGATAGGCATCGGCTTCTCAGTAAGGGATGCCGCCACCATCCCGTCATCCCATCCGTCGTAATACGGCTCGCTAAGTTCTTTCTTGAAAGCGGGAACGTACTGACGCCTGAAGCGCTGCCGATCAACTGCCTTCAGCCCAACCCTCACGCTTCTCATCCGCCGGTGAAACGGGATATACTTGGTAGCCATTAGAACACCTCCTAAGTAAACTGGCACTCCTTGAACGTCGTGCCGTTATGAATGATCATCTTCTGCGTGACGCTGTTCCACGCCATCGTGCCATTGTCCGGCGTACCGACATTGGCGTTCAAGATTACGTCCCTAACCCGAAGCGATCCATTCGCGCCCGAAAAACTCAAAATACCTTCGACGTTCAGGATCGGCAGACTGTTTCCAAACGTCTTGATGCCGGTGAAGTTTAGGTTGTCCAACAAAAATGAGACGTATCCATTATTGCTAAGTTCGATGCTCGAAACACTTAAAAGCGAGTGACCGGCCAAGTCTATAGCGCCCGTGAGCGTGTTACTGGCCACGTCATTGCCTTCAACTCGAAGGTATCTCGGATCATGGTCGTCGTTCGTGGTTGACGGCATATCGGGGAGGTCGGCGTGGAGCCGGATATCTTCGATGATCTCCGGTGTCACGTCCGAGAACGCGCCGATGGGTCGCCGCCACTTGCGAAAGCTCACTCCTCGTCCTCTTCGTCATCCTGATCCGGCTCCTCGACGGCGCTCTCGCCGTCGTGACCGTCACCTTCGCTGTCATCTTCAACACCGCGCTCATCCATGCCTTCGGCTTCTTCGGCGTCCTCGCCATTGAGGCCAAGCACCGGCTTACCCGCCATCATCGGCTTGATGACGAACTTGTAGGCGAGGATTCCGGCAACTGTCCAGATCAGGTAGGTCTTAATTTTGTCCCACGACATTCCGCCGGGAGCGGCTGCTAGCTGGGCGCCCGCCGCGTCGGCAGGCGCATTGGCTGCCGTCTTGACCCGTTCTATTTCGGCGGCGATAATAGTCAGACGTTGGCTGATCTGTGCCTGTTGTTCCGACGTCAGTTCGCCGGTGATGAGCCTCTCATTAAGGGCTGTTTTCTCGGTTTCGAGGGCGGTCAACTGCTGTATGATCGACTGGACATCTGGCATCGCAAGGTCTCCTGATTAGCGACGGTCAATTTGACTTTTTCATGGCAAAGACACCCATCACTCCGAGAGCGAGCAAGACGCCTGCTCCAATGAGGACATACTTCATCGTGTTGTCAGGCGGCTGCGGCATGACTGGGGGCTGCTTCGGCGCCTTCGGCTGCTTGCCAGCCTTGATCCGAGCCTGCTGCTCGGCAATGGTTTTGTAGAGATCGATCCCGCCGGAAAAGAGACCGGTGAGAATCGACTGCCAACCGCTTCCGACGGCAGCGGCCACTGGAGGTGTTGCTGCTATCGGCGGTCGAGCGTCGAGAAGGCTTGTGTACGGAAAAACCTCGCCCATTTGCAGGTACATCTATAGTCTCCTTAAAGTTTCGCCGCGTAATCGGCTGCTTGCTTGATCGCCCTGACTTCATTAGTATCTTCATGCATATCGGGATTCAACTTCCTGATCCGCTCAAGCGCGTGATCCACGGTGACTCGATCCAAGATCGCGTGTAGAGCCGATGCGACGGCGACGCTTCGGTGGCAACCGGCCAAGCACTCGACAAGGATCGGGGTATATCCGAGCCGGTAGTACGTGATGCCGACCGCTATCGGCAGGATCAGCACATCGGCTTCGAGGTCGTGATCCTTGATGTCGAAGACAAAGACCGGATGCTCGTACGCATAGAAGCTATCCGGAACGGCGCTCTGATCGAGGACGATCATTGATCCCCAGTTGCCGTCATACGGCTCGCCCTCGCCGAAGCTGTGCATGAAGCCAGTCCACCATACGTTTTTCGACAGCTTCCAGATCACCGTCGTCGCCCTCTCTTCTTTTTCGGCTTCCTCGCCCAGTGAACGAGAACGAGTTCCGTGCCGCCCATGATGAACAGACGGATGCCGAGGCCCACAATAATCAGCATCAGAACATCATCCCAGCCCATCGGCTTTACCGGAACGACTGATACTTCCATATCACGACCTCCGGCGAAAGACGAAGAAGAGGATCGCTCCGACGGCAAGAAGAACGATGCCGCCGCCAACATAGTACCTGAGATTGCTCGGCTGTTCTGTTGGGACGGGCTTCGCGGGCTTCTTTTCTTTCGTTGCTGGAGCGGGCGGCTTCTTGCCCCTCACGAGCGGATTTGTCGCTTGCCGCTCAAGAAGAGCCACGAGACGCGGGTCTTTGATGGGCTGGCCCCACTGGCCCGTCACCGTTTCCGTAGCGCTGAGGTAGCTCATCATTTCTTCCTTTTTAGTAGAAGCACGAGGATCAGCAGCGCCGCTCCGCCGACCAGATACGGCCAGTACTTCTTGGCCGCTTCGGTCGCATTGAAGCTCGCGACGACTTCGGGCGTGTACGCCCCTCCCTGCGGGAAAGAGCGGACGGCTCCCGCGGGCAGAATCTTGCTCGTCGTGGTCGTGATGGTGTCGCCGAGACAGCGGCTTGCACTGAGCTTATCCATAGACCAAGCGAGGGCGTCCTTCCAATACTGAATCTGCCTCAGTATTTGGATACGACGACTACCGTAAGCGCCGCCGTCCGGTATTTCCCCTCTATCGTACCTTCTAAGCTGATCCTCCCAAATAGCGAGCATTCGCTTCGACAGTCTCTCGGATTGCCTATAGTGGTCTCTCGCTTCTCCGGTACTTGGCATTGGGTTGTCGCTGGCATAATCTCCCAGCGAGTACATCTCGATGTTGTCGCCCATGATGTCGTCGTCGATGTGCGAGCCTGCGTCCTCGAAGGCCACGTCGTAGCTCTCGTTAGGATCGGCGACCGTCATAACCTCGTCGTCGATTCTGACTTCAGGGTTGGTCGCATACACATCGATAGCTCGGGCGGCGGCTTCTTCGCCGTTCGCCTTCCAAGCGGCGATGACCTTGCGGCGGGCGTCCAGCGTGAGTTCATTATTCTTCATCTTCATCCTCCTGATTCATTCGTTCGATTTCTTCCCACGCCCTATCGGCGCAGTTTTCGGAACAGTAATCCTCGTCAGGATAGTCGCACAGCGTCACGGGATCGCCTTCGATGATCTCGCCGCACTTGTCGCACTTCGGCACTGACTCATACGCCTTCTTGGCGTGTGCCCGAAGCTCGGCCACAGTCGCGCCGCCTTCAAGCTCCAGCCCCATCCCGCCGGTCGATCCCATCGCGATGCCGATCTTGAGCTTGGGCTTGGGCTGATCGCGCTTCCACTGCTTACGGATGGCGATAGCCGCCTCGACGGCTTCACGAGGATCGACGTACTCGCCTTCCTCATTATAGCCATTGGCCAGCATGTCCGCACCAGAGTAGTCGATACCGCCGAAGGCGATCTCCACGACGTACTCTCCGGAGTAGTAGTAGTGCTGGCGCGAGACGTACCAGACGTTTTTGGCACCGTGGTTTTTAGCGACTCTGCGTTTCATATCTAATCTCCTTAGTTGACGGCTCGACCTTATCGAGCCGTTCCTCTTAGTCCCACTGATGCCGTGGTCGTAACCCTTTTTCTTTTTCAGACTCATCTTCAACCCGTGCAAATATCTCCGGAAGTTCGGCGTGCTTGAAGTACTTCTGCTTGCCGCCGACCGAAAGCTGCCATCCGATAAGCCGGTCGTTGCGTATCTGCCGAAAGTTCTTCTGGACGTAGTTTATTCCGCGAAGCAGGTCGCTCCATCGGTAGCCTTCGATGGCCACGAACAATTGGTCGGGCGCCAGCAAGATGCGCACCCATCCGAATTTGGTCAACTCGTCGAGAACCTTGAACCGATGGAGTACTGTCCTGTCCTCAATGTCTTGACCGGCTTCATAGAGCTTGCGCAACTTGAGAGCTTCCGGCGGCAACAGATCGGGGTTGATATACTGATCACTTTCGAGAATGTCCTGATGCTCCTCGTGCGGGTCGAGCAGGTACGCCTCGCCGTCCGGAGCGAGCCAGATACCTCTCGCCGCAGCGCCGAGCACCTCGAAGCGTCTCGTCGCCCGTCGTTTACTGTCGCCACTGTCGTAGATGCGGGACATTAGACCTCCTCGATCTCCATCGACTGAAGCATTGCATCTCTCAGACCGAGAGCGTCCTTCTTGCCGTCCTCCAGCAACCGTCGAAGGATCACGAGCAGGTCTTTCAGCGGCACTGAACAGATCAGCCGGTCGCCTTCCCATCCAAATGTCGATCCGGTGACGCCTTCCAGATGGCTATCGATGCCGACGTTCACGATTCGGACGAGGGCTTTGGCGGCTACGCCGCGGAGGCTCATGTCGAAGCTCTTGCCGCCGCCATAGTTGAAGGCGTCAACAATGGCCTTCTTTGGCGTCTTGCCGAGGGAGTAGGTTCCGAAGGCGGCACCGGTGCCGCGGCGGGCGGGGTTGCGCTTGACCTTCTTACCGCGAGGATTGAGTCCTATCGCCATGGTGGCTTCCTCTGGAGTTAGAATGAGATCGCTGTCCATATCGAGATACGCGTGCTCGCCGGTTTTGGCGTTCCAAACGTAAAGCAGTCTCTTGCCGCTGCGGCTCTTGAACGGCTGCTCGTGTCCGCCGGACGCAGGCACCCATCGGTCGGCTCGACGGATGCGCGCCTGATAGAACTCCTGCGTCTCGTTAGCTTGGCCTTCGGGGTTGCGGTTCGGGTTTTTCGTCGCCTTTCTCTTACCGTACTTCTTTCTATTGCGTAGAGCAATAGAAATGAGCGCGTCGGCGGCCTTACTGAAGGTCATCTCTTGTGGCCCATCAACGCTTGCCGATACAAGAAGAACTCCCGGTCGCGAAGACCGTTCACTGCCAAGCGATGCCCACCCCACGATCCCGCGCGTGCCTGTCTTCCTTTCGACGATATCTATCGTGAACCCCCGCCGCTCAATATCAAATAATGAGGATAGCGCTGCCTTGAGCCTTGCCTCAAGGCGATCAAATTGATCCCCTTGCTTCTTCACGTCGTTCTCCTTGCATTCTTTCGCTTTCGACGAGGATTGGTATCTATACCCCTCTCTGCGGCGTCGGCGCAGCGGTCGCACTGATAACCGGCCCGAACGTCTTTGGATGTCAGGGCGTTCTCGCGTCCGCAGGTCGGGCAAGGATGGATGCGGGGATTGCTTGGCGACTCGGCATAGAGAGCACTCTCACCGCCGGGATCGGCGAAACGCTTCTGGTCATAGTAAGGGTCATCGGGATCGGGATCGGGATCGTACTCGTCGCGGCCTTCCGGATCGACCGTCCAGTCGTAAAGCTCGTGGCCGCTCAAGATCGCCATCGCCTCGTCAACTGTTTTCTGCTTTTCGCTCAGCCCATTCCAGCCAGCGGCCTCGTCGGCTTCGATAAGGCCATCAGCAATAGCGTCCGTGAGCAGCATGATGATGTCGCCATCATCCGCCTTGAATGCTTCACCGGAATCCATATCGAGGATCGTGTGCTTGTACCCTTTGTTTCGGACGACGCGACGCCATCCACGAGGATTCGGCAGCACTCGGCGAGGGCCAGCCATGCGGTTCGGCATACCGACCTTGCGAGCAGCCCTGAGATGAGCCATCGCGGCCTGACGAAGCGCTACCATTTCCGCCAAGCCTCCGCGCATTATGTAGTCCGCTTGGTCTTTCCATCCTTCGCGCCGAAGAATACTCACTGCTGCTTTCCTATGGACAAGCGCCGCGCCTCTGGTCTTCGCATCGAGGAATGCGTCGATCTCAGCGACCAGCGTTCGGATATAGTCGTTGTACGGAGCCATTATGTTCTCCTTGTGGCTTTCTCGCCCATCATCACACCCATCGCACTGCCGCCCATCACGAGAAGAACGGCCACGATGACCAAGACCCACCAGTACTCGATGACCCAGTCGATGAACGGAGCAGCCTTCTCGTACTGAGCCTGCGCTCGGTTAATGGTCGGCTGCACCTGAGTCAGCATCTTCGGAGCATTAAGCAGTGTCGTTAGATCAGCCATTAGACACCTCGGATAGATGGTTGCCCTTAACCTCCTGAAGCCCCTCGCCAATCGTCGCATTCAGGAGGTTCTTGATCCCGATTCTAAGCGCGTTAAACTCGCGAATCAGAAGCGCACATAGCCCGATGTTAACAAGCGCTGGTCGGTTGCTTTCGTCGAAGAAGTACGAAGAATTGCCCATCACTTCTTTGCCCGACTTCAGGCCAGACTCGAACGACCAAATCGACGCATTAGCGGCATACAGCAGATTGCAGAAATAATCCCATTTCACATTCGGATAGAGCACCTTCAGCTTATCAAGTTCAGCCTGCATGATAGCCAGTCGATCAAGATGGGTATCACCAAGCCGCTCCACCTTGAGCCTGCTGATGGCCCAACGGTCAACGATGTCGCCGGGATCAGTCATTCGATTCTCCAAACCAGCTTAACGGCCTGCCTGTCCGCCCATTCCTTGTACGTATTCGATCCGCCGACATGAATAGGACGCTCTGGGTGATCGGCCATCCACTTACGAAGATCGGTCTGAAATCGCTCCTCGTTCTCGATCTGCATCTGGCGCCGACTAGGAAGGTCATCCCGTGACCCTCCGCTCGGAAACTCATAATGAACGCTGACCGCCGCCGGACAAAAAAGCCAGCTCCAACCATTGAAGTAATGCTTCATCGTGATGTAGGTTTCTTCACGATGGCCGACCCAGTTGCCTTCCGTCCAGAAGCCCCCCAAGTCCAAAAACTGCTTCCGGTTGTACAAAAAGCCAGCGTGAACATGCGGCACTGAGAAGATAATCCTGTCGATCTCAGGATGCCGATACCATTGCTGCTGCCCGTCGTATGGCTCCAAAACATCCTTGCCATCGGTCGTCCACGGTCTGACCGCATTCGGCATGTAAATGCTCATGTCTCGCGGCGTCACATTATTATAGTGAGGACAAGCGAAGCCGACACCAAGAACGCGATCTCCCTCAAAGCGTTTCATAACTTTGACCAGCCGCTCAATGAATCCCACCTCCGGTAACATGTCGTCCTCTTGCCTGATCACATAACGCGTGTCGGCAAGCTCGGCGCTGCGCTGATACGACATCGGAATGCCGACCCGGCCCGGCTCATGGATATACTGGACGCGGACACCAACCGCCTTCAATGCCCTGAGAGAAGAAGCAACCCGCTCATCTCCTTCGGATGAATACTCGGCGCTATCGAAGATTAGGCACGTCCATCCGCCGCCCTGTTCGCACAACTTAAAAAGCGCCTTGGCCAGAATCTCAGGACGATTCAACGTGATGATGTTGTACGTAACTTCCGAAATCATTACTCATTCTCCCCCTCAATATGGAAGAACTAATTCTGGATGATCGGCAACCTCCGGCAGATAGCCGTCCTCGACATCCTTCTTGCGAACCTTCAGCCACCAATGATACTCACTTTCACAAGACCTATCGAATCGAATGAGCGCAAATTCGATAAATACACCTTCAAGGTACGGGGGCTTGTGATCGGGGTTCCCGACGAGAAAATGATCAAAGCTATGCTCATTCCAGCAGCTTCGATGTGTCGGATCACGCCAAAATTCACTCCATGTGTGCGGCGGAATCCGAAGCTGAATCAG
>ERZ1292629.4190-Hain-H43-01um-R1-4190-length-10692-cov-6_pt1 | contig 10692 bp, 10 predicted proteins | sample MGYA00564399_ERZ1292629 | MGnify/ENA primary metagenome ERZ1292629 (study PRJEB36523, sample SAMEA6512636) | groundwater metagenome | collected 2019-01-08 | study: AquaDiva: Metagenomics assemblies of 32 groundwater samples
ATGCTCTGCTTAAAAGAAGATTTCTTTGAGCTAGTCAAAAAAGGAAAGGATTTTAAGATTTTTACCAACAACCAAGATAAGTATCTGGGAATAATTTACGACGATGCTGGTATTGAACTATTCAAAAAGGAGATTAAAAAATTAAACGAGATAGTTAGCACTTATGTATTTTCGCTTGACGATAGTGCTAGAGAGGAAGAATTTGGAGACACAGGAAAACTCGTTGAATTAAAACCAATACCAGCCGTTATTCTTAATGTTTATAAACGCATATTCAAATGATTGAACTAAAAGATTACCAAAAACAAGCAGTAGATAACCTTAGCAGGAAGGTAGAAAATTCCTTGCGTTCTTCGGAGAGCGAAATAGTAGTATTTCAAGCCCCTACTGGTTCAGGTAAAACAGTTATGGTCTCTGCTCTTTTGAAAGAACTTATTAGCCGAAGAAAAGACGATAGAAAGTTTGCCTTTGTTTGGGTCTCGGTTCGTATGTTGCACAAGCAGAGCAAAGAAAAATTGGAGAGTTTTTATGAAGATGATAGGGCTATCAAATGTTCCTACTTTGATGATTTGGAAGACCGTAGAATTGGCGAAAACGAGGTTCTATTTATAAATTGGCACAGCATAAATAAAAAAGATATAAACCTTTTTGTTAAGGACAATGAGAAAGATAACAATTTAAGCAACATTATTAAAAATACGAAAGAAGAAGGGCTCACTATAGTTTTAGTGATAGATGAAAGCCATCACACAGCAAACTCAGATAAGTCAAAAGAGCTTATTGAAATTATTAACCCGAAAATTACCTTAGAAGTTTCTGCAACGCCTCACTTAACTGAGGGTGTGTCTGAAATAGAGAAAGTTCGTTTGGCAGATGTAAAAGCCGAAGAAATTATAAAGTCGGAAATTTTATTAAATCCTGAATTTCTAGATATTAAAATTGGTTCAAAAAGTGCTGATGAGATAGTGATAGAACAGGGCTTAAAAAAGAGAGAAGAACTATTGAAGATGTATAAGAAAGAGGGTTCAAATGTAAACCCGCTTATGCTTATACAGCTTCCCGACAACAGAAGTAATTTGGTAAGTAAGAAGGAGGCAGTAGTAAAGATTTTAGAGAAAAGAGGTATTACTGAAAAGAATGGCAAACTAGCTATATGGCTCTCGGAAGATAAATCGGACACCTTGCCCAACATTGAGAAGAACAACAATGAGGTTGAAGTCCTTGTCTTCAAGCAAGCCATCGCATTGGGCTGGGATTGCCCTAGAGCGTCCATATTGGCCATTTTCAGGGAGTCCAAGAGCTTTACCTTCACTATTCAAACTATAGGCCGAATAATGCGTATGCCAGAGCTTAAATACTACCTAAAAGAACCTGACTTAAATCAGGGCTATGTCTTTACGAACTTACCAAACATTGAAATTACCGAAGATTACGCTAAGGACTATTTAACTGTTTACGAAGCCAAACGAGACAATAAGTTATATAAAAACATTTCCTTGCCCTCAATTTATCTTAAACGCCAACGAGAAAGGACTCGTTTGTCAGGTGAGTTTGTTAAAACTTTCTTAACTCTAGCGGATAAGGAGAAAATAAAGAAATCAGTTAATCTTAAACCCTCAAAAATAATAAATTCAATAATAGCCGAAGGTAAAATTGTAGATATAGATAAATCAGGTGAAATTGAACACAAGGGAGCAATAAAAATAACCCTAGATGAAAAAGAGCTTCAAGAAAAGTTTGATACTTTCATTACTCAAAACTGCACTCCTTACGCACCTGCCGACTCAAGTGATAGATTGAAAACTGCAATTTATCAATTTTTCAGTCAGGAATTTGATTTTGAAAAATATGACCCAGAGGTTCAAAAAATAGTTTTAGGAAAAGAAAATGCTCAGTTGTTTGTTAACACAATAAATCTAGCTAAGGAAAAGTATAAAAAAGAAGTGGTTGAGAAACTAAGCGAGAAAAGAGAACTGCAAGATATGCCTAATTGGGAAGTGCCGATATTTACGAGTTATAACAGCAGGTATAAAAAAGAGGAACAAGCCCTTTCCATTATCAAGCCATTTTATACTGCAAAGCAGAGTGAGCCAGAAAAACAATTTATTGAGTTTCTAAATGCTTCTAAGAAAGTAAAATGGTGGTATAAAAATGGTGAAGCAGAAATAAAATTCTTTGCAATTTTAAGAGCTGATGACCGAGCTTTTTATCCTGACTTTCTTATCCAATTCAAAGATGGAACTGTGGGTATTTTTGAGACAAAGAGTGGCTTTACGGCAGGTGAAGACGCTAAAGAACGAGCTGAGAGTTTGCAACGATACATAAAGAAACAAAATAAATCTGGTAATAAACTAATTGGCGGTATAGCCGTCTATGTTAATGGAACTTGGAGATATAATGATAAAGAAAAATACGATTATAATCCGAGTGATTTATCAAGCTGGAAAGTTCTTAGTTTATAAGGCCATAAAACAAGAGGTGGTTTCTCAAGCTATATCTTGGTATAATAATCGTATGAAAACAGCTAAAGAAAAAAGTGTTAAATTAGACCTTACTCCTAAAGAGGTAGGATACTTATCGTCCCTAGTGGAAGCACAAGTTTCCAGATTATCAGTTCTAGACAAAAAGAACTTAGCAAAAAATCCTTTCAAAGAAGAATACAAAGTATTCAATAAATTGGGTGATATGCTTTCTTCTTAAAGAAAGCTATGTTTTTAATTTTGGACGAAAGTGAAGAACATCAAAAAATGGTTCTAGGTGGACTTCTTCTGTCAGAAAAGATTTTGCCAGATTTTGAAAAGGAGTTTGTAAAACTTAGAATAAAGCATAAACTTTTTGGTGAAATAAAATGGCATAGAGTAGACCAATACCATAAAAGGTATTGCGAGTTTTTGGATTTATTTTTCAATAAAAAAGGTATTACATTTCACTCAATGTGCTATAGGAAAGGCGGTGTAGATAAATACAGAGCAGGATATGTTTTAATAAGAACTATTACTTGGAAAATGCAGAATGCGGGTATAAACGAGCCATTATATGTTCTGTTTGATAATGATGGTAAATTGGGAGATACTGAAGCCAGAGAAATAGGTAAAATAGCAAAACAAGACAACAGATTTAAGCAAAAACTTGAATTTTGCAGTCAGGGGACATCTCATCTTTTAGGAGCTATGCAAATAGCTGATTTACTTACGGGTGCTGTTTGTTGCACCATCAATACAGCTCAAATGTCTTCTGATAAGAAATATGTAAAAGATTATATAACTACTAAAAATAACAATGTGGATTTGGGCTGGGCGAGTGTATCGCTTCCTAAACTTAATGATTTGAAAATGCATTTTTTTGACCCTAATACTAAACCAGCATCTAAATAGGCCAAAACTTGAATTTTTTTCATTTTAATGAGAGAATACTTCAGTTCCTTTCATTTCTAAAGGTAGCCCGCTAAATTGCAGTTCGCTCTTAATTGCACGCCAATTCAGGGTTCTAAACGCATCCAATAGCGGGAGCATTCTTGGACTTTTGAGGTAGATTTCCTCAATTTGTCTTTTGTTTTTATACATTTTAAGAGGTTCTAACTTTTTATTTTCAGCAACTACGGCTTTTAATGGTAGTAGTGTGTTTTCTGTGTCAATTACTAGGTTTTTATTCATAATTGAGAGGTGCGAACCTAATCTTGATAATATGTCTTTTTTCTCAAATTCACCTTTTTCAAACTTGGCTTTAGCATCTCTAGCAAAAGCATAAACCTCGTCAGCTTTTTTCATAAAAGCATCAACATCCTTACCCGTCTTGTTAAAAATATTTTCCCAGTGTAATTTTTCTGTTGTTAATGGCTCTTTACGCATTTTAAATTCTTCCTCTGTTATTTCTTGATTGGCTCGCATATCAATTAACCCAGATAATTTTTTCAAACATTCCCTATACGCCTTATTTTGTATATCAAGGATAGATTCGGTTGCTTGGGCTTGCTTGGCATTTTCTTGCATAGACCATTTCAAAGCAAAATCGTGCAACTCTGGCGGTATATTAAGAGAATCAATTTCTTTCATTATTTGCTTTTCTAGTTCTTTTTGCTCAACACCTTTTTGAGAGCAGTTTGGATTTTTGCGATGCGTGCAATGATAATAAATATATCTATGAATGTTGCCATTTAATTGCCTCTTAACCTTTTCTTCTGCCGTGATGCCAGATTTGCACTCTCCGCACTCCATAAGCCCCGTAAAAGCGAATGTGTGCGTCTTGGGGCGAGGTCTGCCTTTTCTTCCGAGTAATAATTGAATCTTGTCGTATTCTTCCGATTTCATTAAAGGTTTATATGTTCCCTTATACCAAATGCCACTTCCTCTCGGATATTCAAACATCCCATAATACATAGGGTTGGTAAAAAGATAATAAATTGTATTTCGGCTCATCTTTTTTCCATTAGGCATTCTGAAGCCCCATTCTTTACTTACAATTTTCCAGATTTTTAGCGGAGTATAAAGTCCCGTAAGCATCATATCAACCATTTTACGAATCAAATCAAATCTCTCTGGGTCTGGGTATATCTGTTTTCTGCCTCGTTCTTCATACTTATTATTTTTATAACCAACGGGAGCGGGGGCTGGATACATTCCTTTTTCCGCTTTCGTCTTTAACCCTCTTTTAACATCTTCACCCTTGTTGTCATTTTCTAGTTTCGCTTGGCTACAAAACAAGTTAAGCAAAAATTTATCATTGGGGATGTTGCGAAACATTTGGCTTGGGGTTCTAACTTCAAGTAATTTTCCCTCATCCATTAAATAAACCACCTTGCCTGTATCTATTGAATTTCTTGAAATTCGGCTTGCGTTCCAAACCAAAAGTCCGTTGGCAAAGCCACTATCAATTTTTTTAGTCAGTTCTGCAAATTTAGGTCTGCCGAGTTTTTTTGCTGAATGCGATTCTTCTATTATTTCAACTATTTTTAGTTTTTCTCTTTTGGCTACATCTTCAAGTTCCTTTCTCTGTGATTCAATAGATAAAACTTGCCTATCTTCTTGCTCGGAAGATTTACGGCAATAAATAATATATTTAGCTGGTTGTTTAGTTTTGTTTTCCATTAGTTTTTGCTTTACTCAAAAAACTATCAAACTCCTTTTTATCAATACGAAACTCCTTGCCAAATTTATATGCCTTTAACTTCTTTGCTTCTATGTAGCGGTAAATCGTCATTATATTAACTCTTAACTTTTCTGCTAATTCTTTGGCTGTGTAAAATTCTCTTGTGGCTCGGTTTAGAGCTTCTATGGTTAATTTACCATAATCAATTTTTGATTTTTTTAAGTTAGGATAGCTACCAAAAATAAATGTATTTTTATTTGATGCGGGTTTGGTGTTGTTCTTTTGTGATTGTTTATTCATATATCTATGATACTTTACTATTCTTTACATAGCAAGTGGATAACTTTCATCTATTTTTCCTTTAATAACTGCCTTGCTTCATCTAAACTAATAACCACCCTTACTTCTCTTTTTCTACCTTCAAAGTCAATGTTTCTAATAATTTCTATCTGTCTTTTTTCTTCAATATGCCCATACCCATAAGAGCCGAAAGTAGTCCCAACATTTTCGTGTCCCATATTTTGGCTATATGCTTTTTCTTCTTCTTTTGTCATTGGAAATTTAGACATTTCTTTAATGACAAAATGTCTAAAAGTGTGCGGATGATAATATTGAATCCCGAATTGCTTAAATCTTTTTTCAAATATTTTTCTTAAAGATGTGGAGCTTTTAAGGAATTTTGCTTCAACCTCGCCAGTATTATAATAACTGATATTGTCCTTTCCGTTTTCTATTTTTGTGGCTGGAAAGATAGGGTCATTTGGCTGGAATTTCTTTTCTTTTTCCAAATAATCAAACCATTCAATAAAATAATTTAATGCTTCTTTATACCCGAAAGGAATTAAAACAGTGGTAATTTTTTTAGAAAATTTTGTTTCTACTCCCAATACTGGGTCTTGATAAATAACCAATTCTTTTTTATCAAAACTTCTCATTGGGAGCGTCCTAATCGCTGTTATTCTTGCTCCCGTTAAGAAAGCCAAAGCGAATAAAGCTCTATCCCTCATTTCAATCTCGGTCTTGCCTTTCAAGCCCTCAATGACCTTTTTTATTTCTTCCAATGTTGGATACTCCACATTCTTGGGTTGTGTGGCTTCCCGAACTTCCTTTCTTGTTAAATTAAGATAATCAATAGCCGTCTGGTTGATTTTTGACTTATAGCCCGCCTGCTTGGAAAGCCAGTCAAAGAAAATTTTTAAATGCCTTAAATTATCGTTGCAATAGGAAATGCTGATATTTTCTTTGGAGTTCTTTTTCTTTTTATTTTTTAACCAGTCCTTAAAATCTTTTGCTTTGGTCATATTAAAAGAGCCAAAGTCGGCTTTTTTTGTAAAATCTTCCCATAGCCAAATCGCTTTTTCAAAGCACTTAATCGTATCGTCTGAAAATCGCTTTGAGTTTTTAAGCCATTCGTAAAATCTTCTTTTTAGCAGTTCGTTCCTATAAATTATTGTTGTCATATTTTTACTTTTTATTGGCTAATAATGTTAAATGGGACATTTACGAGTAGTGATGAATAACCTATTAATCCTTTTGGCATACTCCTAAATATTTATATATTTCTGTCCCGCAAATCTCGCAAATGCCTGTTTTTTGAAGTTGCTCTCGGTTCTCTTTACCTATTCTTTTCCCAGTTTTGATAGTCCGTTCGCTTCCTATTTTAGACACAACTGCTTTATGGCATTTGAAACAAAAAAATTCATTTTCTTCAAGATGTGTTTTTTTCTTGGCTTTTCTTTTTATAATAAAATCTTTTAAATCTGCTCCAATTACCAAAGGACTTACGCTTTCTTCAATAACCCTTAATCCCTCATTCTTAATCCAACGACTGCAAGTTTTTCTATCTGTGCCAAATAAAAATGCCATTTCAGTTATGTTGTAGCTTCTTCTTGTTTGGATTTTGTGAATATTATAATTTGACATACATTTTCATTATCATTTTTTGCTTCTTAACTCCTGTCATTTCAACCATTTTCAATAAAGCCCGAAGTGTTGCCATAAACGGCAGTATAAAGAGCCACAAGGTTGTTTGCTCGGCGTGTCGCTTCCTCGTCCGAGAGTTCTACGCCATAATTCTTGGCATAAAGTTTCTTGTATTCTTCTATGGCTTCTTTTGGCAACATAAAATTACGCATCTGTGTAGATGCGGTTTTTGCAAGTTTTCTGATTAGCGAATAGGGTTTGAGCTGGGAGGTTTATTTTGTCGTCCCAAAAGTCAGTAGACGATTGCTCAATGCCTTTCTCATACTTGAATATGAATTTGACCTTTTTAATGTTTGACTTATCAAGCTCAATTAACTTATACCCTATGGTTATGAGAGTAGATGCAAGATTTAAGTCGTATGTGCAATATGTTTTCATTTTAATTTTAACCCTTTTGGGGCTTATACCCTTTACGGACGAAAACTCTTTTGAAAAAAGAAAAAAACCTTATTATTCAAAATAGGGTTGTTTTAAAAGGATTTTTAAGTTTTATATTTTTCGTTTATGGGCGAAAACTATAAACGAAAATTCGTTTTGTTAGCTGTCTGTCATTTCATCGTTGCCAAGAAACTTCTTAACTTTATTATATGATTTATTTTCTGTCATTTCATCAAAGATTTTTTCTGATTCAGATTTATCATCCGAATTAAATTTTATATCTCTGTCCCGAAAATCATCCCTAAAGGTTTTTTCGGGTATCAGTTTTATTTTTATTTTATAATTTCTTTCCATATCGTTATATTCAACGGGGTCATCTTTTATAGTCGGGAATAAAGCTATTAAGCTCTTGGAAAGGGTTTGTTTTTGCTTCAATTTCTTACCTTTTTCCTTTCCAGTTAAACTGTCTATCGGGAAAATACCTTTCAGGGTTGATAGTAAAAAAAGAAAATCCCAAGCATCATTAGCTTTTGTTTTTTCTTCCGTCTTTTTAACTCTTTTGTCAGCAAACCCCATTTTTTCATAATCAGATTCATGTTTTTTTCCTTTTATAATTACTTCAACATCAAATTTATTTTTAAATTTTAAAGTAATATCTTCCCAGCGAGTATTTGCAGGTATAGGAAAAAGTAAATCTTTTTTTAATACCCCTTGTCTTACTATTTCTTTTTTTGGTTCACTCTTGCTAGTTGTTTGTGGTTGTTTGTCCACTACCATTTTTCTAACGGAATCTGCTTTTTGGGATTTATAGTCATAGAGAATTTTGTAATACCTATGGAACTCTGGCAAAATCTTCATTTGAATTATTGTTGGATATTTCCAAAATTCATCAGAGGTCATAATCATCATTCCATAGGGAGCTTTTTGATAAATAATGTCTTTTATTTCTATCAGACCCTCTCTTTCCATTCCCAAAGCCGTTTCCAAAAAATAGGTATGAAGTATTGTTTGCTTATCCCAGATTTGCGTGTAATCTAGCTTTAAGCTATTAGGGGGATAGCCCTTACCAAGTTCTTTTTGTATGGCTATTGAAAAATCTTCTTTTTGTCTCTGATAACTCAAAGAACGCTGGGTCTTGTAATATGACTTATTGGATATGTAATTTTCTAAAAAATTATCTACTCTTTCTGCCAAATTTAGTTCATCTCTCATAAAACTGTCTATTTTTTCCTCCAAAAATTTTCTTACTTTATCTAGGGAAAGCTTTATTTCAAAAGAGAGGAATTTTTGGGTTATTTCTTGTTGTGCTAAACTTTGGAAACTTAAAACATCAAGTTCAATATCCAGTGCATTTATAAGTTTCTCGTAATATCCTTTTCCCAAATTGCAGTGTTTATCTGCAAAAGGATTATGAGTATTAAAAGAACTACCGCCATCTCCCAAAGAAGCCACTTTTAGTTTCTCCAGTTTTGCTCCAAACTCTCTCCCTTTTCGTCTGTATTCGTTGATATATCCTTGTCCTAATTTGTAATTATCAAGTTTGAGCAGACCTTCTTTGGCTAGACCTAGCAGTTCCGTAATTGATAGATTAAAACTGTCAAAAAGGTTAGAGATATTGTGCGTTTTTTTATTTATCTCTTTTTCTTTTAAGAGCAAAATTTTAGCACTTTCAATTTTGTCGTGTAAGCTTGGGGCGTTCATTGTAATTATAATTTATGCTTAAAACATAAGCATTTTAGCACTTTTTTCTCCAAAAATAAAGGATTGTGTTATACTCAAAGGGTTAGAAAAATAAAATATAAAATCCACTGCTACATAGAGACGGGCATCCGTCTCCTAATCATGTAGCAGTGGTCGGTAGCTCGCAAGAGCTGTCGGACAGTCTTTGACTGTCGGGAGCAACGGATGCCTTTTTCTGTTGCTCTTAAAACCACTGCTACAAAATGAAATTACAATTACAATCGGTAGTTAAAACTACCACAAATAATTTTGATACTGAAAGCGAAAATCAGTCCATTTTTGAACGGAATATACAAAGAGGTGTTGAGGCGGGTATAGTATCTTTTAACGAAGATAAATCAAGAATAACCTACGCTTGCTCACGAGCTTATACAACGGGTTTTAAGAACCCAGAGGAAAAAGTTAGAGCTTCGTATTTTTGTGAGCTTGTGCTTGATTATAATTACCCAAAAGAGAAGATGGATTTTGAGGTATTAGTCCCTCGCCGAACCCCAGAGGATAGGGCTGATATTGTTATTTATGAAGATGAAGAATTAAAAACCCCCTACTTGGTAGTTGAAACAAAAAAAGATGGTATAACCGATGCGGAGTTTAAGCAAGCCATTGAGCAGGCGTTTGGCAACGCTAACAGCATACGAGCCAAGCTCGCCTCTGTTGTCGCAGGAACTACTAAAACAGCTTTTGATGTTGCAGGATTTAAACCTAGCGAACGAGCAAAAAATGTTATTTCAGATATTCCTAAAAAATACGGCAAAACTCCCAAATATAGATTTATAAAGGGCGAAGCAGACAAAGAGTTAAAAACAGTTTCAAGGGACGAACTTATAAGGGCTTTGGAAAAAGCCCACGATACCGTTTGGCAAGGTGGAAGATTTGACCCGACAGACGCCTTTGACGAAGTTTCAAAACTCTTATTTTGCAAATTGAAAGACGAAAAAAATACTACCAAAGGAGACCCGTATTCTTTCCAAATAGGCACTCACGAATTACCAGAGGAAGTTTATAAAAGAATAAACGGCATTTACCAGAAAGCAAAAAAGGAGGACGCCGAAGTTTTTAAGGATGATATAAAATTAGAGCCGAAAGTTGTTTATAATGTAGTTGAGCATTTACAAACACTGGCAATAAACAAAATTGATTTAGATACTAAAGGGGTCGCCTTTGAGGTATTTATGACAGATTTTTTCAAAGGCAAAATGGGGCAATTTTTTACGCCTCGTCCTATCATACAATTTTGCGTTAAGATGATGAATCCAGAAAAAGGCGAGCTAGTATTAGACCCAGCTTGCGGGAGCGGAGGATTTTTACTCAACGCTTTGGATTTTGTTAGAGAATATGCGAGTAAAAATTATGACGAGCAGGAAGCCAGAGACCATTGGCACGGCTTTGCCAAAGATAATTTATATGGCATTGAAATAAATGACAAAATCGCCAGAGTTTGCAAAATGAATATGATTATCCACGATGACGGACATACAAATGTTATTAGCACAGACGCATTGGAAA
>ERZ1292629.4192-Hain-H43-01um-R1-4192-length-10689-cov-5_pt1 | contig 10689 bp, 12 predicted proteins | sample MGYA00564399_ERZ1292629 | MGnify/ENA primary metagenome ERZ1292629 (study PRJEB36523, sample SAMEA6512636) | groundwater metagenome | collected 2019-01-08 | study: AquaDiva: Metagenomics assemblies of 32 groundwater samples
ATTAACGATAAAAAGAGCAAAAGCGACTTTACTAACAAAAAGAAAACAAGAGAAGGAAAAAGAACTTGAAAATATTAACAAATCAGAGAATGAAAAGCTTGAACATAGGAATAATCTAAGGGATGAAGTATTAGAATTGCAATCTTTGATATCCAAGATGGGCGAGGATATAAATCAAATATCTAAAAGTATACAGCAGGCTACTGGATTGGAGCAGGAAAATCTGCATACTCAAATTGCAAATCTTAGGGCAGAAATTGAAGGACTAAAGGTAAGAAAAGAAGGGTATGAAAATAGAAAAAATGATTCTGAGAGAAGAGTTAGTGAAATGAATAAAACAATTCCTGCGTTTGAATTTGAAATAAAACAACTTAAGGAAAATTCTCCGATTATGGCTCAAAAAGCACAGGAGCTAAAAATAAAGAAAGATGAACTTGCCACACTTGAAGAAGAAAAAAAGAAAGTCTTTAATATTAAGTCTGAATTAAATGCATTGAGAGAAAGAAGCAAAGATAGAGAACAGAGATTAGGAAGAGTTTTGGCTGAATCTGAATCAGTAATAAAACAATTGGAAGATTATCAAAGGATACTCAGCTATAAAAATGAGGATGAATGCGTCAAAGTTCTTGGAGAACTACGAAAAAAGATTGCAAATTCTAGAAAAGAGCTTGAGAATATTGGAGGACAAATAGTTACAAATGAGAAACAGATTTCTGTTGCTGAATCTGAGATTTTTAGGGCAGATAATATAATGAAAGATGTTAGTAAAATTGATACCTGTCCTCTTTGCCAGAGTAAAATAACTGAAGAACATATAAAACATGTAAATGATGAACAAGAAAGAATACTTTTGAATGCGAAAAAGATAGTTGAAGAAAGTAAAGAAAAAATAAGGGATTTTTCTGACAAACGAAGGATGCTCAATGCTGAAATAAAAGAAAATGAAGAAAACGTTCAGGCAGCAGAAATTGAACATGTAAGACATAGAACTATGAAAGATAAGAATGAGCAATTAAAGAGACTTGTAGATGATGAAAAGACTCTTAGAAATGAAATTGCCCAAATTGAGTCTAGAAGAAAAGAGCTTGAAGAAAAAAGTCAAAATGCTTCTTCTATTGAGGAGCGATATGAGAATAAAATACTTGAAATTGAGGAGATATCTTCTAGAACAAGCGAAGACACAGATACACGATTGCTTTACAAACAAAGAGATTTGGAACAAATGCAGGTATCCATTAAGATTGCAGTTAAGGGTATTGAGGAATTAAAAAGAGATATAACTGAACTACAAAATAAATATGAACTAAAACAAAAGAGTCTTGATGAAAAGGATTTACAGGAGAAAGAGCTACAACACAAGTTCAAGAAATTGTTTGAAGAGAGAGAACAAACACAAAGAAGCATACAAGAACAGACTATGAAGCTTAATGAATTAAATAATAATGTTCGAGCTTATGAAGATCAAATAAATTATTTAAAAATAGGAAAAGCCAAACTTGATGCTGAAAAAGAGGCTCTTGAGATGGAATTAAATGATTACTTTGGAATAGAGATTATTCAAGGAAGTGTTGCTGTCGTTGAGGAGAGATTACAAAGAGCTAGTCAATCGATAAGCGAAATAGGAAGTATCAATCTTAGAGCTTTAGAAGTTTATGATGAAGTTAAGAAGGAATATGATGTTGTGCAAGAAAAAGCACTAACAATTGAGAAAGAGAAAACCGACATTCTTCAGATTGTTGCCGAAATTGACACTAAGAAAAGAAAGAGTTTTGTTAAAACTTTCAGGGCAATGTCTGATTTGTTTTCACAGAACTTTTCACAGCTTTATTCGAAAGGAGTTGCATTCCTTGAGCTTGAGAACAAGGAAGATATCTTTGCTGGAGGAGTTAATATTGTTGTAAGGCTTGCAAAGGGTAAGTATTTTGATGTTACTTCATTGTCTGGAGGAGAGCAAACTCTGGTTGCATTGTCTCTGTTATTTGCAATTCAAGAATATAAGCCCTATCATTTCTATGTTCTTGATGAAATTGATGCAGCATTGGATAAGAGAAATTCTGAAAGGCTTGCAGGATTACTTGTAAGATATATGAAATCTGGACAATATATTATAATTACACATAATGATGCTATAATTATGAATGCGAATGTCTTGTATGGAGTAAGCATGCATGATGGTGTTTCTAAAGTCCTGAGTTTGAATCTTGAAGATACACTAAAAGCAGCTAAAGAAGCACAACAACAGGAAGAGGCTGCAAAGCAGATGGAAAGACAGGCAGAGGCAGATACTGTTAATACAAAAAATGACGTTGATATAGAGGTTATTGAAACTAGGGATGTTAAAGTTATTTGATGTAATTATTTAGTGATGACTTTTAGAAAGATTTAAAAATGAGATATATCTTGTAAATTTATGAATAGGTATACTTTATCGCTGATAGCAGGAATTGGATTGCTTAGTGGGTGTAGTAATCAAGATACTGAAGGAATAATAACTTCTAAAACGTATGATCCTGTTGCAAAATCCTTGGTTCTTACTGTCGATGCTACGAATCAGGAAAGATATTTTATTTCAGTACGTGAAAATAGTTCTGTACCTTTGGATGCTTTAGCCGTTTTTTTAAATACTGGTGATAGAATAACTTTTCCTATAACTAATGAGGATCGCGCTTGTTTTAATTCACAGGGGCTGGGAAGCTTATCTTCACGTCAAATTATAAAGAAAAATTTTAAATTAGAAGATAGAAAATAAAGTCTTTTGATTTTCGCTTGGATACAATGCCTTCCATGTTTGCCAAGTCTTTCTGAAAAGACCTGAATCTTTTTGCTTTTGACCTTGTTTTCTTAGGAATTCTTTTGTTAAAGGATCTGATGGATATCCTGAACCAAAATCTCCAAATTGCTTTTTTAATTCTTCAACTGAATCTTCTCTGGCTACTTTTGCTAAAATCGATGCTGCTGAAACTGAAACATGATTTGCGTCTGCCTTGTGTTCACAAAGAAGTTCAACCCTGTCTGGATCTTTTAAATATTGGAGAAGAAGAGCTCTCCATGCTTTTGTGTTTACCGATGGACAATCAACAATTACTTTGATTCCTTCTTTTTGACCTATAACAAGAGAGTTGATTATTTCTGCAACTTTTAGTGCTTCGAGAGTATTAAGATTTATTCCGGATAGAATTGAATGATCTATCTGCTCTGGTGTGGATGAAACTATTTTGTATGATACACAGACATCTTTTATCAGCCCTGCAAGTCTGACTCTTTTTGGATGAGCTACTTGCTTTGAATCATTCACTCCTTCTTGTTTTAGATTCTTTTCATCTTCCATCTTTAGAAGAACTCCTGCAAGAAACATTGGTCCTATCAGAGGTCCTCTTCCTGCGTCATCAATTCCTAAAACTAAGGCCATAAAAGTATATAGAAAAAGGGTATAAAAATATATATTATTAAGAGTATATTTGTTTATATATTCTTTAATTCGAATAGAAACATGGTTGAAAAAAGCGAATTAAATATTAGAAAAAAAGTGCTTCGCGCAGAGCGGTTGTTAGAACGCCAATTACAAAGTATAGAGACTACTGAACGTTTTAGAGTCGAGGAGACTAGACCATTTGGAGACCTTGCAGTTTTGTTAATGAAAAGTTTTCATTCAGTTCCTTCTTATATGAATGTCACTTTTCTCGCTTATAACATTCCTAAGCTTTCAGATTTATATGTTGCAAATGTGCCTAATTTTGATGCAATAGTGAAGGAATGCAAAAAAAGAAGAGTAATGCCTGGAGTTTCTACTGAAATGAGATATCATGGTGGATCAGGAACATTCTATTTAATAAGTGCTAATCATGAGGGAGGGATTGGAGCCTTTAATCCTCCTTATTGCAGAGAGAATTTGCAACAAATTTTAGGAGGAGGAAAGTTTCATGGAATAAACGTTATTCTTGGAGATGACCCTGATTCGTATCGAGGCATAAGTAAATTTATCAAAGGGGGATTATTGGATAGATTATTGAAACTGAAATATCACCCTATTAGAGGAGAACTTTGGTTTGAAGCATCTCCTGCTTTAGTGCAAGATGCTTCCAAAGTAAAAAGAGTTGTTTTCTCAACTCGCGGACATGGGGCTCAGTCTAATAAGCTTGAAATTGAACTATTTGATAGTGGACTGGATGATATTGTAAGTAAACTAAATTGGTTCGACTCTATTGTTACTACATACTTGAAAAAATGTACAGACACGAGCCATCTTTCGAATGATCCTCTCCTAAGATATTAAAATTATCAAACAGCTATTTTGCTAACTCGCAATTAAAGAAATGATTTCTTTTAGTGCTTCAGGTAATTCAAAGCAATTGTCATCATCTGCAAAATGTCCTCGATTTTTTAGAATTATTACTTTTGCTCCTAATTGCTCCTTGAAGGCCTTAGCATTCTCATTTACATAGCCGTAAGGCTCGTTGCTGGATAATAAAACTGTTAGATTATTTAGCATAGATTTTATTTTGTTGAAATTTATTGATGTATTTATCCAAGGATTTGCTATTGAAATTTCATTTTCTTCAAGATCTGTTAAATTAAACCATCCTGCAACAAATAAAGCTCCTCCGATTTTGGTTTTTTCTGGTTGTTTTTCTAGGTATCTCATAATTGTTTGACATCCTATGCTATGTCCTATAAAAAAAGTATCTTTATCAAGACTTTTTATAGTTTCTTCAAGTTTTTTAATCCATTTGGAAATTACAGGCATTTCTGCATGAGGCATTTCTGGAACTATTACTTTGATTCCTTTAGATTCTAACTCTTTCTTTAGCCAAGGAAACCAACAATTAACCGAATTTCCTCCCCATCCATGAACTATGATAACTTTTTGAACCATAGTTATTTGAAGAGTAGAAGTTTAAAAATGTGAGGGCTATACGGAGATTAGGAGTTTTGAGAACTAATATACCTTTGTATGACAAAATATTCTTTGAATTATAATAAAAGATATAAACTATAAAAATAATTTTAATTTACGAAATGAAAAGATGTCCTTATTTCGTATCTGCATTTAAGTTGAAGGTTTTCGCTGAAAAAGTTATTCAGAAAAGCATTAATGGCGAAGGGGCTAATTCTGTTTGTTGCCAAGATACAAATGATGTTAGTTGTGGTTCTGGAAGAATTACATACACTATAACATTAAAATTAAAGGGAGTGAATGTGATTCGAAGTTATTGGGCAGAGGAATATAAACCTGGAATAGGTAAAACGCCTGAATGTTTTAAAAGGGAACGAGAAGTTGTATTATTAAAATCAAACGAATTGAGTAATAAAATTTTTGAAGAAATTGAAGCGCTTTTCCATTAAATTGCACATGAGTAAAATTATTAATTGACTGGTAAAATATCTATGTTTCCTACAAAGGAGATATCCGCTGCCGCTCGAAATTGAGAAAGAGAGACCTCTTTAAGCCTGTGATGTTCTGTTAGATATGACTCTGCCCATCTACCATCAAATTCTCTATCAAGAATATCAATAAATATTTCTTCTCTATTTGATTGCTCTAAAATCTTTTCAGATAATACTCTGTCTTTTGCCCTTTCAAATTCTTTTTTGCCTACCTTTGTCATTCTTCTAAAACTATTTGAAACTATATTGCGAAGCCTTTCTATTTTATTAGGATTACAACAAGTTCCAATACTAAATAAACTGTAACTATCACCTGTTAAAACCATAGGTGAAAATCCATATACTAGTCCTGCTCTTTCTCTTGCCTCTTCAAACAAAACGTTTCCTTCTATTATTCCTAGATAATCTGAAACCATATTGAATGCAGTAAATAAGGGAGAAGTTGATGTTGGAATGTATGAAGACATAACAATATATGCATTATCTAATCCGTTTCGTTTTATAGTCTCATTTTTTGGTGCTTGCTCTAAAATCACTGGTCTTTGCATTAAAGTTCTTCTTGGAAGAGAAATGCCTTTCAGATGACTTTCTAGTTCACAAGTAAAATTTTGAATATTAACTGGGCCTCCAATATAAAAGAAATTTAAATTTTCTAAACTAAATCCGGTCTTCCATACATCTAGAACATCTTTTAATTTTATTCTATTGAATAAAGATTTACTTCCAAAGATTGATTGAGGTATTGAAGGATAGTAAAGAGAATAAAAAGATAGTTCTGGCTGCATATCTTTTGGATTATCTCTTGATTCTGATCTTTCTGTATCAATTACCTCTCTTTCTTGAACAAATCTACTTGGATTGCAATTGGGCATACCCAATAAAGAAGTTAAAAATTTGACTCCTTGTTCTAGACGATCTATTCGTCCTTCTGTATGAAGTTCAGTCCATGAAAATGAAGTCCCTCCATTAGATATTCCTCCTGCGGTTTTTAATGCATGATATGCTTGTTTCTTGTTAGGGTCTGATTGATTTTTAAAGAGTATATGTTCAGTAAAATGTGCTGCTCCCCAACAATCTCCTTGCGTATTGAGTGCTCCAAATGGTGTTGCAACAGATAAAAGAAATGCAGGACTTCCTTTTTCAATTAGTCCTACAAGATTGTTTCCTGTTCTGAGCGTTCTTCTAAAAAATTCATATCCCATATAAAAACCGTTTCAGATGGATTAATAAATATTATTATATAAAATTTATAGGTAAGTTTATAAGGGTTTTAGAAGTGAATTTTATATAGCGGGGTAGACCAGTCTGGAGTGGTCGCGAGGCCCATAACCTCGAGGTCGTGCGGTTCAAATCCCACCCCCGCTACTTTTTATTTATAAGAATATTTTTGCTTTTTCTAGGTGGATTGGATTTGAACTTCCTATTGTTTCAAACCATCTTTTTAGTTCGGTTTCTCCACTTATTCTTATACGAGTTTTGCCTCTCTCTAACTTTTGAATTTTGAAGTTAAAATTTAAATCAGACAAGATTTTTGATATCTGTCCTTGTGCTGGAGGAGGACAAAGCCTTATTTCTATTCTTGGATAGACTTGGGAGTTGTTTTTAAAAATAGATAAACATCCGTCTGTATCAAATAATCCCTTAAGAATAAACTTTCCATGATATGAATTAAAATAAAATTTAGGTATTACCATATTGTTCCATTTTGGAGACAATTTTAATTTTAGTTCGTTCAGAATATAGTTTAACTTATCTCTTCTGTGGGTTGCTATGTCTACAGCGTTTTCTGTCTTTTTGTAGTTTATTCTTGGTTCAACATCAAGAACCTCTTTCATTAGTTCTGAAACATGTTTTATGTAACCTTTATTTCTTGAATCTAAAGTAACTTTTATTCTTCTGTGAATTTTTATTTTTTTATGAGCATGAGTTTTGTAAATTGAAATTGATCCGTCTCCCAACATTATGCCTATAAATTCAGCAATTCTTTTATCATTAGTCATAACATTGATTATCTCTAAAATTTTTAAAGGTTTATAGCAATTGAAGAATTACTACGTTGAATTAATGAAAGAGCTTTTAAAGGTTGTCTTTCTTAGTAAAATCATGGTGACTAAAACAAATAAAAAAGAGGAGAATATCTGGAATATTCCGAATTTTTTGACTTTAACAAGAGTAATTATTGCTTTTATCACAATATATTTTGTTTTTGCAGGATTTAGTTTTCTAATTATTGCTATTTCTTTTACTATTGGAATGATTACTGATTTTCTGGATGGACAAATCGCCAGAAGGTTCAAACTAGTTACTGAATTTGGAAGAAAGTTTGACATGATCGCAGACAGGCTTCTTATGATAGGAACTGTGGTTGCAATAATTATAGATATGGGACTAAATGGAGATGTAAGTAATTGGTTTGGATTTCAGATATTGATAGTTATGTCTAGAGAGATAATTTCTTTTCCATTTGCTTTGATTGCATTTACCTCTGGAAAAAAGATTCCTCATGCAAGATTTATTGGTAAACTTACGACTTTTCTACAGGCGATTGCTTTACCCTTAATATTGATAAATGTTATCTACCCTGAATTAAACTTTTCAATTTATTTTGCAGTTGTAACTTCTGTTGTAGGTATATTCTCTGCGATCACTTATATTAATGATTTACATAGTCTTGGTCTTGGAAAAGAAGACAATTAACAAGATTTAAAAGATAGGAAAGTATTTGTTGATATGGTTAATAAAAAGGGGAGATTTTATTCTAGATATGTTATTGAGAAAGAGCTTAGACATCATGTGGTTGAATGGAGCGCAACTGTCTTGAGTATATTTGCTGCAATCGTTAATGCAGTAAAATATGTGGAAGGATTTTATGTTTTTGCTGTTGCAGACGTTTTGTGGATGATGTTTGCAATAAAACATAAACACTGGGGGCTTCTTTGTTTGAATATTGTGTATTTCTTTATTAATATTTATGCTGCTTGGTTTTGGACATCTACTGGTTTTGGAAAGAGTTTGTTTTGAGAAAAGTTAATAAATAAGATATTCCTTGATTAATTATGAGTTTGGACAAATTTTTTATGCCTTTAAGGAGTCCATTAGTTTGTGGATCTATACTTTTTGGGTCTCTTGGCCTTTCCTTGCTTTGTACATTCGGAGAGGTCAAACTTAGTGAAGCATATATGGACGCTGGGGGAGAGAACAGTGCTAATTTAAATAATTATCAAAAGATGAAGTTTATTTATGAACATCGAACCCATAAGAATTATGAATTTGAAAGATAATGCTCTATGTTCATGCAATTAATTTGTAAATAAAATATCCTACTGTGATTAATCCACTTGTATATATTCCCAGTCGTACCGTTTCCATTGTTACTCCGAAGGTCAAATCTTCCAAAGTAGGTCTTTCACTTTGATTATTCAATCTGTGCATTTCTTCTTCATTTATAAAAATCTTTAATATCGAATCAGGTTGTAAGAATAATCTCCATGAATCAATTATTTGATTATTTTCTCTTTCTAAAGAAAAAACGTCTGTATCCATTGTTATATCTAAAGTATTAACTTATTGAATCTTTACCTGAATCTTTTTAGAGCATTTATAATTATAGGAGAGACATCTATTTTTGAATAATGATTTGGAATTGTGTTTGTGGTTATAAGTTCTGCATGCTTTGTGATTAATTTGTCTGCTCCATTTACTAAAAGACCATGTATTCCTATGCAATAAAGATTTTTTGCTCCTTGTTTTTTTGCAAGAGCCAATGCTCCTGCAATTGTTTTACCAGTTGAAATTATGTCATCTATTATAATCACATTTTTCTTAAATTTTTCATTACCTTGCTCTTTTTGTTTTATATGTGTTGAAGAAAAACGAGTTTTCTTTAGAATCACTACCTTATCGTCAAGTTGCTCTGCAATAGGCTTGTTCCATTGAGCACTTTCTTCATCTGGCCCGATGATTGTTGCTTCACCCTTGAATCTTGTTGCGATATAATCTGCAATTAATTCTTTAGCACTTATGCTTTCAGCTTTTGAAACCCAATCCTGCATGTGCTTTATTCTATGAAGATGAGGATCTATTGTAATTATTTTGTCAAAACTTGAAAAGAGTTTTATTATATGTTTTGAAGAGAAACTATCGTATTTTAAAAAATGTTTATCTTGTCTAAGATAGGGAAAATAGGTTGCCATTAAAATTATCTTTTTTGCACGATAATCTTTTGCTATTCCTCCAACTAGAAGAGTTTCGATTAATTTTTCATTCGGATTTTTGCTCATTGAACTGAGAATAACTACAGTTTTATCTCTTGGATTATCTTTAAGAGCAAGATGAAATTCTGAGTCTGGAAAATCTTCTATAAAAATATCCGTGTATTTAGCACTTAGTCCTTGGGCAATTTTTTTACCAAGGGCTCTAGTTTCCGGAAATCCAGCTATAAGTAATGACATTTTCACCTCTTAGCAAAAAACCGATGGAAGTTTATAAAGATATCTGGAGATTGCCAAGAACTTTGAATTAAAAGTAAGGTATAAAAAGGAAAGTTGATTATCTGATTTATGAAATTGAGGTTGAAGAAGTTTGATGTTGCTGCTGGAAGGCCTATTGTATTCATGGATCATGATGATGCAAGAAAAATGGATGTGAATGTCGGAGATAGAGTTGAAATTTCATGTGGTGGTAAAAAAATAATAGGTAGAGCAGATATAGTTGAAGGTTATGTTAAAAGTGGAGAAATTCTTTTATCAGAAGATATTGTAAAATTCATAAATCTTAAACCTGGAGTGGATGTAAATGTAGATTTAGTATCAAAGCCTGATAGCGCAGAATTTATAAGAAAAAAAATGAATGATAAGGAGCTTAATAAGAATGAAATATTTTCTATAATAAGCGATGTTGTAAATAATGCACTTACTGAGGCAGAAATTGCTCAATTTGTCGTTGCAGTTTATAAGAATGGAATGTCTCATAGAGAAACGATAGATTTGACTCATGCTATGTGTCAGACTGGAACTGTTTTAAAGTGGAAATCTAAGATTGTGGCGGATAAACATTCAATCGGAGGTATTGCAGGAAATAGAACTACTCCTATTATAGTTTCTATATGTGCGGCGGCTGGGATAATAATGCCTAAGACATCTTCAAGAGCGATTACTTCTGCGGCGGGAACTGCTGATGTTATAGAAACAATGGCAAAGGTTGACTTTCCAGCTAAGGAGTTGCAGAGAATAGTAAGTAAGGTTGGTGCTTGTCTTGCTTGGGGAGGTTCATTAGGGCTTGCTCCTGCTGATGATAAACTAATAA
>ERZ1292629.4194-Hain-H43-01um-R1-4194-length-10687-cov-4_pt1 | contig 10687 bp, 13 predicted proteins | sample MGYA00564399_ERZ1292629 | MGnify/ENA primary metagenome ERZ1292629 (study PRJEB36523, sample SAMEA6512636) | groundwater metagenome | collected 2019-01-08 | study: AquaDiva: Metagenomics assemblies of 32 groundwater samples
GAACTGCCCAGATTTGCACCTTGGCACAACATTCCGTTTCCAGATGTCCACCAATAACAGATCCCCTTATTTAGCGAGCCAGTGTTAAAATTCCACAAGTTAACTAAATCTGGCGCGCTCCTTTTTCGACAAATCAGCGATACCGTCCAGGCTCCTACATTCAGGAGTTGTGCGGGTATAGGGAACCGTATTTCATCATCACTTCCGTCAGTCGATAAAGATAAACCCTCCCTACTCACACTCCACATCGGAGCACTTGTAAATAATGCTCGCTTACGTGTTATTAAATCGATTGGTTCACCTGCACCCTCGTTAACAAGCAGTGAAATATAAAGTCCATTGCTAAGCGGATGCCCCCAATCTATTTGGGCGCCCAGCAGCGGCTTAACGTTGCCCCAAGAGGTTCTATTTGGTGTCGCCATCAGACGTTCTGATAATGAATGCCGTCGTACTTAATGAAATGATTGCTGCCGGTCGAGTTGAGATTCACTCCGGTATTGTGCGTGACGAACACGCCCCAGCGTGTCGGCAGATGGCCGCCGAAGAGCTGGGCGATACTCACCGGGCCGAAAGCATAATCACGATCACTGGTGGTCGAATCGACATCTAGTACGGCAGCGAGCTTCAAAAATCCACGACCAACACCGGCGCTGGTCAGCGTCTCGGCGCTATCAGTGCCGTCCATGACATCGGGATAGGTCGGCGCATCGTCGAGGGTGCCGAAAACATAGATCAATACCTGCGTATTGATCGTCGGCGTCGTGCCAACGCGGATTTTGCCACTCATCAGTGCGTCGTCGTAAAGATTGCTGAGGTTAGAGATAACCGACGCTTCTTGGCCGGCGACGAATGTCGACGAGCTTGCCAGCGAAGCCAGCGTGATCGTGACCGCCGCCGAGGCTGCATAGACGGGCTTGAGAGTGCTCACGTCAGGCTCCGGGCCGACAACACGTCCTGATAAGAGAGTTGGCCGAACTCGTTGAAGTTTGCGGCAGGCGTAGCCGGGACGGCGTCGCTACCAGTACCGGTGGCGAACAGTTTTTGCGCTCGCGTCGCTGCGACTTTGCTCACCTGGAGCAGTGCGGTTCGCGTCGACGCGCCTTGGACGCCGCTGAATATGTCGGCGATGCCCTGACGGATATTCGGGTCACTAGCGTCGATGATGCCGTTGGACAGCATAAACTGCCAGGCGTCGCGCTCGCCAGCGCTTCGGGAGATGAACTCTGTCCACACCGTTGCCTTCTTGGCGTCCTTAGTCGGCACCTGGGTTCGCCAAATAATGAAAACCGGCGAAGCGGCAAGATTGTATGCTGCCGCAATAGCAAACGCGCCGTCCGAATTATTCGGCTGCGCGGCGAGCACTGGGTCGGCGAGAATGTCGGCCTTTAATACCTGTAACTGAGATAGCGTCAACGCCATTTTGGTTAGTTTCCCTTTTTACTTTTTTGTCGTTGCGATGATTTCATTGCTATAGTCCGACACGCCACCATCGCCTACGGCGCGCACTTTCACGCGATGCTGAGTATTCTTCTTGAGGCCATCAACTCGATATGTGGTAACGTTAGCCTGGACAGGAACGGTCCAGATGCGTGGTGGGGTTGATTGGCTAACTCGAATTTCTTGTGATGTTTCGTTCGTTGCGTTGTCATTCCATTGCAGTCTCAAAGATGTCTGAGTAACACCGGTATTGATGAGATTGCTAGGCGCGGTAGGTGCGGCTTGCGTCGGAACGGGAATGGTCGCGCATGCCTGATTGGTCTTCGCTGATTCCTGTTCGGTGCCGGTGCCGTCAACGTTGGCGTGGTTCGCCGCGCTGACCTGATAACAAAATTGCTGCTTCCACGGACCGGTTACGATGTCTTGAAATGTCGTTACGTTAGCGGCAACCTCTCCGATCCGAACATTATCGCGATAAACATAGAACCGCTCTTCGTTGTTAGAATTATCCATCCAACTCAGATTGTTTTGCAGCGTTCCTGTCTGCGCCTGAACGTCTAGCGATAAGCCTAAAACGGGCGCGGCGACTAGTACTACTGCGCAAAAATATTTCACTTTCATGATTCGTGTCTCCCTTGTTTTCATTTAATTTCTTTTAGCTTTGCGAACACTTCGTCTGGATAACTACTGCCTCCATTGTATCGTAGGAGCGCTTTTCTCACGTCTTTGCCGTTGCGATCATAAAGATCGTTGAGAAATCCGCAACAAAGTTTGATGCCGGTCTGCGCGTCGCAAAGCTTTGGCATATAGCCGCTAAATCCGCGCTCGCGCGCTACGGCCCCCATTGATTGCATCAATCCCCATGACGCAGATTGTTGAGCGAACTCTGTAGAACCTAGTGCTTTTAACGCCTTCGCTCTATTGTCCGCTACCGACATCGTTCTGTCGTATAGCGCCTTCTTGGCGTTAACGTCATAAAAGTACTGATAGCCAGGCTCGTATCTATACGCCCATTGATCGCCTGCCGACTCCTGCCAAATCACAGCGAGAATCAGGTTGTAATCAAGCTGTCCGCGATATGCTATGGCGTGTGGTCGCCAGCGTGCTATGACTTCTGGAATCATCTTGAATCGTCCAATGCCCTATCGAGCCTATGGTGCAGCGTCGCGAATCTATCGTCGTCGCGAATGTTGTGCTCAACTATCTGAGTTTCCAGCTTAGTTACTCTGCCGTTAGTAGCCTTGACCTCTTTGAGCATTTCATCTTGCTTCTTTTCGATAGAGTTAAGCGTTCGCTTGGAGAACCAAAGCACTAATGCGACTAAGATTTGAACTGCGCCTATAACTATTTCGACCATGAGATTATCGGCTCCCCACGGTCGTTTGATATTCGATTCGCAACTGATCGGAGTTTGCTAAAATCACCGCTGCGAATACGCTACGCGAACGCAGTGTGCCGGCGCCGCTGCCAGCATGATTCAGCACGCCGATTTCGCGGAGCGATAGCGACGTGATGCTGTGCAACGCGCCACCGAAAGTTGCCACTTCCGTCAGGATATTGGCCGACGCTATGCGAGTCGCCATCGTCACTCGCGCAACTTCGCCCATCGTAGTCACAACGTCAGTCAGCGTTGCCGCAGTGGAAATCGTTCCAACCGCCATGTGGTTCATGACGGAACCTGGCGCTGTGCTTTGAAACATGGCCAGATAGTCCATGCCAGCGTTCACAAATAGGTTCTTTGCGTAAAACGGCTCTTCAGCCTTGTACGGCATGACAAGATCACCCGTCGCGCGAAAGACCTGAAGCTTGAAGGTGCCATCCTGATTCATATGACCGCCGTCGATAGCGATAGGTTGATCTCGCTTGAACAAATTGAACATTTTCACTTCTACTGTTCCTCCCTACGAATTGTTACGCCACATATGGTCCCATGAGTGGCTGAGCTAACATATCTATTCTGGAGGCCAGTATTTTTTTCGCCTCTTCGGCGTCTATCGCCCTAAATCGTTCAGGCTGTCCGGCCTGTGCGCCTTGCCGCTTGATATCGACACTTGAAACCACCTCGATGCCGAGCCCAAGTATTCCGAGCGCTTCGGAGTAGTATGTCAAGCCTTCCGAATTGAGCGTGTTTCCTGCCCCCGCGCTCAAGAATTCTTTGCGGTACATATCAATCACGCCATGTAAGTGTGCGGCGATTTTCGGTGTGATTATTCCGCCATTGAGTTCAAGCTCATAGCGCGCCTGATGCACATTGTCCCGAATGTCGTAGAGATATTTGCCTAGTGTTCGTTCTGGATAGGCCAAACGGTCGCACTGCAATAGCCGTATGTTTCTGTCGAATCGACCGCGTCGCACGTCCTCGTCGATGTATCCGTCGTGCGCGATGTTCAAATCGTTGCACACAGAAATATCCGGCCCCATACCGCGATTGATGCCGAACTCGGCGTGTTCGTGAACCTTTCCATAGAATCGAATATCGTAGCCATTTCGGAACAGTCTGACCGGAAGATCGGTTTTCAGCTTGCCGGCGTCGGCAGCTAAGTGATGCTGTTGCACTGCATAGCCGTAGTAAACGTTCGGCCTGAGATACTTAAATATCGCGCCGGGCTGCAAAAGGTTTTCGTCGTAGTCGATCCAGAAAATCCAGTCAGCCCAGACGCCGCTTATCGATTCATTGCGTGGCGTTTCAAACCCCGCCATATCGCATACGCCAGGCTGAATCGCGTCCTGCGAATGCACGATCAAATGCCTGTAACAAAAGAACGGACTCGTGCCGGCGCGCACGTCTTCGGTAAATTCAAGCGCGGTCTCGACCGTCGCGTCTGTCGATGGTCCGTTGTCGATTATCACGAACTGATCGGCGATAGACTGCACGCTCTTTGCCGCTCGTCTAAGCACGGTGTCAGAATTATGCGTCATCATGCAGACGGCTATGGTCTCACGCGGTCCTTGCAGAAAAAACTTACGATCCCAGTCGATCTTGCCGATTGGTTGGCCGTCGTTTTTATAGACAGTCATAAACCAGCCACCGAACGACTTGTCGAGCGCGATCTCTTTTAGATCAGAGAACGCACCGACTCCAAATCTATCCTTGTGACCAAACATGTCGCGCAGGTCGTGCATGTCAAACGCCCAGACGTGAACTGGCGGAACGCTCTTATTGACTAGCTCATCGCGCTCCTTGACGCCGGTCGGAGTCGTCCAGACCATCCATCCGTCAGGCTTGCAGAAGCGTTCAAGCTTCGCCGCGAACTCTTCGGCGTGCGGAATATGTTCGAGCACTTCCATGCAGACGACGAGGTCGAAGCGTGCGTCTTCGTGAACATCGGCGGTGCCGTCAGCCTTTCGCCCTACTGCCGATGAATACCACTCGGTTCCGTCTACCCGCTTCGCTAATGAAATACGAGACGACTCGTCGCCGACTAGGAAATTCAGATTCTCCGGATATTTGCAAGCTGGTTGTCCATCGGGACCGACGCCTTGCTTCATCTCTTCGCAGCAACGAATAAGCGATGGAGAATTATCAACACCCACAATTTTAATAGCTGGAAATACGTTAGATATTGCCCTGGCGTAGCCACCATGAGCGCAGCCGAAATCAAGGACTGTATGGATTTCATCTTCATGCTCCTTTAGGAACATCATGAGCGCTTGTAGACGCGGCTCCTGTTCGGCATAATAACCGGTCTGCCAGTTTGCATGGCCGCCACCGCTGCGTGCTTCGTAGAAATCATTAAGTGCGACGCGAGCTTTTTCGGAATCGGTCTCATTCACGAACGGCACGTATCGATCGACATAGCTTTTGACCGACGATACGAGTTGCGTCGATTGATTCTTTTCCGCGTACTTCTTGGCCGCGATGATGTCGGAAGTCGAAATGAAATGCTTGACCACTCGCACCGGTGAATTGACTCGTTCAGCGATCCTGTCATGCGCAAGCTTGATCCACTCTTCGGCAACAGTCTCCCATTGCCAGTTCTCTGCCGCTCTGCGCGCCTTGGCTGACAGGTCTTCCCATTTGCGGTCGTCGTGCATCAGTTCGACGGCTTTCCTTGCCATCGCTTTGCAAAAGTCGTCGCTCACGCCCTTGAATCCGGGTTCGACAGGGTCGGTGACTAGCGGCGACGTGCCATCGTCGCGAATCAGTACGCCGTGATCTTTGCAGGTCTCGGGTAGCGCGGCGCGCCACGGTCCGATAAACGGAACTCCGCACGCTGCGGTTTCCATCGCCGTGATACAAGAAATTTCTTCAAAAGCGCTTGGATACAAATATAATCGCGACTGCTTGTAGTGCTCATAAAGCGCTTGCTTGCCGAGATTGCCCATGAAGGTGACACGCTCGCCAAACTGCTTAATGATGCCGTCAAGTTGCTGATACAGTGGCAAGACCTGCGGATCGTCATAGCGCGAAAGGTATAGCCTTGCACGCGGTTCGATCTTTATAATCTCGGGAAATACGCGCTGAAGAAGATGGTCAAGTCCACGCTCCGGTCGTGCGGTGTAGGTCAATCTGAAGCGATCTCGATCTTTAGCTGGTGCCGCGTCAATGCGAGCAAGGTCTACGCCGTTGCGCGTGACATGATAAAGATGGTCCGGTCCGCCATGCACCGATTGATACTGCTTCTTCATGAACTCCGATAAGACGAGAATCTTATCGATGTTCCACAACTGTGGATGGAATAGAGACGGCCCGCTTCTTGTCGCGAGATCGTGCTGCCAGAGAAAGTTAACTTTCGATTTCATCTCGAAACTAAGAAACGATGGAATGCGTTGAACGATCAAAAGATCGAACGGCGTCGCACGCGTATAGTCGATGAAGCCTTTCGGAAAGCCGCCGCCTTGTCGATTCGGAATCCAGCCCATCGGTGAATACACTACGCCGTTGTATTCATGTGCCTTGTTAGTCGTGCAGAACATTTGAACGCGATGACCGAGGCGAACTAGCGCTTCGGCCATCTGAATAGCTGCCGTTTCGGAACCGCCGAGCGACTTGCCTGCGTCGAGCATGTCGCCTTGCATCTCCATGCCTGCACAGACGATTACGATATCCAGTTGATAAATTTTCACTGAATCAATTTTCTCCTTTGAATGGTTTGTTTTTTTTGTTCAAAGTTACTATTATTAGTTCGATGAAAACGACTTATATTTATGCGCTGATCGATCCCGCTACGCGCGAAGTCCGATATGTTGGGAAAACAGTCGCTCCGAAGCAAAGATTGAGCTATCATATTTATGCCGCACGCATTCTTCGAGCGCGCACCTATGCGGCAAGCTGGATTCGCGGACTACTAGCCCAAGCTCTTGTGCCTGAAATGCAAATCCTTGAAGAATGCTCAGATGAAACATGGAGAGATCGCGAGCGGTTCTGGATACGAAAGTACAAATGCGACGCCCGACTGACAAACCTAACCGACGGCGGCGACGGAATGACCGGATGGAATCCGAGCGATGAAACTCGCGCAAAATGGTCGATAGCGAATAGTCATCGCACACTAAGCGCTGAAGCGAGGCGCAATATGTCGGAAGCTGCAAAAAAACGAGGCGCGTCTTGGCGACTAGGTCAGCGGCACACGGAACAAACGCGGAAACGAATATCTGAAAAAGTTTCTGCTTCGTTGTTAGGTAATCAGCGATGTTCTGGGAATTCACTTTCGCAAGCCGTCCGTGACAAAATATCAAACAAATTAAAAGGTCGGATATTTTCCGACACACACCGAACCAATCACGCTGAGGCTATGGCTTCAGCCGAAGTGCGCGAAAAGCTATCCGTAGCTCGGCGTCGTCATCTGATTGGCAATCCTGTCAAGTAAACGCGCGCCGGTGACGCTGACGAAATGCTAATAAGCGATATGTTTACATATGGAGATGGGTTCAGTTCGTTCAGTATGATTCCACTGCCGACCGCCAGCGTTGATGTCACAACAGTCGCGCCGCCAGAAGTCATTTGATACTGAAGTTGAAGCGACGCACCGAATGCAGAGTCGCACTTGACCATGCCACAGATTCCGGCGAATTCAGAAACTAGGAAGCTGCCGAACGCCAACGATGACGCGGCGACGGCGCTGGTCGTGAGATTTACTAGTAATTTTCGTCCCTGCCCATTCACAAAAGACATTTGTTTTTTATCCGCGCCGTCTTGACGTTAATTTATTTCATTACCATCCAGCCGAACTTAACCGGTACACCAGCCGTGCCGGTATTGCAGGCGACCGCCATCGATTTGCCGTTGACAACAGAGTCGACGTACAGGCCATAGACGTTGCCACCAGAACTCATCTTGGTGACATGAATAGGATAGCCAGAATATATGTTGGTCGCGCTAACTACGACGCTCGCGTCACCAGAGTTGATTTGCGACACGCCGCGCCATTTAGAACTGCCAGCGATACCGTGAAACAGGCGGCTAATTCCAATGAATTGCATTTATTGAATCTCCTTATTATCTCCGCCGACCGTCTTCTTGCCTTTGCCGGCGAGCTGCTGCCTAAGCTGCTCGTTCTCCGCTTCAAGAGCCTGGAGCTTGCCGATTGAAACCAGCATGTAATCTTTTGTATCTTCCGTAAACGAAATAATCGCGTCCGGTCCAAGATTTTCTCTGAGCGACTTCAGCGTAAATATCGTGCTCTGTTGAAATCGCGACGGTAGCGGATGTCCCGCACGAACCTTCAAGTTCGCTAGGTCGATGTCTTGCTTTGCGAAAAGAACTTGCATTGAAAACCTCTTCGTCTTTTTTTGAAAGAAGCTCCGATATTTTTATTAAAACGCCTCGAAGCGACGGTCGCTAATCTTACGCGGACGGTCTGAATTAATCAGGCTCGCCCGATGCCCATTGGGAGCATCTAAGCGCCTTGGATGATGTAACCGAGAGCCGTCGAAACGACTTTCTCATCTTGGAAGTGATGCACTTCCTGAGTCTCGATCATCACCTTCTCGTCTTCAAAACGCCGCACGGTAAACGGAGCAGGGAATCCGGCTGGAGTCCACTGGAACGTGTAACCGTAAGTAGGCGTCATACGACCAGGACTTCGCGCGACGTGCAACAGAATGATGTTGTTCGACCAGATGTCGGTCATGCTGGCCGATTCACCTTCGCCCGCAACGTTCTTGATGCCCTTGCCGATCAGAACCTTTTCCAGCTCAAACGCATTGGCAACCTGCTGAAGCGTTACACCGCCTCCGCCGACGTTGTCGCCTTTGCCGCGAATGAACTCGATCAGATTAGGATGCCGACGCATACGCCGCCATGAAGGCATCGAGATGATACCGACGTTAGCTTCGACTCCGGTGATGGCGCGAATTTGCTCCAGACCGCCGTCGATATCCGCTACTGGATCGGTATTGCCGTGATCGCCATAGTTGGCTGCGAGAATGGTGCCCGAGCCGTGATTCGCTGTGTTGCCGAGAATAACGGCGAGCCGGTCTTCCCAGTTCAGCATGAGCGAATCTTTGATCAGGTTTGCGTTGTTGACCTGAAGATCGAGAGCCGCATCCGCATTCGCGATGTCTTCAAAAGGCGCATCGATTCCGAGCGCGTAATTCTTGACTGCGTATGTGTCCGTGCTGACGGTCGTCATGATTTTCTTAGCTGCCGTGCCGCGCGAACGTTCCGCGTTTTTCAACCGGAACCATTCTTCTTTCGGCCACACGTAGTAGAAGTCACTTTCCTTCTGCACCGGCACGACCGGGAAAACCTGATCGGCGATGAAGTCCTTCGCGCGGAAACCGACCGTGATATTCGACAGCACTGCGTCGATATGTAGATCGCGTCCAGTTGCCCCCGCGTATGTCGCAAGTCGACCGATATTTCCGGCGACTTCGTATAGTCTTGCGTCCTTAGTAATCACTTGTTTGAATCCTCCTGTAAGTTCCCGGAAATTATCGGCCCGATCCGGTCATTGAGAAATACATTTCCCCAGGCATGCCGCTATTGCCGCCCGTGATCAGTCGACCGCAAACCGCCTGCCCAGATGATGCTTGAATAGCGAATCCGGTGTTATTTGTCGCAACCATGATATCCGGCCCGAGAGACGCTCCGACACTGACCTTAGTGAAGCCGTCTACGACTACGGAGCAGTGCTCGTTATCTTTCGGTTTGTTAGCCAAAACTCCGAAGACAAGTTCGCCGCTGGTCGCGCACAGATGCACGTCCTTGCCAGTTTTCTTTAGAAATCGAAAGCATGCCGGATCAGCGAAATTTAAGTCACCGCTTGCGATACCGGTCCATTTAACGTTGGGTCCACTCTGTTCTGCCATTTGAAATTCCTCCTAAGTATTCTTTCCGGTAATCGCTTAGTGCGCCTTGCTGCCGGTAACATCGGATTGATACTGGCGCCATAGTTCGGGATCATCCTTGCGAACCTGTTGATACGCCTTCATCATATCGATCTTGCCATCGGACTTGGCGATCAGGTCGTTAGCGCGTTTCACGACTTCGCTCTGCGCATCGCTATACGACTTGATTTCTCGACCTTGCTGCGAGATTTCGCTAAACAGGCTTGTTTTGCGATTCTCGAAGAGCTTAAAAACGGTATCGATAACCGATTCTTTCACTTCCGCGCCGTCAGCCGCGGCATAACTATGCGTTGCCATTTCTGGCAGAGCGCGAGCTACGGACTTGAGCAGGTTCTTTTCGGTGGTAGCGAGTTTGCCAGCTTCGAAAAGTTTTTCGACGCGATTGTCGATGGTGGCGTTGCGAGCGGTTTCTCGTGCGTCCTGATTCTGTTTTTCAAGCTCGGCTACGCGGTCGGCCATCGCTTTCTTTTCTTCGGCTGCGTCAGACTTGGCCTTCTCGACGGCGGTCTTGACTGCCTTATCGGTTTTCGCTTCGTAGTCTTTGGTCACACCAGCAATAGCCGCAGCAACCGCTGCATCGATCTTTTCCTGGATTTCCTTTTCGTTCATTCCCTTTTCTCCTTGTAAATCTTGATAGATTTCCTTCTTGTTCATTGCGGCCATAGCTTCGGCTTCAGATTCGTATTCGCCGACGAGTTTGCCCGACTTGTAGGCGCACCACTTGCCATCCTTTTCTATAATCCCATCGGTGGGCATCTCTTTGTCGTCCATTTTGGGTTTGTCCATTTCGTACATCCTGAATTCGCGTCCGCCTTCGTACGCGTAGATCGTGCCTACTGCGTTCTTATGAAACAACGCTTCGATGGCTTTGAGGTTTGGCAGCGCCGGTATTTCGGCACCGAGAAAGGCGATGGATTTCAGCACTCGCGGAAATTTCTTATTTTCCGCTTCGTGAGCA
>ERZ1292629.4196-Hain-H43-01um-R1-4196-length-10684-cov-8_pt1 | contig 10684 bp, 9 predicted proteins | sample MGYA00564399_ERZ1292629 | MGnify/ENA primary metagenome ERZ1292629 (study PRJEB36523, sample SAMEA6512636) | groundwater metagenome | collected 2019-01-08 | study: AquaDiva: Metagenomics assemblies of 32 groundwater samples
GGAAAATAGAAAGATTTATAAAGCGTCTTAATTATAGAGTTACAACACAAAATGAAAACACAAAAGTTATTTGCAGTTTTATTCAGTGCACTTCTATTAAGCTTAGCTTTAGTTAGCGCAGCAAATTTCTATCAACCTACAACTTCAGTTACTGAATCAGTTATTAATGGAACTGCATTAGCTACTTCAATAACTCTTGAAGGAACTTCATCAATAACACCAACAACTTCAGTTTCTAATCTTATTTTAACAACAAGCATACCTGCTTCAACTTATACTGGCTTATTTTTAGGAAAAGCTTATACTGGTTCAATTAATGTTTCTAACTCTTCTACAAGTCAAATAGTTCCAGTTCAGATTGTGAAAACTTTCTGTTCAAATGGTTCATCTACAAACACAACAAGATATCTTGAAATAACAAGTGTTAAGGATACATCTTCAGATGATGATTGGGAATGGAAACCAGCAGATACAGTAACTATAGCTGTTAAAGTTAAATTCGAAAATACAGCAGATTCTGACGACTCAATTGATGCAGTAGTTAAATTATCATTGTACGACTCTGTTGATAATACTTTTGTTGATATGGATAATGAAGACGATTTAGAAAAAGATATCAGCCTTGATGAAGGAAGCTCAACAACAGAAGATTTCACAATAGAAGTTCCAATTTCAGAATTAGAAGATTCTTCAGACAGATACAAACTTTATGTTAAAGTATATGAAGATGGAACTGAAAATTCAGTTTGCAAAGATAACTGGAATTCACAATATAATCAAAATGTTCAAATTCAAAAGAACAGCTACGATGTTATTCTTAAGGATTTAGAAATAAATTCAGCTTCAGTTCCTTGTGGACAAGAAGTTACAATAACAGGCACAGCAATCAATGTAGGAAGTAATGATGAAGATAAAGTTTATGTTAAAGCAACAAATGTTTTGTTAGGCGTAAATCTAACAACATCTACATTTGCTCTTGATGAAGGAGATTCAAACAAAGTATCATTCAGCTTCCTTATTCCAACAAATGCTGCAGAAAAAGCATACACAGTATATCTTGAAACACATTTCAAATACAGCGATTCTTCAGATACATTCAGAGAAGAATCAGATGCTTACGAAGTTGATTTAATTGTAGAAGGATGCGTTCCACCAGTAACTGCAACAGTAACTGCTGGATTCAGTGCTGAAACACCAAAAGCAGTAATCGGAAATCAGGTTATAATTGAAGCTACAATCAAGAATACAGGAACAGCAACAGCAGCATATACAATTGATGTTACAGGAAACACTGCTTGGTCTACACTTGCAGAAATTGACCCAAAAACATTCACATTAAATGCTGGCGAAGAAAAGAAAGTTAATGTTTACTTGAATATTAACTCTAATGCTGCTGAAGGCGATCAAACATTTACAATAAAAACAACTTCAGGAACATACACAACAGAAAAGACTGTTCAATTAGCTCTTGAAAAAGGACTTACAAGCCAAGCAATAATGAATAACCTTAAGCAATATTGGTATATTTACTTAATTGCTCTTATAATCTTAGTATTAGTAATTGCAATAATCGTTGCGATTGTTAGTTTATCTAAGAAAAATTAATTTTTGTTTTTAGTTTTATTTATATTTAATTTGTATTTAATCTTATTCTATTAAATTCGCCCCCCCTATTCTAATTAGGCTAACGCCCCCTATTCTATAAGCCAAATATTAATAATGTAATAACAAGCCGAATTGGGTTTAATGAATTATTAAGAAGTTTTAGGATTAAGATATTTAATTTGACTTTGTTTATTAATTCCATAACGAAACTAATAATCCAATAATAAACACTCAGGCTTGGCTGCTTGAACAAGATTTGCTTTACTTGAAACTTCTGCTCCAGAAATTGTTGTATTAATAAAATTAATCTATTGGCGAAGCTTCTCTAAACTCCCTATTTCTTATCCGTTTTCTCCATTTTTCTCGCAATCAACAGCCCCATAACATATCCAATTACACTGCCAAGAATAACATCTGAAAGATAGTGAACTCCGAAATATAGCCGCGTAAACGCTACTATTAACGCTACAGCAAGCCATAGATAGCGAAGATTCTTGAATCCTTTGTTGAGTATAGGAAGCAGTGCAAATATGGCTACACAATGACTGCTTGGAAAAGAATAGTCAATTAAATTAAATATTGGAAGATATTCTACAAAATTAAAGGGTCTTGGTCTCATGATTATGAATTTCAGGCTGTAAGAGACAAGTGTTGAAATAATTAAAGAAAAGCAAATCGGAAAAATGTAATTTTTCTTTTTCTTTAGAAGCGAGAAAATAACCATAACGCCCGCAAATGCAATAACAAAAGATGTTGGCTCAAAAAACATTAATACCGCAGTAATAGCCGGATTCTGCAGAGACATAAAGAATCCTGCAAGAGTTTTATCAAAGAATAACGAGACTATTCCTAAAATTATAGCTATGCTAATCAACATCGCCCTCTTTTTCATAGAGTTATATTAGGTTAATTATTTAAATAGATTTCCTATTGATTAATGATGGCAAGAAGTTCGAATAATCAATCTGTTTTCATATTTATTCGCTATCTTCTCCTTCTTCTAATCGCACTTTTTATGATGTTCTCTTCGGCATTCTACGATGTTTTTTTGAAACTTACAATCTATCCAGTAAATTTTCTCCTTAATTTTCTTTATAGCTCCGCGGTTTCAGCAGATACAATCTTTGTTCAAGGTTTTCAAATAGCTATAATTCCTGCTTGCGTCGCAGTATCTGCTTATTTTCTCTTGTTTATTCTTAATTTTACAACGCCTATGAAGATAAAAAACAGAATAAAACTGCTTATTTTCTCTTTCGCAGCTCTTTTATTAGTAAATGTCCTCAGAATTTTTATTCTTTCAGTCTTGTTTATAAAAGATTATGTTTATTTTGATATTATTCATAAGTTTTTTTGGTATTTTCTAAGCACGATTTTAGTCTTAATCATATGGTTTTCATCAACAGCAATCTTTAAAATAAGAGGAATACCTGTTTATACAGACTTTAAAACTTTAATTAAAAACATTAAAAACAAATGAACATTTTTCAGATATTAATAGATTTTTTCCTGCATATTGATGCAAATCTTGGTAGCATAATAATCTCGTATGGATTATGGACCTATCCAATATTATTTATTATTATTTTTGCAGAAACAGGTCTTGTTGTAACACCGATTCTCCCAGGAGATTCACTTATCTTTGCAGCAGGAGCCCTTGCTGGCCGGGGATATCTTGAAGTATTCCTTCTTTTTGTATTGCTTAGTGCAGCAGCGATAATTGGAGATACAGTCAACTATGCAATAGGTCATTATCTTGGTCCAAAGGTTTTCCAGGAAAGAAGCAGGTTCTTCAAGAGAGAATATCTTTTGCGTACAAAAGAATTTTATGAAAGGCATGGCGGAAAAACAATTATTCTCGCGAGATTTATGCCGATTATAAGGACTTTTGCACCATTTGTTGCAGGCATAGGCAAAATGGAATATGTTAGATTTTTGGGATTCAACATAATCGGCGGATTGCTCTGGGTTGCAGTTAATCTTTTCGCAGGTTATTTCTTTGGCGGTTTGCCTTTTGTTAAGGAGCATTTTTCATTGATAATTCTTGCAATAGTTTTAATTTCAATAAGTCCTTTAGTAACTGAGTATATTCGCTACAAAATTAATAAAAATAAAAGGGCAAATCTTTAAATTTATCTTAAAAAAGCTTCTCACCGATTAGTTATTTTAGATTATTAATAACCTTGGAAAATTTATTTTAATAAGGGTTCTTCAAAATAAGTTGTGGGGGTAATTATGTCTAATAGCTTATTAAGAAATATAGAAATAAAAGTCTTAAATTCTATCCATATACTGCTCTAACATCGTCAGCTCAAATTTTTCAACAGCTGGAAGAATATCGCAATCTTTATACTGAATATCATAACAACTAAGCATCCTTTTGGTTATTTTAGTCTCATTTCCAGAATGAATGTAAATAACTGTGTTAAGGGGATTTGTATTGCAGTTGACATAAGGAGTATTTGTGCTGTTCTTATAAGTAATATCATCAACTGCAGCCTTATAATCTACGCCGATAGTAGCCAGGAAAATTCCAAGGTCTGCTCCAGCAAGAATAGTGTCTTCACAGGAGTTAAGATTACCATAACTAATATAGGTTAAATCTGCATCTAATATTTTAATAGTCCCATTATACATATTTATGCCTTCTAATGCCTGAGGCTTATTTCTAAAATCAACCTGTCTATATTCAAGGATATTGCCGTAGTAATCTTCTACAGGAATTTTAGCAGTATAAAGAACAATATCTCCGCTGTTTCTTTTGTTAAATTCTACGCCATTATATTCAAAGTGATTAGCAGTTCTTATAATTAGAAGCGCAGCAATAACTATAACTGCTACGACAATAATCGTTCCAAAAACTATTGAATTTTCCTTGAAAAAATTCGTTTTAAGATTTGTTTTTTCTTCACTTTTTTCTTTTTGAACTCTCTTCTTTGCCATTACTTAAATTAGGAAATTGGGTTTATAAATATTGTTGGTAAATAGTGTCTATAAAAGATAATAATCCTTATAAACAAAATTACTTCTTTAAAGATAATGGCTGAAATAAGTTTGTGCATTATCACTAAAAATAATGAATCTACGATTAGAGACTGTTTAAACAGCGTAAAATATTTAGTTAGTGAGATTGTTCTTGTAGATACAGGTTCAGCAGACAATACAAAAGCCATAGCTGCCGAGTTTACCGATAGGATATATGATTTTGAATGGACTAATAATTTTAGCGAAGCTAAAAATTATGCTTTACAAAAGGCTACTAAAGAATGGATATTAGTTTTGGACGCAGATGAAAAATTATCTGATAAGGATTTTGATAGTATAAAAAAACTAACTGCCCTTAAAGATTATATGGGCTTTTCATTTATACAGCGAAACTATACTAATGAAATTGGCTCTCCTAACTGGACTTCTTCTTTCGAAGATTCTTATGCTGAAAGCAAAGTTGCAAATGGATATAGTCCAACAAGAATGATAAGGCTATTCAAAAATAACTCTCAAATACGATTTGCAGGAGTAGTTCACGATAGTGTAGAGAAATCCTTGACAAAAATTGGAAAATTTGCAGAAACAGATATTCCAATACATCATTTCGGATTGCTAAATCGTGGAAAGGATAGAGTTGAATTCTATCTTGAATTGGAGAAAAATAATTATCATGGTGGCTTTTTTCAGGATTATCAAATCGGTGCTCAATTAAACACTCTAAACAAATTAGATGAGGCAGAAGAATACATTAAAAAATCGATTAACGATAATCCCTCTTTTGCTCAATCTTGGTTAGAACTTGGAATAATCTATCTAAAAAAGAATAAGCTTTCAGAAGCAAAAGAAAGTATGCAAAAAGCAGAATCTCTTCAACTAAATTCAATGACTTTTAATTATTTAGGCATAATCTTCGGTAAAGAGGGAGAATTTGATAAATCCATAGAGTATTTTAGGAAAGCGATAGCTCTTATCCCTAAAAACGCAGATTTTCATTTTAATCTCGGCTTAACTTATCATCAAATGGATAACCGGAAAGAAGCATTTTTAGAATTTAAAAGAGCAATAGAATTGAATCCCAAATATGGGGAAATGATTAAACTGGAATGAGGTGGTTTAATCTTATATGACTTTATCCAGTATAATTAATACCCTTAATCACTGAAAGAAATCTGCAACATTTATGTTGCGGTTGTTTTACTGCGTATTTCTTTCGGAGAATCCGAAAAACAAGCGTATTCAAACCACACCTTTTAAGGTGTGGTGCGCTTTGTTTTTCTGATTTTTTTATTTTTATGAATTCAAATCCTCCGCAGAACAAGTCTTACTAGAGATGAGCAATCCTAATTGGTTTTAATGAATTAATAATAATTTTTAGTATATTTGCACAGCAGAAATTTAAAAAAAGTTATCTCACACCAAGTATTTTAAAAATAAAAGCATCAGCGGCTCTTAATTCATCACCAGAAGTATATTTTATATAAATACATTTTTCATTTTCATTAATTGCAGTTTTTTCTGCTTTCTGGAATATGATAACATTATCAGTGGAACAATTTTTAATAGGTAAATTTTCTGTGCAATTAATTGTCAAGCAGGAAGTCTGATATTTTAATAAAAAGCCGCCTATATTCTGGATAATTTCAGAATTTCCAGCAGTTTCAATATCCTCCAGATTATCTGCCCCGAAATAAAGAGCAAGATTAGAATACGCCTGCAAATTTTTTGTCAGAACTACAGATATATTTAATGTTTCTTCAGGATTATATTTTGTTTCAAAATTATATTCACTTATGCTAAAAGTCCAGGTTCCATAATCTGTTTCTGAAAAGTCTAAACCATTAAAACTAACTTTTTCTCCTGTAGTTCCTGTTCCAGAATCGTCCTGTTCAAAACTTAAAAAAGCATAACTAAGAGAGCTAAGGAGCATTATCAATCCTAAAACAATAACAATTATCTTTTTATTCCTTTTATCTTTAGCTTCGATTTCTTCAGCGCTCATTATTTTTCTAATCATGTTATTTTTGCTTGCAAAAAGAACATTCTGGAAATTAAGAATTTCCAGAATTTCAAAAAGCTTGTAAGTCAAAGCGAAGCTTTTAGTTGCTTTTTGAATGTTATTTTGCTATTTTATATTATTTGTTTCAATATATAAACTTAATTAAAACTTACACGTTTCTTATATTCCGGATTTAATTCAATAGCCCTCTCAAAATAAGAACGAGCTTTATTCTCCTTTCCAGATTTAAGATGCGCTAATCCAAGGTTAAAATTTGCATCAGCAGATTCTTTATTTAATTCAATAGCCCTCTCAAATTTTTTTATAGCCCGATTTATTTCCTTTTTTTCAGAGTAGATTATTCCAAGATTGTTATAGACTTCAGAGGTTTGTTTAATTCCTGAAGCTTTTAATAATAATTTTTCAGCTTCATCTAATTTTGCCTGTTTTAAATATAGACTTCCAAGACTAAACAGAGAGAGAAAATATTCTCCATTAAGTTCGATAGATTTTTTAAGATATTCTTCTGCGAGGGTTAAATCCTTTTTTCCAAGATATTCGCACGCAATTTGATAGTATGTAAAAAACTTTTCTTTGTTGTTAGGTTGTTCAGCAAATTGTGTTAAAAATCCAATATATTTCTCAGCCTTTCCAAGCCCCTTTCTGTTTAATTCCCCATAGTGGTGAATCGGTATATTTGTCAGGCAGGTTTTGCCTATTGCCTTAACACTATCGTCAACTATGTCATGAGGTATGCCTGCTGACTTTATTCTCTTGTCGTTAATAAAAAGTCTTAATGCAGGGACTTCATACCAGCCATTTGCGACTTTGCTTTCAGGATAGCCATCATTTTTTGAAGATATCCATCTCGCTATTCCAACATCATTATTATATTGTCTTTGTATAAGATAGTATCCTGCATATTCTTTGCTTTCTGTAAGAATTTTTACATTTTTAAAATCTATTTCAGATATTCTTTCATCAGGCGCTAATATAAGAACCCAATCTTTTGAAGCATTTTCTAATGCAAGATTCATAGCACCATCAATCCATTGACCTTCTTTTTGCTCAAAATTAAGAACCTTGCATCCAAATTGTTTAGCTATTTCAATAGTTTTATCCGAAGAACCAGTATCTGCTATAATAATTTCATCAGCCAAACCCCTGACACTCTCAAGAAAAGAAGCCATGTTTTTCTCTTCATTCTTGACATATATGCACAAACTTATTGTTGCTGCCATAAGAAAACTGAATTCTATCCAATATAAAAGCTTAATTGAGATGAAGTTTAGGTTTTTAAGTTAGGTTGTGTTAAGAATAATTAATAACCTTCTGAATCCCTAAGCGACTTTGCTACTCGAAACTTTTATCCAGAATTAGTGCATTATTAATATCGTCAAATATTGGGTTTACGAAACTAAAAACTAAGAGCTTCCTGGCTGAGTAAGAGGATTTTAGTAACCCCGATAACATAAAAAATACTCTTACGAGTAGAAGCGAAAAAAAAGAAAAAAAAAGAAAAATAAAAAATTTGTTTGTTTAAGCAGTGCTTAATGGGTAAACAGCCTTTGAGTCTACTTCTGTAGATTCAGCGCCTTCTTTTACTTTAGCAACAGCATTTGTTGTATCAGCAGCATCGTATCCAGCTACTAACATAGCAATCTTAGCATCGTTATATGGGCTCTTAACCGTTTCGATTAAGTATTTACCTGCTCCGGCATTTGTTAATGCAGCGAAAGCATCTCCACATACAGCGTCTGTAGCGCCTGTTAATATCATGGCAGCAGCTTGGTTGATACATGATCCACCAATAACTATCAAGTTTTTAGATGATACAGAAGATACTTCTGTGTCCTTTACAACTTTAACAGTTTCTTTAGTAGATGCAGTAACAGCTTCAGATGTTAATTTGATATCAAGATACATTTGAGATGCAGGTATTGCAATTGTAGCAACTCCGTTCTCATTTGTTCTATCTTCTTTTGTAACATAAGCACCATATTGGTCAACAGCTACTTTTTTATAAGTATCTGAGCCTAATGTTTGGTATCCCGAATCTGATCCATTGATGACAGGGTCACCAACAGAAATTTCAAGTGTTCCAGTTGTAGTCATAGGAATACATATGTATTCTCCATAACTTCCATCATTCCATTTCTTAGGTTCCATGTATAATATAGATGGTCCTTTTGTAGAATTGAAAACACAAGCAGATGTTCCGCCGATTCCTGTTATAGGTGTGCCTGCAGAAGTAGTTGCATTACCATTAACGGTATTGTTCCATACAATTCCATTTCCAGGAGCAAAAACTATAGAAGCATTATCAAATCTAGTTCCTGTTGTAGACAAAGTTGTTTGTCCATCAGGATAGATGATATTTGTTCCGTTTAAGACTGATGTTTGAGTCATTAACGCAATCCATCCGCCATCTTTAAGCTTTATTCTTGGGAATAGGGCTTTTGTGCCAGCAGAATTCCATGTTATGTTAACAGTAGGTGTAGCAGCTCCATCGTTAGCAACAATTGTATAACCATTTCCTCCGAAGAAGTTTACACCTGTTTTAGTGTATCCTCTATCAGTAGTTCCATTAACTAATGTTACCTTCTGGCTTTCACCAGTGATAGCATCGCTAAATGTAACTGTTCCAGATGTGGCAGTATCAAATGAGATATCATCAACATTTAATATTGTTCCAGCATCTCCTTGATTTACAATAATCCAATCATTTATCTTTGCAGATTCTCCTTCAAGAACATGGATATATCCCTTGTTTGAAGAAAGTGTTTGGTGTGCTAAGAAGGGTTGAATTGTAGCCGAGTTTGTATCGTTATCAACTGCATAAGTAAGCTTTTGTTCTCCTTTCTCGCCTGCTCTTGCAGATGTGAATGTAACATAAGCATACTGATTATTATCAGTGCTTACAACAACCTTAGTTCTTGCAGAATCTGTTAATGAAGGGTTTGCAGATACAAGTTGTACCTTTAATCCTCCGAAAACCGGATCTGTGAATGAATCACCAATACTTATTTGATCTAATTGGGATTTCTTCATAGCGACTGATACTGTGAATGAAGACAATGTATCTCCAGATGCAGTTACTGTCGCCTTTGTTCCAGCAGTAGATGTCTGATCAGCTCCTACTTTAACAGTTTGACTTGTTTGAAGTAAAAGTGTATTTGCTCCAACAATAAGTTCAGCATCTCTTACATCTCCAGCGAAAGCTGGGTGTGTAATATCCTTTACATAGACATTTAAGTCTCCTGCATAGGCATAGCTTGAACCTTTTGTTACTGTTTTAGCAACTCCATCAACTACAAGTTTAGCACTTGTTGTTGAACTTGTAGATGTCAATTCAATAACATGCTCTTTTGAAGCAATTGTTACTGTTTTTGTTTCTCCACCTGTAAGCTTTACAGTTTCACCTGCACCATAAAGGTACAATGTTGTTCCTGTTGAGCTTGCTCCAATTACATAATCAACTCCAAGAACCTTAATCTTTTGTCCCTGTACGTTTGTAGCGTCAGTGGTATTAATGTTCTTATTGAAAGATAATGTATAATTGTAAAGTGGTGCTGTAGCATCTGTTCCAACATTAAGATATAATGCAGGATCATTTAAGTCTCCTCCACTTGTTCCTAATTGGCTAACTGTACTTCCTAATACTATACTTTGAGTATAAGCATATTCAGTTCCAGTTAAAGATACTACTTTTCCATCAGCAAGTACAGTTGGCATTTCACTAGAGGATAAAGAAGTTTTAGCAGCGTTGATTGCATCTCCGTAGTATATTTTTCTAGCAGAGCTGTCAATTCCAGCTTGATCTCCTGTTCCACTTAATGAAGCGCTTGTAGCAGCTGTTATTTTAGCATCTAAGCTTGATCCAAGGTCTGTAGCTGCAACTGTATCAGTTGCTGAAACTCCTTCTCCTGAACCTACAACTATAGCAGCATCTCCAACTCCATTATTTACGAATGGTGCAGGGTATGCAGCAGCTGCGAAAGCAATTGTGCTTCCGAGCATAGCTGTTGTAGCTATTACTGATGCTATTTTTTTAAAATTAAATTTCATTTTTTAAACCTCCTTTCAATTGTCGTTAGT
>ERZ1292629.4200-Hain-H43-01um-R1-4200-length-10682-cov-5_pt1 | contig 10682 bp, 10 predicted proteins | sample MGYA00564399_ERZ1292629 | MGnify/ENA primary metagenome ERZ1292629 (study PRJEB36523, sample SAMEA6512636) | groundwater metagenome | collected 2019-01-08 | study: AquaDiva: Metagenomics assemblies of 32 groundwater samples
CTTAGATTTTTTGAAAGAAGAGTATAATTATGGTGTTTTATGTGGTGTAGGAAATATTGTTTGTTTAGATATTGATGATTTAGAAATAGTTGATGAAATAGAGAAAAAACTACCTAAGACATTTATAATAAAAACAGGTTCAGGTAAAAGGCACTATTATTTCATAACTGATATGCCTATGCATAAACTTGTTTTGGAGAAAAATAAAAAGCATTTTGGAGAACTTCAGGGTGTTGGAACGCAAGTTATAGGCCCTAATTCCGTTCATCCAAATGGTGAGAGTTACAAGATTATTAATAACATTAATATTGCTAAAATTAAAGTTTCTAAACTATTAGAAATCGCTAAAGATTATACTGATGAATTTAATAAAGCAGAAGAATCAGTTAAACAAGAACTAAAGAGTTATGGAGATTCAGATATAAACTCAATTTCTATAAATAGTGTGTTAAATTTGTCAAGTTTTAAGAAAGGTTCAAACAATGAACTTTTTGGACCTAATCCTTGGCATGGCTCAACATCAGGAACTAACACATGGATAAATCCTACTAAGAATGTTGGACATTGTTTTAGACATCATGTCGGATTAAGCGTAGCTAAAATTATAGCTTTAGAAAACGGAATTATAAGCTCCTGTGAAGATAAATTAGAAGGCGAGAATTTTATTAAAGTATTAAAAGTAGCACAGCAAAAATATGGCTTGAAAATAAAAGATAATAAAATAAGAGCTGAATTTAAAATAGATAAAGCCCATACAATAGAATTATCCAAAGACTATAAGAAATATTTTATAAATATCCTAAAAGAAGATAAAGCACTTTTTAATCTTGAATATAGAAGCAATCCTTTACAAATTCAAAAGACACGGGAAGAAATAACAAAACTTCTTTGCGAGTTGGGAATTATAGATGATAAAAAGAAAGCAAAAGAAATAGTAACTAAAGCCTTTTCAGAACTTAAGCAAATTATAGACCCTCAACTAAAAAAAGAAGCTGAACGATTAAAACAAAAAAAGAGTTCTCAACCTACAGAGTATGAATTTAGATACAATTTTGATAAGGTTAAAGAAACATCCTTTGCTGAAGTAGTAAATATAATAGAAAAAAACTTTCCAGAATTAACAACAACATTAGAAGTAGGTTTATCTGTTGTTGAAACATTAAGATTAAAAGATTTAAGTAATCCTGTTGGAGTTAATTTTGAAGGACCACCGAGTTCTGAAAAAACTACAGCCATTTCAATTGTTGATGGAATTCCAGAAATAACATTTATGTCTGACAACTTTACTCCACATAGTTTTGTATCACATTCTGCAAATGCAACAGAAGAAGATTTACAAAGTATAGACTTGCTTCCTAAAATAAGAAATAAAGTATTTTTAGTTCCTGAATTAGCTCCATTATTTGGAAAAAGAAAAGAGGATTTAATAGAAAACTTATCAATTTTAACTAGAATTTTTGATGGAGAAGGACTTGAAACTGACAGCGGGAGCAAAGGACACAGGGGCTATAAAGGAGAATACTTATTTTCATGGATAGGAGCAACTACTCCCCTGCCAAGCCATGTTTGGAACGTTATGGGTAAACTCGGACAGAGATTCTTTTTCTTAAAGATACCTCCTAAAAATAAAACAGATGCATCTCTATTAAGTGTTATTACAGACAAAGATTATAGAAAAAAAATTAAAGAGTGTAAAGAGGCAGTTCATAATTTATTAAAATATCATTTTGGCAAAGATGGTAAACCTCTTTCAGTAGAATGGGATAAAAATAAGGATGATAAAGAGGTTTACAAATTAATCGTAGAACTAGCTAAGTTTGTATCAAAACTTAGGGCTCCTATTGAAATTTATTCTGAAAGACTTGATGATAAAGACGAATTTCAATATCAAATGGCTATTAAAGAAGAGCCTGAAAGGGCTATTAATTTGCTTTATGCTTTTGCAAGAGGTCACGCTTTACTGCATGGTAGAAATTACCTCACAAATGATGATTCTTGGATTGTAACTTTATTAGCATTAAGTAGCTGTCCTTATGAAAGATATAGATTATTAGACTTGTTTGAAGACGGAACATACGAATTTGATGGAGAAGTGGCTTCAAAGATTATAGAATGCTCAGAAAGGCATGCTAGAAGAATAATGAAAATTTTGGGAGTTCTAAAACTTGGAAAAGCAGAAGAAGCTAACATGTTAATAAACAATAAAAGAAAAAATACATTTGTTCTTTTTGAAGAATATCAGAAATTAATGGACAAAGTTGAAGAGATATTTAAAAATAAAGGTCTTACGTGGGGTGGCTTACACCGTCAAAATGATGTCCAGAAGATAGGAATTCAGGATACATTTGGACATAGTTTTGACTCTGAGGACAAGGAAACACAAGAAAATAGTATAGAGGCTGGACATGAAAATGACACTGCGAACAACATAGACGATAAGAATAATAATGATACAAAAAACGAGGAAAAAGAAAATGTCAATTAATATTATACTCTTAGAAAATATTGGGAAAGGTTTATCTTCTCCTAAGATACCATACCTTCTTTGTTGTTTCATACCCAATATTTTCAAGAGGGGAGGTAAGAATGCTTAATCAAACAATCAGTGCTATTCCGTGTATGCAACAGACAATGCTCGGCGACATTATTATTGCCTTAACAGTTTATAGCATTCTTACTTCCTTTTTTATTTTTATATTATTAATAATAATTTTTAGAATTTTAAGAAAAGATAAAACAATGGGGGCACCAAATGGAACAACCAAACCTTAATAATATCGTAACAATTTCTGGACAGATTATTAGTGGAACAATAAAATATTCTGAAATTACTATTAGCGGTAGAAAAAAACCATCAATAAATTATAGACTAATTCTAAATGATAAACAAATTGTAGAATTTACTTGTTCACATTATCTATCAATAAATCAATTAGATAAAATAGAAGTTACTGGAGAGCTTTTGGGCAACAATACTTTATTAGCTAGAAGTGTAAAAATGATAAAAAAATATCTTCCTCCTCAAAGGAGAATATGGGACTTTGAAAAATGAGACTTCTAAATGTGCATTACACAAAACAGCAAGTGTTAGCGGATATAAAATCAATTGCCGAATTAAGAGAAGAGGATATTAAGCTTCCATTAGCAGTAATAAAAAGAGAAGAGCCAGAGGCATATAAAAAAGCATATCACAAATTTAGAACAAAGACATCTAAATATAAAAAACCTAAAAAAAGCTCTTGGGAATTATATTGCAAAAAACAGAAAAATAAACAATACTTAAACGCACGTCGTAAAGCTTTCTATATTCTAAAAGAAAAACATAGAGAAGAGTTTGATAATATCTTAAAAGAGCTAAAGGAGGGCATTATTTTAATTCAAAATGAAAATAGCACTTTACATCAGAGTATCAACAATTGATAAGGGACAGACATTAGAACAGCAAGAACTCCCACTTATTGAATATTGTAAAAAAGAAAATTGGGAATACGAAGTGTTTAAAGATTTTGCTTCTGGTTCAAAAGAAAGTCGTCCAGAACTGGATAAGATGATGCAAAGAATTAGAAACAGGGAATTCGATGCAGTTTTAATTTATCGGCTTGATAGACTGGGACGAAGTTTAAAACATCTTCTTCAACTTGTAGAGGAATTTAGTAATAAGAAGATACGTTTTATTTGTTTAACACAAAACATAGATACCAACACAGCACAAGGTATGTTCTTCTTTCAGATTTTAGGAGCAGCAGCCGAATTTGAAAGACAACTTCTTAGAGAAAGAATAAAAGATAAGTTAGATTACCTGAAATCAACAGGCAAGAAATTAGGAAGACCGACAGGTTCAAAAGATAAAAAGCGTAGAAGAAAATCTGGTTATTTATTGAGGTATCAGAATAAATCTCCTAAATTTTTCCATTCGGAATAATTTGCATCTATCTTATACTCCTCATTATTATTCAATTTCCATATTTCTGAAACTTGAGATATAATCCCACCCTTGAACTTTCTTCCATTTTTATTCTGTTCTTTGATCCATTTTTGTAATGCTTCTGCCTTCCTTTTAGTGTCAGCAGAACCAACAGTTCCACTTAACCCCTGTTTTGTATCTAAAATGAGAAGGGTATCTTTTATTTTAATTATCCAATCAGGATAAAATAATTTTTCTTTTCTCTCCAATTCATCATAGTAAGGTATTGAAAAATGTTCGCTTCCAGAATTACCACTTTTATACCACCAATCAACATTTTTTGACTCAATATATTTTATAAATTTTGTTTCGTTTGTCTTACCGCTGTAATTTTTTCCAATATAAAAGGGTGTCATTGAATTCTTGTCTAATTCTTTCATTTCTTCATAATCTTCTGTGTAAAATAAAGAAGGTCTTGGTATTTCTAATTCTTCGGTTCTTCTCGCTCTTGACTCTTTTCTTTTAACTTCTTCTTGTCTTATTGGTCTGTATTTTTCTAATGATTCAGCTATTATTTTTCTTAATATGCTGTCTTGTTTTAATAAGTCATTTACAATTATAGTATAATAAGCACTTCTTTTCTCTTGTATTTTTTCAGCAAACCAAACATTAATGGCAGTTTTTAACTTTCCCCATGACCGTTCAGGAGCAAATTTTTTATTTTCTTCTTCTTGTTTTGCAATAATGTTAAAACATAAAAGGTTATACATTCTTTCAATATCATTCTTTGAAGTTTCCTCACTTAAATCTTCTCCTTTATCTTTAATTTCTTTTACAAAATTGTCATAATCTTCAATTTCAGCGTCTACTATTAGTTTGTTCTTTATTTTAACCTGATATAATTCTAAACCTTTTGCAATTAACTTCTTTTTTGTATCTTCAATAAATTCTTTCTTTTCAACATCAAAGTATCTATCTGCAAATTCTTTAAAAGTTATTTGAAAAGAATCACCCAAATCATTATAATCTGTTCTTCCCATAAAAGTTGATTGTAAGATTATTGTTTTTATCTTGTCCTTTCTCTTACTTTCAAAAATAAATGGTTTGTTTTTACCTTGCTTATTATCAGGTAATTGTATCTGATTTCTTTCATAATTTGTATAAAGATAGCCAATGTTTAAGTCTGGATTTGGATAATGAATTGCTTCGGGCATTCTTAAAATTCTTCCTACTGTTTGGGTATGGAAAACTGGACTTTTTATTTCTCTAAACATTACTAATATTGATGCTCTTGGGCAATCCCAACCAGTCGCAGCTGCTTGTTTAAATATCAAAAATGAAACTAAAGAATCATTTTCTTCTATTTCTTCAAGATTTTCTTTTTTGTCTGATAACCATATTGCAACATCTTTCTCATTAACACATTTCTCTCTAAAAAATTCTTTAACTATTTCCAGTTTTGATTTATCTAATGTTTCTTTTCTTGCATGGTCATCATTAGGTAATTGAACAAGGACAAGAGGATTAATTTCTAAACCTAACTTTTTGTATTCGTTTTGTATTTCTATCCTCTTGTTAAAAGCCAATTCCAATAAAAGTAAATCTTGGTCTATTTCTTTTTTTGTTAGCTTGTCTAAATCTTCTTTTGTTTGGGTTATTATTTTTTCCTTGATTAAACCGGCTTCTATAACATCCTCTCTTAAAACCTCAACAAAACCTGCTCTTTTTTGCATAACATCTGATGCACTCGGCTCATTTTTAGGAGTAGCAGTTATTTTGAGAATTATTCTTGGATTTATTAGCTCAATCAAATCATCGGCAAGGTCTGTATCTGTATCCCTATGAGCTTCATCTACAATTAAAATCAATTCCCTATTATCTTCTTGTGTTCGCTTTACAAATTCATCAAAAATACCATATTCGCCATAAGTATATTCTGTGGGATTTCTTAATTTTCTGCCATCTTTTGTTGAAGATTTTATTTTCTGCCAATTAATAAAGAAAACATTATTTTTCTCAAGTTTCCCATTGCTTAAATCATTTAAATCAATTAAGTTTATTTCATTTGCTCCACCATAATAATCAAACAGTTTATTTTTACTTTGAATATAAGATTCTTCACTGAAACTAAACCACAAATAAGATTTATCAACATTAAATTGCGGGTCATTACTCATATCTTTGAGGAATTGGGCAATCATTATGGTTTTACCGCTCCCTGTTGGTGCTTTGAATGTTAAAGGCAGTTTTCTATTTGTAGTTTTCCATAATTCTAAAAACTGCTTTCTTAACTGCCTAATCGCTTCTTCTTGAAATGTTTTTAAGTTTTGTATATGCACCATATTTTTAGCTCAAACGATTTACTTCTTTATAAACCTCAATTATGGGCTCTGGTATATCCTCTACTTTTATGTTTTTATAATCTGTAAATTCATTTTTATACTCATTCTTACCCCAGCTAAAAACATAAAGCACCACTTTTTCTTTAAGTTTGCCCATCTTCTTGATTAATTCATTTAATTTTGATTTATCCTCTTTAAAATAAATTGCAGTATATTTTGTTCCGTCCTTGAAAATTTGCCACCATTCATTTTTTTCTACTTCTTCAAAAGCATTTTCTCTTAATGCAATCATCTCACCTGCTTGATAAGTAAGCTTAATCTTTTGTTCATCAGAAACATGAGAGATATGCTCAATATCTAAAAGTTCTGTTTTAAAATAAATCAAATTAGATGGAATTTTTGTTATCTCTGGCCAGTCTTTATGACCTTCAATAACTTTTTTTATTCTTGGATAACAGACTTTTTCAGCTATTCCACCTGAACCGTTTCCGTTATTATTTTCATTGTTTGTGCATAAAATGAATTTTCTATTTCCTTCATCTTCTTTATTAAGAATCATTACTGCGTGCCCTGTTGTTCCAGAACCTGCAAAATAATCAAGAATAATGGCATTTTTTCTTTCTGCGATTATTGGTGCCAAACAATCATAAACATTATATACTGACTTGGGAAAATCAAAAGATGTTTCAGGAACTAAATCTTGTATTAGTTTTGTGCCATATTCCGAAGCATCATACTTACTACTTTGCCAAACGGTTCTAACAATTCCAAAGTCTTTCCCAATTTCTATATCATAACCCTGTTTTGTCTTTTTTACTCTCAACAAATCTTTAATAGATTCTACACTCTGTCTAGCATATCTCCATTTTCTCTCAATTCCTTGAATATCAATAGGCCAGATATAATATTTACCGTTCTTTTCTTCTGTTTGTTTTTTGGGATGATTACCATTTTCTAAAACATCACCAAAACCAATAATTTTTTCATTTTGAGTAATAATCGGGTAAAAACAATTACGAGCATCTGTTCGCATAGATTCTTTTCCACTATCCCTTAGTCCTCTCCAATCAATATCTTCTTCTTTGATTTTTCTTGAGCCAATAGCTTTTAAACCCTTTCTAAAAACAAAATAAGCATATTCATGTGTATAAGAAAAATTAGTGCCTTGCACACCACGTGGATTATGTATTATAGTTACACAATGGATTTCGTAGTCTTTAAAAATTTCTTCTAATAAAATCCCTAAATGATTAACCTCGTTATCATCAATCGCGCATATAAGCACTCCATCTTCTTTTAGAAGATTTTTTGCTAACCATAATCTCTTAGACATCATATTTAACCATTTACTATGACGATACAAATCGTTTGAATCAACATAATTATTATTGTATTTCCAATCTTTTGCCCCAGTATTATACGGCGGGTCTATGTAGATAACATCAATCTTCTTCTTATGAGTATAATTCAAAACAGATAAAGCATGATAATTATCTCCTTCAATAAGAACATTTATTGGTTTTTCTTTATCTTTAACAATCTCTTTAGATTTAACTTCCTTTAGAATTGGTATCTTAACTTGACAATCCAGAACTATCTGTTCAGGTTCTTTTTCTTCTTCCCAAACAATGCCATATTTTTTTCTGGCTTTTAAAGTCTTATTCTGCCTCTTTAATTTTTCAATTTCTTCCAGTAACTCTTTATTTCTCTTTTCTATATTTTCCATTATGGTAAGTATTATAAACTTAGATATAAAAAGGTATCCACATGTTTTATTTTCCTTAATGTTCTGATGATTTTCCTTCTTCTATATCTTTTATTTTCTGCTCAACTTCTTTTAATCTCTCTTTCTTTTTTTCAGTAGCTTCTCTTGTAGTCCTGCCACTAGAAATACCAAAACTTTCATCGCCTGAAATTTCCTTAATTAGATTATCTCTTTCATTATATCGGAGAGGTAATTCTTTCTCTTCTGCTCTTTTTCTATCCTTAAATTGTTTATTTATTTCTCTACTTGATTTAATTCTATGGGCTAATCGAGTTAGTATCGCTAAATTAGTAAAAATCTCTTTTATCTTGGAATTGTCAGTTTCATCTGTTTGCACTTTTGCAAGACTTACAGACATTGTAGCTGTTTTTTTATTTTCCCATTTCTTTTGTTCCATGCCCCTCTTTTCTTCAGTATTTTTTATAGTCTGTAACATATTTTCAACATCTCTTTCAGTTAGCTCTTTGCATTTTATTTCAGGAACTACAAGTCCCCAATCGGCAGGAGCAAGTATATCCTTTAGAACATACTGAATTAAAATAGTATAATCTTCTCCTAAATCTTTTATTGAATCAGCAAAATCTTTTTTTTCATTTTCAAATCTTGAGTCTAAAATATTAAGAAATCTTTTTACTTGTTTCTTACCATTGAAGAATAAATCAGCGATTATCTTACCCTCATTAACCCTTATAGAAATATGAGCCATATCTGATTTTTTAATATCTTTCTTTGTCATTCCAAATGATGGAACGGGAAACCAATCAGTAGTTCTAACTAATTCTTCAATTTCAAAATCTGTCTTTTTGGGGTAAACCTCTTCGTCATTAACTAAATCTCTAATCTGATTATACAGTTTTATATATTTCGGAGATAACTCCTGTTGAGTTGTCATTTTTTATTTCTCCTATTTTTTTCTAGAGCGGGAAGTGTAAACTTAACATAGTTATATTCGTCTATACATTTAGCTAAGGTTCTTTTATCTTTTCCACAAAAGCCATTAAATTCTTTTTGCATTAATTTTAGAAAATTAAAATAATCTTCAAAGTCACCTTTCTTTAAACCATAAGCTTTTCTAATATATCCGTCCCACATAACAAATACCTCTGGATTTTTTAGATGCATGAGTTTTGAAGTTCCTGTAAATTGTATACCCTTTATTTCCGCAAGGGTTTCATAAATTATTCTAATATCTTCTTTATAGTCCTCAAAATTAATCTCTTCTATTGATTTGTTTTTGAATTTATTAAACAGAGGTTTTAAATTATCTAGCTTATTTTTGAATCCGTTCAAATCAAAATCTTTCATTGCATACCTAAATGTAGCAAAATTCCATGTTGAAAGAATAAACAAGAATGCCTCTGTTTCTAAACCTTTCTCAATCATATCTAAAAACATAGGATAATAACTTCCACGATTCTCAAGCTCATTAAACTTATCTAGTGTGTTTGTAAACTCTGATTTATCTATCATTCTTATTCTCCATCCTCGCTTTTAATTAAGCGACACCAATCACACTCTTCTTCTTTGCTGTTGTCTTTTGGGCATGGACCATTCAATAGTTTTAATGCATTATTCCATACTTTCTCTGCGTCCTTTACATTGGTTGGAAGTTTTAATAACTTTGTATCAAAAATTACTTCACCTGTAGTAGTAACTTCTTTAGGAATATAAAACAACAAGAAACCATAATCCTCTGTTTCATATCCATTTTTTCTTAAAAGATAATTGTAGAAATCAAGTTGGTTTTGATAATGCTCATGCGTATCTTCTTTAAGTGGAAATCCTCTTGTTTTATAATCCAACACAATCAATTTTTTTCCTTTCATTAAAATATTATCAACAGCACCATGTAGTATATTACCTTCTTTGTCTGTCCATGTAATACCTCTAAAGTTATTTCTCCATGTTTTCATTAATTCTTTGTCATCAAATAATTTACAACCTTTACAATCACCATTTTCTTTTAGTTCTGGTGGGAGTTCGTTTTTATCTCTAAATTTATCAAAATGTGTCTTAAGAATATTATCCATTCCCGATGGTAAGCTAGGAAATATAGAGTCTGGTCTTTTCTTCTGTTCGTTTTGATGTAACCAAAAACATCTCGGGCAATCTTCCATTAAGTTAATCGCTGAGGGTGATAATTTGTAAACCATATTAATATTAATAATTTTCTCCTAATATCTCTTTAGTGTTCTCTCCACATCTAAATCTTTCTAATAAGCTATAATTTGTTCTAAGAGAATTCCAAGAGAATAGGTGATACCCTAAAATAATTATTCCTAGCATCAATAATGTATCTTTCTTATCAGTCCAGACGACAAAGATAATCCCCAACAAAACTAAAAGAACTGCCGATACGACTAAATTTTTATTAAATAAGCTTTTACTTTCTTCTAATATTTCGTTGAATTTTACTATTCGTTTTATTCTTTCTGAAAATTCTTTTTCACTTATAGCTTCGTTTTTACTTTTCTTATTAAAATTCTTTACTTCTTCAAGAACATCATCTCTAATCTTATTTTTTATAGTGTCCTCTTTTTCTAATATCTTACCATAATATATTTTATGGGATAGTGTTAAGGTTAATGTAATTAAAACGCCCAATGCTGGAACTATGCCCCATTGTGATAATGCTACATAATCAATTGCCATTTTAATCTTCACAAACTAC
>ERZ1292629.4201-Hain-H43-01um-R1-4201-length-10681-cov-3_pt1 | contig 10681 bp, 7 predicted proteins | sample MGYA00564399_ERZ1292629 | MGnify/ENA primary metagenome ERZ1292629 (study PRJEB36523, sample SAMEA6512636) | groundwater metagenome | collected 2019-01-08 | study: AquaDiva: Metagenomics assemblies of 32 groundwater samples
CCGGCACGTAGAGGCTGCACTTGATGGTCTTGATCGCCGACGCGGAGCGGTAGAAGCGCGACAAGCGGAGCGGGACGATGGTATGGAATGCCTTCGGGATCGCGCTCCAGGTCACGCGATGGGACCAGCCGTTACCACGCAGGTCGGCTGCATTCGCGTATGGGAATGTCCCGTTGCCCTTCCAATCGACCATGTACGCCGGGCGCTCGACGCGGAAACCCTTGTTGGCCCCCTCGGGCTGATTCCAGCGCAAGCACCCCTTGTTGCTTGCCGAAGCCGTGTACCCGACTGACGGATCGGTGACCCCGATCACCGAGTCGATGAGCACGTCCATCTGATTGCCGCCGGAGGCGAGGTTGACCGGCATCTGGCACGTGAAGACCCCGTTCGAGTCCCTGATTTCCCCGCCAATCCACTCGAAGTGCCCGTTGACCGTGGAGCCAGAGAAGTTGATCGGTCTGCCAATCGCGGTGCTCGCCGCAACCACTTCGACGACGGCGCCGTTCATGGTCACCCGCGGGATGCAGGTGCCGGAGTTCTGCGAGAAGAGCGTCCTGACAATGCCGCGGAACTGGCAGAAAGAACCGCTGAAGTCGAAGTTGATGATCGACGAGCTAGTGTCTCGGAAGACGTAGACGCCCGAGTAGTTGTTGTCGCTGCTCTCGATGATCCGGCTGCGGCGGAATGCGGCCGAGACGTTGAATGATGTGTTGCTGAAGAACTCGATCGTGCTGTTTGAGCCGCCCGCATTGGGCAGCCCCAAGACAACCTCCAGGTTGTCCGCGCTGGCCGAGTCGAAAGCCACTGACAACCCGCTCGGCAGCAGCATCGAACACGCAAACGACGACGAGCTGTTGTTCTTCAGCGTGAGGGTGAACTTGCCACTGTCGCCACTCCACTTCGTACCGTCGTCGAACACGTAGTTCCGCGCCTTCCACGTCATGGAAATCGCGCCGCTAGCGGCCACCGTCCACGACAGCGCCAGGTTGCCGGAGCTGCGCTTCGTGCGTACCGACACGGCATCACTGACGCCCGGTTCGCTCGGGCCCGGGGCTGCGGCGAAGAAGATGCCGTAAGCAGGGCCCACGGTGCTCGCCTGGCCGTCGCTCTTCCCGAACACCGTCGCGGTGTTCATCAAGTAGGCAAACGGGCCGTTGGCACCGCCAGCGAACTGAGTGATCGTCGGCGGCGTGCCCCAGCCGCTGGAGCTGATCGCAACAGCGGAGTTGACGGCGTGGTTCAGGTCATTGCCTGCGATGCGCGTCGCAATCTGTAGCGTGTCAGTGGTGCCTGGCTTGACCCGCGCGTAGCACCAGTACGGCAGCGCGAGCGCGAGCTTGCAGGCGCTCGTCGAGGTGGCCGCATCGCATTGCGCGGCCCCTGTACCGAAGGTGTTGATGAGGTCGCGCAGGTTCGTGATGCAGGTCGAAATGGCGCCAGTGATCGTCCACTGATTCTTCGCTGCTGCCGTCGTCTTCGCGGTTATCGTCGAACCGGCGATGGCAAGGGTGTTCCCGTCTGCCGGCAGAACCGTGATCTGCAACTCGGCAATCGCTACGGCGGCCGAGTGCCCAGGTCCGGCGAGGCCGCTGCCATCCATCGGCAACGGCTTGTCGGTTGACAACGCGCCCCAGGTCGGCGTCGCCGCATACGCCTGATACTCGTTGCCTACTGCTGAGGTATCGCAGTAGAAGTCAGCCACGGTACAGCTCCTCGTCTGTCGGCGGCGTCAGCATGATCTGCGCCGTGCGGCCTGGCGCAAGCAGCCCAGCGCCTTCAAGTGCCTGCACGCCAGCAGACACTGTTGCGCGCTGCAGGTCGATATACATCGCGTCTCGCTGATCCGCCATCGACGAGCGAAGCGCCGCTGCGAGAAGGTTGCTCGGGTGGTTCACCGTAAGTGTGGCGTTATGCAACGCCGCCAACTCCAGCGACACTCGCTCGGACTGCGTGAAGCGGTTGCGGAACGCAGTCTTGCTGATGTGCCACGAGCCGGCATAAGCTGGCTGAGAAGTGGGTTCATCGACCACCAGCACATGGTCGTGCGTGGAGAACTCCATCCCCACCCACTCGATCGGCACAGCGCCCTCGGTCGAGTAGTGGTAGACCTGAGTGCCGTCGCTCTTGCGCCTGACGATGTAGGTGTTCATGCTTTCGGACAGCGGTAGACGCGCCGCTCCCAGCGGTCTTTGGCATCGGGGGAACTGGCGCTCTTGATCGAGAGGGGGAGCCACTGCATGTTCGAAACTACATCGCAACCGCAGGACGCGAGGGGCAGAACGTGATCCACAGCCCAGCCCGGGCAGACACCTGTCGCTCGTCCAGTCGATGGGCACGGATGCAGGCGGCGGAACTCGGCGACCACGGCAGCGTCGCGGGCGATCTTGCCGGCGGCGTCGCGCACCGGCGGGCCACAGTGGCGCGGGTCGCCAGAGAAGGCCGGCTCGACGACAAGCAGCAGCGCGAGGAGAAGAAGTCTCATATCGGCGTCGCCGTGATGCGCGAGATCTTCAGGCCCTCGTACTCGACATCGAATACGTATGGGACCCGTCGGTTGGCCAGTTCGCTCATTGCCTGCGCCAGCATGTTCCCGACGTGAAGGTGGCTCTCGGCAATGGGGGTCATGTCGATCGTGACTTGTGGCGGCGGGATGACTGCCGGAGCGGCTGGCGGAAGAGTTGGTTGCGGGGTTGGAGGAGCGACTGGAGCGATCTCGGTTTGACGAGCGCGAGCGCCAGAGATGTTGATGACGGAAGACCCGGTGTCGATCGACGCCCCAGTCCTGGCGGCGAGTCGGTACAGATCGGCCTCTGACTTGACGGTTCTCACAGGCACTCCACCAGTCTTCGCATCCTGTCGATCCTCGAATCGAGATCACGAACAGCCTCCGAGGCGTCGATGGTGATGGTCGCCATCCTCCCGGTGTCCTCAACCTTGATCTCGTAGGACACCTTGATCCCCGCAAGCCTTGCTGGCTCGATTGTCTTCGGATTGAGCGGCTTCGGTTTCTTCGGCTCCTTGGGTTCGTCCTCTGGGGCTTCCGAAGCCTCATCCTTCGAGTACAGCAGGGGTTTCCCGATCTTCTCAGGAAGCGCTACATCCTCTCGAATTGCCTGGAAAGTCAGAGCAGCCCTGGCCATGGTTGACCGGCTGATCGAGACGGCCCTGACATCCGGGTCATTGAGGATGTCGTCAACCTGATCCTCGGCGTCGTTCCCGCGGATGTCCTTGAACTTCCCGGCCTCGATGTCGTAGACCAGATCGACGATCTCGGGGGCGAACTCCGCGACGTTCCTCGCCGAGGCGACGGCGAGGCGGACGAGATTCGCGTCCTGGGCTTCAGGTGTTTTCTTCCGCTCCCAGCCGTACACGCGCTGACCAACGCCGGGATCGAGGCTCGTGGTTCTCCCGAGCCTCATCGCAGCCGACATCATCTGCTCGGTCCTGCGATGCGTGTTCACGGCAAGGAGCATGTCGTGAGACTCGTTCCTCGCGTCAATCGCATTCGAGAGGGCTAGAGCGACTTGGTAGAACGGCTTCCCGAAGGCGGAGCCCTTCTCGAAATCCTCCGCGTGGAAGATGGCGAGTTGTTCGCCCTTCTCGCGCTTGATCTCGATATACCCAGTCTCAGAAGACTTCCCATCATAGATCGTCAGGGCAACACCGCGCTGGGAGTAGTTCGTGCGGAACGAGCTGTCAGGTAGAGCCTCCACCTTGAATTTCGTGCCCGCGAGCATGTCGTTAGCGATGTTCTGCGCCACCTCGGCGTAGTTCTTGCCGTGAGGCTTCGCTGCCTTGTTGAACTCGAAGGCGAGCGGGAGCTTTGAGACCCCTTTCCACAGATTGAGCACACGGTCTCTTGCCTCTTTCGGGATTGATTTGGCGATGTCGTGCCCGCTTGAGTGCAGGACGGCCGCCGCCATGGTTCGCTTGTTCCACGCTCTCGAAGCTTTGTCCGAGAGAGAGATGTTGTGCTGCGCTACACCTTTCCCTTCGGTCGGGTTCTGCGCGTACACCGTCGGCCTGGAGTTTGGCTTCCCGCCTGAGTCGAAGTCTTGAGCGTAGAGCTTCGCCGTGTACGACTTCCCCTTAATGCGGACAGATGCAACTTGGCCACCAGTCTGGGCGTCGGTGTAGTCGAGATCTGGGAATGCATCTTCAGCCATCACGCCAGCGGATGTGATGGCGCCCTTGCTGACTGCATCGTAGTCAGTCGGCTGCTTGACGACTGAGCGACTCCCGATGCGGACCGGCCTCCCGGTCTCAAGAGCGAGTTCTTCCGCAAGGGATTCAAGGTCATAGTCCGAATCATCGACCGGCTTGTCCTTGTCGAGGTCCGCGTTCGCGCGGTCGATGTTGAACGCCCCGAGGTCGTCGATGTCGTCGATCGAGGTCGGGCGCGAGAACGACAGCCGGCTCTTGGCTGCGCGCCAGGCTCTTTGTGCGGATGCCTCGGTCTTGTTCTTCGGGACCATCGGCGCATTGGCCTTCTCGACCCACATCTTGGCGGTCAGAGACTCGACGGCATCAACGTCGGTGACGATCTCCAGCGCCATCTTCATGCGCTTCGACGATGGGAGCTTGTCCAGGACCTTGGCTGCGTTGGCCATGAAGCGATAGCGAAGGCGCCTGAAGCCATCCGTGTCGATCTCGATCATCTTGCGCCACATCGACTCCCGGTAGGACATGGCGCCAACAACGTCGGCGCGATTCTCTTCCGCGGCGTATTCGAGAGACACAGGAGTCTCTCCGACGAGGAGTCTCTTGTTTTCGTCCGCTTGTCGCTCTTCATGAGCGCCGGGCTTGAAGTAGCCTTCGATACCACTGGTGTAGGCGCCCCAGATCTTCGGGTTCGTCGATGATGTGGAGTGCGCGGCCTCGTGGAATGCGTTGAAGAGGATGGCCTTGCCGGAACTCAACTTGCTGTTGATGTAGGTGACGCCAGTGCTCGGGTCCGCCACACCAGAAACCGGGATGTCGCCGACAACTACCGTTCTGATCCCGAAGAGCGATTCGATGACACCAGTCGCAATTTCTTGCTCGGGTGAGAGAGATTCAGGCAAGGTCGGGTTGTGCCGTACTCCTCCTCCTCTTCTCTGAAGGCCTCCTCCCATGAGATTCTTGAGTCGGTCAACAAGGACTTGATCTTCTCGGGTTCTGGCTTGGGTCCTCTTGATGCCAATACCAGCTTCTTCTGCCGTCGGAGTTTCAAGGTTCAGCCTCCTTTCAAGCTCAGATTTCGCGAGCGCCCTCACACCATCCGATGAGGCCTTTGAGACGGAGATCGTCTCCAGAAGCTCGGGCTCGTACTCGGTAACCGGGCGGCCAAGAATTGTCGCAGTTGGTTTGGCCTGGGTTTCCTTTGGCCGACCCGCAAGTTGCCAACGGCCGCTAGGGAGTTGCTCAAGCGACCAGTCGAGACCTGGGTTCGACCTATCAGGCCTCCCGGACTCAAGCGCCTTGACTGCAGCTTCCTGGGTCTCGTACCCGCCAGCATTCCTGCCGGTCCAGATCGCAGACGCAGTAGAACCCTCAGCTCGTTTCCTCGCCTCAAGGCCCTCGATCTCAGCCATCAGCGGGGTGACATCATCCCCGAACGAATCTGCCGCGATCGGAGCGGCTGGCTCGATGGGTGTGGTGACCGGCGGCTGTGTGGCAACAGGGGTGATTCCACCTTCGACGGACGGCCCGAGGTCGTCACCAGCGACTGGTGGGATGCCCATCTTGTCGAGGATGGATTGCCTCTTCGGAGGTCCGGCGCGTTCGACGCCGCCACCGAACGACCGGGCTTGGTGCTCGGGTCTGACGACGTTCGGGTCGAATGTCTCAGGCGAGAGAGATGCTGCAGCGAACGCTTCCGTACTTCGCTTGTCGAAGTGCCGATCGGCAGCGTCAGCGGTGAATGCGTCGTGGAACTGACGCGAGGCTGACTGTGGGATGAGCTTTGCTCCAGCCCCAGGAACCATCATGGCCCCTTCGCTGAACAGCCCTATCACCATTGCACCGAGAGCGCCGTCGCTGAGGCCCTTGTCCTTGCCTGCGACGTAGATGTCGGCGGCGTTCTGAAGTACCTGCGTGACGCCCTCTTCAACACCTCCGGAAATAGCCTGAGCGCCGGTGGCCGATAACGCCTTTGAGAGCGGCTCCGCAACCGTAGCCAGGAATTTCCCGCGAATCGGGTTGGGTACGGACCTCAGGGTGGCATAGATCTTGTCGAAGACCTTGAACGAGGCAAACTCGCCAACGCCCTCCGCTCCACCCTTGAGAAGCGCAACGCCGGCAGAGTCCCCGGAGGCGAAGCTCTCACCAGCAGATTGAGCAGACATCCCCGGAAGCAACAGGGCGCGGGCCGGCGGGAAGAAGAGCGCAGTCAGGTTCTGCGCGTACTGCGGCGCATTCATGACGAGATTCGTCGTGAGCCACTCGCCAAACTTCCCGCCCTTCCATGCGTCCTCGATGTCCATCTTCGCGACATCCGGCGTTAGCGCATCAGCGAGAGCGACTCGCCTCTTGGCCTCAGGAGAGGCCCCTGGGCCTTTGTAGCCCGGACGAGACGAAAGCAGCTCCGCAATGGCGCCGCCTACCTCATCGAAGTTCTTCAGCCGCTCGAATCCAGCGGCGGCTGCGGCCTGAAGCGGGCTTTCTTTGGCGAGCTTCTTTGCCCGCTCGATCTCGTATTCGTAAGAGGCGTCGATGTTGACGGGCAGGTTCTTCAGCTCCAGCGCATCCCTGGACCTCGTTCGCTTCGCAAGGACTTCGGCGTCGGTCAGCTCGCCTTCGTCTTCGAGCGGGTTCCTGGTCATATCAAGGAACCGCGGCCTCTTGGGCGGCATCGAGCCGCCACCGCCACCAACTGGGGGCTGTCTCGGAACACCACCAAGCATCGGGACAAGGCGCCCAGAGATGTCGAGAGACCGCTCCTCGGCGAGGAGTTCCCTGGCGAACCGGCCGCCCGGTCCTGGTTGACCAGCCCACTCTTCAAGCTCGATGCGGCGCTTTCCGGGAGAGAGGCCGTTGAACTGGTAGGCGAACGCGGCCTTGTCTTCGTTGAAGGCCGCCACCTCGGGATCGAGCGGTTCGGCGCGGTCCAAAACCGCCACGCTTGCGGGTTTAACCCGGCTTGGATCTGCGGCAGCGAAGTCTCGACGAGCGGCATTCGCTGCGTCATCCGTGACGCCCTGCCGCCTGACCGGCGCGCCATAGCTGGCAAGTCTCCTGGTGGTGGCGGCCTTGATCTCCTTCTCTTCGTCGGTAAGCTCAGCCTCAAGCTCGCCGTCGAAGGGGATGTACCCGCCGGTCTCAAGCTCGCCGTCGAAGGGGATGTACGGCACGCCTACTCCTCGACGAACTTGCTGCCATCAGGGAGTTGGTAGACCTTCTTCCCAGTGCCCTTCCGGACACCGATCTGCTTCGCGCCAGGCGGGAGCGCTTTCACGCGACCCTTTGGCTCAACAGGCGTTGCTGGCTCCTTCTCCCCGCCGCGAGCCTTGTCGCCGACGCGAGCCATCAATTCGTTCCTGAGTTCGATGGCCGCTGGGCGGTCTGGGTCATTTGTTCGCATCGCCTTGATGGTGTCGTTGACCTTGCCGAGCGCATCCTTCAATTCCTTGATTGAGGCCCCGGGAGGAGGCTTGTCTCCGAGCGGCGTTTGACTCTTGACTTTGGCGGCTCTCGCTGCATGTTCGCCAGCAGAGGCGGATGAGTTCCCGGCGGCAGCCCTGTCCTTGGCGATCTCTGCGTCGGCGACGGAGCGGTCGTGGACCTTCGGGACCCGCGTGTCGAACATCAATCCGTTCTTGGCGTCGATCTGTTCCTTCCCTTCGCCAGCGGAGATGGCCTGCGAGACGCGCCCGGCGTCAGCCCCTGCGGAGACGGAATCCGTGGCCCGGATGATCTGGTCCGACCGGCGGCCCTTGTTGATGTCGTCGGCATCCTTCCCCTGCATGATGATGAGGGCTTCGCGATTGGCCTTCTCCATGATGTCGAAGTACAAGCCCTCATCTGGAGTTGACACCTTTGGTCTCAGACGGCGATCCATCCCGCTGTCGTCAGGGGTCTGGAGCGCCGTGTCCTCACTCGGCCTTGACAACGGGTTCGGGCCTTGGCCTTTCTGGTAGGCCAGCATCTCCATGGCTTGAGGGTCTGTCATGCGCTGTGTGCGGAGGACAGCGAGCGTGGCGTCGTCGATGCCGCCCATCAGGCCGGGACCACCAGGGCCACCACGCCCAGAAGCCCCACCACGCCCAGAAGCCCCACCAACGAGGCCGTCGATCCTTGCCTGAAGGGCGTCTTCACGAGTCTGCGCGTCCTTCATCCGGGCGCTCTCTTCCCCGTACCTCGCTTCGTTCGTTTCGCGGGCGATCTTCAGCCGGAGGTCACGATCGAGGGCGGCGGCGTCACGGCGCTCTTGAAGTTCGATTTGGCGTTGGCGCTCACGCTCCATCGCCTGGATGTTGGACATGAGCCCTGGGCCAAGGGCCCCTTCGATGAAGGCTTGAAGGTAGCTCATGCACCCCCCGACAACTGCTGGTGGAGCCCATCCATCGCGGCAGAGGCTGTCTGTTCAGCGCTCTCGACCAGCCCGGCGCTCTCCATCATCTTGGACAAGGCGAGGATCGTCACCCCGGCGGCGGCCTCAATGGCTTCTCTGGAAATGTTGAGCCCAGCCTTCTCGGCAGAGGTAGCGATGGCGGCCAGGGTCTGGTAGACGGCCTGCGACATCGCGCCAACAGGATCGCCGGCCTTCGCCGCAGCCAGGAACATCTTGGCGCCATCTTTGGACGTGAGAGCGGACAATGCTTGTGCAGCCACCCGCTCGAAGATCTTCTGGTCCTTCGGCGAGGCGGGCTTCACCTGGCTCTCAACACCCTCGCGCTCGGCCGCCATCTCCGGGTCTTCGCCCTCCACGGCTTGCTGAGGAGGCTGCTGAGGAGGCCCCCGAAGCATTCCGGCCTCATTCAGGGCCTGCTCTTCGTCCATCATCATGTGCCTTTGGTGATCCATGATCGGGTGTTCATCAGACCTGTTGGAGCTGATCGCATGCGCTCGAACTTCTCGCGCTGGAGCCGATCTTCGCGCTCATTGTCCTCGGTTCTACGTCTGTCGATATCTCCGGCGTTCAGGCCACGAAGCCTTTCGACATCTGCGGCGTTCAGGCCCCTGGTCTTCTCGGCGTCGGCGGCGCTCAGGACCCGCTGTTCGGCGAGCCAGGCCCGCTGCTTCTCTGCCTCTTCGGCGGTGAACCCTTGGGCGTCCTCTGCTCTGCGTTCAGCCGAGGCCCCCATGAATCCGGCAGCAAGGAGACTCCCCAAGGGGCCGAGGCCGAACCTGGTTGAGCCGGAGACCAGGGTGTCAGCCATACCACCGAGAGAACTCAGGCCGACAGAGCGGAGGGCGCTGCCGAGCCATGAGCTACCGGCAGAGGCGGTACTTGGCACCGCAGGAAGACTCAGGCCGCCACCAAGAGGGCCCGTTGCGGAGATGCCAGGAACAGCGCCGAGATTCGCTGCCGGGAGTTCACCAAGGGACATGAGGCCACCAGCCCCGCCGCCCATGAGGCCGCCGCCAACTCCCGCGTACCCGCCGCTGACGGTTGGGGCCAATGCACCCATGTTGGCCTCAAGGAATGCGGCTTCGGCTGCGCTCGTCCCGGCCGCTCCTCCAGCAGCCGCTCCAGCAGCGGCCATCTCGTTGAGGCCGCCAACCCCGAAGTAGGATGCGACTGCTGCCGCGATGAACTTCGCGAGCTGTTCGTTGTCGCCGTCCTTCTTCTCGCGCTCGATGAAGTTCCCAGAGGTATCGTAGATGTTGACGTAATCATCGCTCGTGTCGAGGCTCAGGGCTTGACGATCTTGCTCCGGCACATTCACGAGCTGACCGGCGTCACCACCCTGCCAAGCGTTCCCCGCAAAGTCATTGAACGTCCACTGGCTGAGGTCGCCCGTCCCGGTGAACTGGCGACTCCCCCCGCCATTCATATCGGTCTGGGTCCAGCCCGGCGTCCCGGCCGGCCTCAACGCGAGAAGACGCCTGAGCGTCTCTGGGTCAATTTTCTGAGGGCCTTTGCCCCACGGATCGCTGGCCATATCTGCTCCTTACTGTTTCTACGGCCCGCCGTTGGGGTCATAGAAGCCGGTATCGTCTGCTATGCGGCTCCATTTGCGCCGAAGAAGTCCTCTTCCTTGATCCCGACGGAATCCATCCAGGCATCAGCCTGCGCCTTCGAGAACCCGAGGATGTGCCTGACCTCCCAGGCAGAGAGACCACCGAGGTTGGCGATTTCGAGGATCTCCTGTGGTTCGAGGGTCCCATCAGCCCAGCCTTGAGAGAGTTCCGCTGCGGCTCCGGTGTTGAAGGTCGCGCTGAAGTCGGAGAGATCGGTTCCGGTGGACTCCAGCCAAGCGTCTGCCTGTTCTTCCGAGAACCCGAGGACGGTCATCAGACGAGTCGGTGAGATGCCGGCGGTGTTGGCCCGGTTGATGAGGGTCTCCTTGCTCATCCCGCCCGCCTTCCAGTCGGCCGAAAGACTTTGCTCGGCCGCGGCTTGACCACCGGTCAACGCCCCAGAGTCCCCGAACTCAAGCGAGAGAGTGGACCAGGAGGCGTCCCAGTTCGGCATCGCCTTGTAGGTGTTCGTGAGCCAGGTGGCGTTCGACCCGAACAGCGTGTTCAGGGCGTCGAT
>ERZ1292629.4203-Hain-H43-01um-R1-4203-length-10678-cov-6_pt1 | contig 10678 bp, 12 predicted proteins | sample MGYA00564399_ERZ1292629 | MGnify/ENA primary metagenome ERZ1292629 (study PRJEB36523, sample SAMEA6512636) | groundwater metagenome | collected 2019-01-08 | study: AquaDiva: Metagenomics assemblies of 32 groundwater samples
AATTATTGGATTGAGGGGTTAGTTAGTATGCCGAAGGCATTGTCTTGACATTACTAAATATAATTTTATTCTAAACTACATCCAGAAAGTTCTTTTAACTGAGCCAGTGAAACATCTGAATCAATTTTGTTGTTATTTATTATCCAGGCTGGAAATGGGCCGTTTATTCCTTTTTGAATACAGTCTTCATTATTAGTCTGGCAATTGAATATTTTTATTGAATCCAGGTAATCATAATCATTTACCTGAATATTCTTCAGAGTTTCCTGCGGATTATTTGCGTTAATGTATAGAGTGATATCTTTTTCCTGCAAGCAGGTTTTGAATTCCTCTTCCTTGTCAAGAACTTTGTCTGTTATTGAATATCCTGTATATTTTGTTATTGCACTTGAGACAAGATAAAATAACAAAACCAATGCCGCTAAAGAAATTATAGTTATTGCAATTCTTTTTGTATTGTTTATATTGCTCACATTTTCTGTATTTTTCATGAATATTATAATTAATCTGTGTTTTTAAATTTGTTGATGATGGAACATATTAGCAATATGATGAATTATAATTATTGGAATTATCTGTAACTCAAGAGATGTTAATGAGAAGCAAGAGAGATGAATCAGAAGCCATAACAACCAACAGATGCCATAACTGATGAAAATATATAATTCTGATGATAATTATCTGTAATGTAAAAATTCTGAGAGATGTTTAATTAATTGATTAAGAGAGGTTGTTGAATCAATTTGCTTTTACTCAACATCTTAATCTACTCTTACATAACTTCTTATATTAACATTACCAATAAAGAAAGTTTATTTGTTAAAGAATGTTTTTTCAAAACCAATTAAAGTTTATGACATAAACTTTAAATACATAGTTTATATTTTTTATCTATGGTAATTAAAAGAGTGATAGAGAATGATTTGGGCGAGGATTATATAAAATGGTTTTCTGAGCTGAGTAATAAGGATGTTTCTATTGCAGGCGGAAAAGGAGCTTCGCTTGCTGAAATGTATAATGCTAAATTTCCTGTTCCTCCTGGATTTATGATAACTGCGCAGTCTTTTGATTATTTTCTAAAAAAAACAGGAATTTCTGACAGAATAGTTGAGATTATTAAAACAATTGATATGGAAGACACAGAAGAATTGCAGAAAAAATCACGCGAGATTAGGGATTTGATTGAAGCACAGAAACTTCCAAAAGAACTTGAAAAAGAAATTATTGAATCATACAGGATTTTGAGTTCTGAAAAAATTGATTCTCGCGGTGTTTCGCAGGATGCTTTGAATATTTTAAAGAATGCGCAAGAGCCGATTTTTGTTTCAGTGAGAAGTTCTGCAACAACAGAGGATTTGGCTGATGCTAGTTTTGCAGGACAGCAGGAAAGTTTTCTTAATGTTAAAGGTGAGGTGAGATTAATTGAAAATGTCAAAAAATGCTTTTCATCGCTTTATACTCCAAGAGCAATTTATTACAGGCATAAAAAAGGATTTGACCATGCAAATGCTCTTCTTGCTGTTGTTGTGCAGAAAATGATTGATTCTGTTAAATCAGGAGTAATGTTTTCTAGAAATCCTGTTGGAGATATAGAAGAAATTTTAATTGAAGCTGTGTTTGGATTAGGAGAAGGAATTGTTTCTGGACAGATAAAACCTGATGATTATGCTGTTACAAGAGACTTGAAAATAAAAGACATAAGATTAAATGACAAGAAAATTGCCTTTGTGAGAACAAGTTCTGGCGATAATGGTGTTGTTAAGCTTAGTCCTGAAAAAAGCAAAAGCCAGGTTTTGACAAATGGACAGATTATAGAACTTGCAAATTATGGATTAAGATTAGAAGAGCATTATGGAAAACCACAGGATGTTGAATTTGCAATTGATACTGAAAGAACTTATATTGTTCAGTCAAGGCCAATTACAACATTAGGCAAGGATAAGGCAAAAGGAAAAGAGCTTTCTGGAAATGTACTTCTTACTGGGCTTGGAAGCAGTCCTGGAATTGGCGTTGGTGTTGTTAGATTAATAAAATCAATGAGTGATTTAAATAAAATCAAAAAAGGAGATGTTCTTGTTACTGAAATGACAAATCCTGATATGGTTGTTGCAATGCAAAAATCAGTTGCAATTGTTACTGATGAAGGAGGAATTACTGCTCATGCTTCTATTGTTTCCAGAGAATTAGGAATTCCCTGTGTGGTGGGAACTGAAAAAGCAACTTCTGTTTTAAAAGCTGGGATGGAGATAACTGTTGACGGAACAAATGGGAAAGTCTATGAAGGGGCTGTTGCAGAAACAACTATTGTTGAAATAAAGAAAGCTCTTCCAACAAATAAAGTTAAATTAAAAGTAATTGTTGATATGCCTGAATCAGCTGAAAGAGCAAGCAAATCGGGAATTGAATATATTGGATTAACAAGATTAGAAGGAATTATTGCTGGTTCTGGAAAACATCCTCTTTATCATGAGAAAAATAACAGCCTGAATGAGTATACTGATTTGATTACAAAAGCACTTGACAAGATTATTAATCATTTTAAATCTATATGGGTGAGAACAAGCGATATAAGGACAGATGAATTTTCAGAGCTTGAAGGAGCTCCTAGAAAAGAAATGAATCCAATGCTTGGACTTCATGGAATAAGATTTTCATTAAAACATCCTAAGATATTTGAGGCTGAATTATTAGCGATTAAAAGAGTTGCTGAAAAACATCCTGAAAAAAGATTTGGGGTAATGTTTCCGCAGGTTATTTTAATTGATGAAGTGAGAAAGGCAAAAGAGCATTTTAATAATTTCAAGACTAAAAACATGGAATTTGGAGTAATGATTGAAACTCCTGCTGCTGTCCAGATTATAGAAGATATTTGCAAAGAGGGAATTAATTTTATTTCTTTTGGAACAAATGATTTAACGCAATTCACACTTGCTATTGACAGAGAAGAGGAAGATGTTCAGTATCTTTATAATGAATTTAATCCAGCTATATTTTCCCAGATAAAAAGAGTTATTGGGATATGCAGGAGATACAATGTTCAGACAAGTATTTGCGGACAGGCAGGAAGCAAACAGGAAATGGCAGAGTTCTTGTTTAAACAAGGGATTAATTCAATTTCTGTTAATGCTGATGCTGCCTATGATGTTTCTGTTTTAATTAATAAATTAGAGCAAGAGCAGAGTGTGAATAATAATAATGATGAAAATCAAAACAGAAATCAGCAAAACTATAATATAAATAATCAAAATAATCAGAACAGAAATCAACAGAATAGACAACAAGATCAAAATCAACAAAGGAATTTTAATAATCAGAATAGAAATCCTAATCAGCAGAGCAGACAACCAAATCAAAATCAACAACAGAATCAGAATAAAAATTCTAATCCGCAGCAAAAACCAAATTGGCAACCGCAGAATAATCTTCAGAAAAATCAGCAGCAAAATAACCAACATAATAATCAACAGAACAATCAAAATAGGAATCAACAACAGAACAGAAATCAATTTCAAATTGAGAATAAAAAAGAGGAAATTAAGGATTTGAAATTAATAGAGGATGACAGGGGGGAAGATATTGATTTAGATATAGATGGAGTAGAAGAGTTAAAATTAGATAAGGAAGATTATAGTAAAAAAGAAAAAATAATAGATGGTGATGAGAATGAAGATAATGAAGACAATAATAAGAAGGAAGATTTTAATGTTTATGATTTTGAGAATGAGTATAGATAGAACTGTTAATAAAATATTCAAAAACCTGATTTTTATTCTTACCCCTACATTTTGCTTAAAATAGCAAGATTTATAAATATGTAGGGATAAGTATTATTGTGAATTTATTACATGGTAACAATAAGAAAGAAAATAGTTGAAGGAAATAAATACTATTACTTGGAACATAGTTTTAGGAAGAATGGGAAAGTTGAAAAAAAGGAATTATATTTGGGAAAAGAAATACCTTTTGATATTGAAAAACTAAAGAAAGAATTTATTTCTGAAATTTATTGTGAAAATTGGCTCAATCAAATTAATAAAATAAAGGAAAATTTTTCTAGAGAACAACAAAAAATTCCTGTTTCTGCAAGAGAAAAAGAAACTGAAAGTTTTATGATTAAGTTTACTTATAATACCCAAAGAATTGAAGGTTCAAGATTAAGCTTGAGAGATACTGCAAATCTTTTGGAGAAAGGAATAACTCCAAAAAAACCATTAAGAGATATTAAAGAAGCAGAAGCTCATAAAAGAGTATTTTATGAAATGTTGAAATGTAAAAAAGAGATTTCAATGCAAGTTGTTTTATTCTGGCATAAACTCCTTTTTTTTGAAACAAAGGAAGATATAGCAGGTAAGATAAGGAATCATGGAGTTGCTATATCTGGAAGCAAGTTTACACCCCCTTTGGCTTTGGAATTAGATATATTATTAAAAGAATTTTTTGATTGGTATAATAGAAACAAAACTAAAATACATTTTGTGATGCTTGTTGCATTAGTTCATTTAAAATTTGTATCAATTCATCCATTTTCTGATGGAAATGGAAGAATCTCAAGATTGATGATGAATTTTATTTTGCATAAATGTGGTTTTCCTATGTTAGATATTCCTTATGACAATAGGAATAGTTATTATAATGCATTGGAAAGATCACAAGTCAAGAATGATGAAAAGATATTCCTTCAGTGGTTTTTTAAGAGATACTTAAAAGAAAATAAAAGGTATTTGAATATCAATAAGAAATGAGTGAGCTGTAAAGTAAACGTCAGGTTAAAACTTAAAACCGAATGCTTTTTATAGCAACCAAATTTAAGTTTTGGTATGGAAACAAAATTGTTAAAACCATCAAAATTAGAGAAAGGAGATACAATAGCCTTCATAGCACCAGCTGGAGGACTAGCCGCTTTAACTTTACATAGGCTTGAAAAAGGTAAGCAATTCTTTGAAGATTTAGGTTATAAGGTCAAAATATTTCCAACTGCTAAAAATAATTCTGGAATTAGCTCTGATACTGCTGAAAACAGAGCCAAAGATATTATGGAAGCTTTTAAAGATAAGGACATTAAAGCGATAATCACTACTATAGGCGGTAACACTTCTCATCAAACTTTAGAATATTTGGACTTTGGAACCATTAAGAGAAATCCAAAAATTCTTTGTGGATATTCGGATATTACAAGTTTACATTTAGCTTTATATTCTCAAACAGGGTTGGTTGGTTTTTATGGACCTGCTGTAATTACACAGTTTGGAGAAAGTCCTAAGCCAGATGATTTTACAGTTACGCATTTTTTCAAAGCCGTAACTGAAAATATTGGAGAAGTTCAGCCATCTAAACAATGGGCTGATGATAAAAGTGTTGACTGGGTAAGTAAAGAAGATTTGAGGAAGAAAAGAAAATATAAGGAAAATAAAGGATATGAATGGTTAAAAAAAGGAAAAGCTGAAGGGAAAATTCTTGGCGGATGCCTACCAGTAATATTGCATTTAGCTGGGACAAAATATTGGCCTGATTTTAAAGATAAAATCTTGTTATTAGAAACCCCAGAAGGTGAAGATTTTAGGAAGGGTGAGAGTTTAGCTAATGTAGATTCTGCTTTAGGAGATTTGAGAAACTTGGGAGTCTTCAAACAGGTTAAAGGCATTGTTTTTGGCAGAGGGTTTGGATACACAGAAGAACAGACTAAACAACTAAAAGAAATTATTTTGTACAATACAAGGGATTATAATATTCCAATTTTGTATAATGTTGACATTGGGCATACAGATCCAATTATTACTATCCCCCTAGGTGTTAAAGTAGAGTTAGATTCTAGTAGAAACAGATTTGGATTTTTAGAGCAAGCAGTGTTAGAATGAACTAAGTTTGATCAAATCCAACCATCTGTCTTCACTTAGTGCTAATTTAACCCCTGCTTTTTCGCATGGTATTTCGTTTATTGTTGTATGGGCTTCTATGAAGTTATGTTGGATGACTATTGCATTCATTAAAATCGGAGCAGACCATAAAGCCTTCAATCCCCTAAAATCAATAACTCTGTCTTTAATTTTCATAAAGACAGTTTCAATTCTATAATTATGAATTCGTGTTGTTTGATAATTTTGTATTTTATGCTCTACATCCAATCCTCCGATCTTGTTAGAGTAGAAAAGTTTTCTAAATGCTTTTGGATAGAAAACTCCTGCATCAGTTTGAATATACTTCGGCTTTCCTTTGCTTATTGATTTTTTGAGAAACTCTTGCGCTTCAGTGGGATTGGCAGACAAGCTATAATGAACTCCTGTTATTAGACGAGTATCCCAATCAAGACAGCACCAAAACCTATCTTTTCTGCCTTCGCAATCAACCATTGTCTCATCTGCATAAAATTTGTCGCCCAAATTATAACCTTGCTTTTCAATGAACCTGTGGACTTTCAAAGTGTATCTTCTAACCCAATCCAAAATAGAAACATGACTTATTTTTGTATTCAAATGCCCGCTTAATTGATTTCTCATTTTTCTGCTAGATAAATTAGAAACATACATATCAATAGACATTGTTATTATTTCAGGTTTGTTTCTCATTCTGTAAAAACCATTGTCATTTGTAAAGAATTTATTACAGTTTTTACAATAGTATTTCTGTATTTTTCCTCGATAGTCTGTTTTTCTAGTCCCTTCCTTTCTGAAATTTTGACTTTTACAATGTTTACACGTAATCTCAACTTTCATACTATTATTAGGTACCTACTCTTTATATATCTTTCGGTACCTAATTAACTACTTTAAAGTTGGTACCTAAAAGTTTAAATATAAGTCGGTTCTACTTTAGATTATGAAACTGCAAAAGCAACTTTCTAGAAAAGTCGGAGATGTAGAGTATGCTAAGTGGGTTTTAGTTATACCACCAAACATTATAGAAGAATTGAAATGGAAAGAAGGACAGGAATTAGAAGTGGAAATTAAGGAAAATAAATTGGTTGTCAAAAAAAGTTAAATTTTTTGCTTAAAATTCCAGACGTTTACTTTACAGCCCAGAAATGAGATAATTTTATATATGATTAAAAATTAGTTTAATAATGAAAGGGGTGAAAGAAATAAAATGCCACAAGCTGTTGCACATATATTAATACCATTAATATTATTATCTTTATTTAGGGACTATTATATTAAAAGAAAAGGAAGAAAAAGATTCCCATTAAATTATGTTTTTATTGCAGGCATTTCAGGAATAATTCCTGATTTAGATGTTGCTGCATTCTGGATACTGAATTTTTTTGGTTATACATATAATGAAATACACAGGACGTTTATGCATTCAGTTTTTATTCCATTAATTTTTGTTGTTCTCGCCTTATTATTTGTTGGAAAAAATATGCCTTGGTTTGGAAGGCATAAATTAAAATTAAATATTATATTTTGGATGATTGCTCTTGGAAGTTTTTCTCACCTAATTTTAGATGCTATTTTTTCAGGACAAATAATGCCATTTTATCCTTTTTCATATTATTCAATTGGATTGAATCTTTTTGATTATCTTCCAAATGCTTTAAGAATAATTGCTGCTCCAAGTCTTGATGCAGGATTGCTTATAATTTGGTTAATCTATATTGAATGGAAACATAAAATAAGCGATTTTATATAGAAATTTTGATTAATAGTTCTTTTACTTTCCTTTCTATCATATCCCTGATTTTTATAAACTTAGGATAAATGTATTCATCATCTTCTGTAGCAATAACATCAGGTATATTCCATATTTCCACTTTTTTATTAATTTTAATAAGATTTTCTAAATCAGGATTCATTAAAATAATCCTATCTGATTCATTAATCATCTTTTTTGTTACTTTTTTGGAAATGTTTTTGCTTATGTCTATTCCTCTTTCTTTCATTGCTCTAACCACCAGTTTGTGCATTTTTTCTTGTGGCTTGACAACTGCAGCACTTTCAGCCTTATGTGTTTTAGAATATTCATTGAAAAATGCTTCAGCCATTTGACTTCTGAATACATTGGATTTACAAAGGAATAAAACTTTCATTTTTAGTAATAGCAATTGTAGTTTAAAAATTAATCTAAAGGAAATCTTATGCTGTCATCTACCAAACCATTTTTTTTAGAAACACAAACATAACTTCCGATTCCTTTATATTCTAAACCTTGCTTAATAATCTTTAATAAATCTTCATGCCTAAGATGAATTTCATAATCTGCAGGTTCTATGTGTCCATCTTCTTGTATGCATGGAAGATTATATGGAGTAACACAACCAAGTCTTAAATTCAATAAGCTTATTTCTCTTGTTTTACAATATTCTTTAAATAATCTTTCGACTTCTATTTTTGCATTTCCATATTTTCCATTTCCAAATCTTAGATTAGGTGAAAGAGGTGTTTGACTTGTTAATCTTTGTCCTGATTCAAGTAAATCAATATAAGAATAAACATTTATAGAACTTGCATTAATTATTCTTTTAATTGAATAATCTCTAGATGCCTTGATTAGTGCTCTTGATATTTCTATATTTTTTTGAGCTTCTTCTTCATTAATAAAAGGGTTTGGATTTGCTGCTAAATGAATTATTGTGTCAACATCTTTAAGATATTGTTCTATTGGATCAGATAGTATATCAGCTCCAAGCTTTTTATCTAAACAGATAACTCTATATTGCTCTCTAAGTTCTGCTGATATAAGTTTTCCTACTAGTCCATATGAACCAGTTATAAGAATATTCATTTTAGTTCTTCAGCAAGGGATTTTCCTGTTTCATTTTTTAGAATCGTTTCTAATTCTGATCTTGACAAAAAAGGAGTATTACATTTAAATGCATGATTTCCTTGAATATTATAAGGATATGTACAAGAAAAAGAACCTATTCTTGCTATTCTTTGGGGAAACCATAATCTTCTCTTCCTGAATATTCCAGTATGAACTGCATCAGACCAACCACCCTCATATCTTGAAAAAAAAGTCTCGTTAGGATGTTTAGTTTTTAAATAATTTACGACTGGCTCTGCTACATACTTTGAATATCTTGCTTCCCACCTGTCTTCTGATTTCTTTTCAATAGTTGTCATTTTGTTTTGCATTCTAAATAGTATTTAAATCTTTTTCTTCAGGCCTGTCTGTCTCAAACATTTTTGCCATGCCTATTCTTGGTGCGACTTTTGTTATGAATGCTAAGTCTAAGGCATGGTCTATGAATCCTGCATAAGAGACATGGTTATGATAAGGTGTCTGGGAATTTGTTGCTCTTATAGCCTGTTTTAAACTTGGGACAAATTGAGCAGGATTATCTATATCTGGAAAATCAATTTCTGTCCATGATTTTCCAAGTTCATAAAATGAATGCCCGTCGCTTGATGATAAAGCTCCTAGATTAGGATAATCTGATTTTACTTGATTGTAAAAATCTCTTGCTTTTTTATTTGCATTTCCAAAAATAGCTTCTCCATTATGAATTTCAATTCCATCTAATTGTTCTAATAATTTTGGGTGTTGTTGAAGATAAGGACCAATTCCTGCTAAGAAAAATGGATGATCAGCAACCTTGGCTGCTTCTCCTGTTGTTTTTTCATCTGCTTCTCTTATTGTGTATTCTAAGTCTTGATTTGGTTTAAGATGCTGCTCAAAGCCTAATCCTAAAACTAATAAATGCCCTTGTTTTGTTGGAACTTCCTGCGCTTTTACAACTAATACTTTTTTAGAAGGAACATAAACAGCACTATTATTTTCTCCAACATAAACTCTTTCATAACCTCTTAATCCTGCAAATTTTTCATATCTTTTGTCTCCAAAATTAGCAATGCTAAAAGTTCCATCCGGACCTAACCTTTCTCTAGCAATATCAATAGCTCTATTGAAATCTTCTGGCTGAAGATTGCTGCTTGTTCTTAGATGATTATGTAAGTCTGCTCTTAGTTTTGTCATAGTTTATATTTTTAGTAATTTATTCTCTTTCAACATATTGCCCATTATCTTCATAAAAAATCCATCCTCTGAATCCCTCTCCTTTTTTATATAAATCTGATTGATATGCTTGATTTAAAACAGCAGAAAGTTCATCAGCAGTTTTTTGATTTGTTGCACGGAGGTATTTTGCTTGCATTGCATATCTTACTCCTGCTTCTTTAGCTCCTTTTGCAATTTGAGACAACTTAGGGTCAATAAGTCTTAATGCTCCTCTAAATCCTGTTAATTCATCCATGCCTTCCATCAAAGATAATTCTAATTCTCCGGGAGTTTTTACAGCTTCACAAATATAAGGAAATTCTGCTTCTATTTTTTCTTTTGGTGCCTGGCAATCAAAAAATGCATAAGCTAATCCTACAGCAGGTCCATTTTTATCTCCGACTGCTCCATTTTCTCTCCATTTTCTCCAATATCTTTCATCAGTTTTTTGACTTTGGTTTATTATATCCTATATAAACATAACAAGTATTTAAATCTTACCTTTGTTGTATCTTTTAAGTGGTTACAAAACGAAAGATTTAAATAGTAGCAATTCTTACTACTTTGAGCTCTTTTAGAAAGGGTTATAGACAGGTAAAAGACCTCGGAGAAAATTAAAAAATGAAACAAAAATTATCAAAAATTGTTGAAACAGGAATATTAGGAGCATCCTTATTCCTAGCAATGCCTCAGTATTCTCATTCAGAACCAATAGAAGTTGATAAAAATGATGTTGGTAAAGTAGAAA
>ERZ1292629.4204-Hain-H43-01um-R1-4204-length-10677-cov-10_pt1 | contig 10677 bp, 5 predicted proteins | sample MGYA00564399_ERZ1292629 | MGnify/ENA primary metagenome ERZ1292629 (study PRJEB36523, sample SAMEA6512636) | groundwater metagenome | collected 2019-01-08 | study: AquaDiva: Metagenomics assemblies of 32 groundwater samples
ATCCCGTCGGCAAAGCCCTGGAGGTTTGAGCCGAGCCCTTCCCGGCGCACGGCCTGGGCGCGAGCAAGGTCAGCCTGATAGGCAGCCGCCTGCTGGCGCTCCTGCGCGCTCGCAAGTTCGGTCTCATGCTTGCGGCGTTCGGATTCGCGGGCGCTCGCATCAGCGGACTTGCGTTCCGCTGCGATGATTGCGTCCTGCTCTTCCTTTGACTGTGGGGGAGTCCAGTCCTCTGTTTCTGGCGCGGTGTCTTCCGTCGTTTCAGGCGCGAGCTGGCCTTCTGTTTCCGGTCCTTCCTCTGGAAGGAGCGGTGTCTCGGTCGCTTCGACTGCGGCGGGAGCTTCTAGAACGGCAGTGTCAGGCATGTCCCTCATTCCCTTTGAAACGACAGAAGCCCCCTGCGGCGGACCGCGGGAGGCTTTGAGGTCTCAATGGTGACTGTGCAGGGCGTTGCCCTACAAGGGGAATTCTAGCACAGAAATAGAAAAGTCAAGGGGCGGTGGGGGCAGGTGCTCAAGTCAGCGCGTAACCCCCATCGCCCCAAGCGGAGGAACCAGCCCCAGGAGATTTGAGAGACCGGGGCCAGCAAGCCCTACCCTACGCCCGCGACCGTTGGGGCGTCAACATGAACGATGAACCCGGCATCGCAGCCGTCATCGCTCCCACCGTCACGGTCTGCTGCCTACCCCACCCTCCCGGGCATTTCCGCGACGGGCAAGCCATCTGCATCGTCACCACGGCCATGTCAGGCCCAGACCACTGCACGTCCCGCGCCATCTCCGTCGAACACCACCGGCAGTAAATGTTCATTGCTTCTTCCCGTACGTGGCCCACATGGCCTGCTGCCACTTCTTCTCCTGCGTGTCGGGCTCCAGGTAGCCCCACTCGATCGCCTGCATGAACTCCTCCGGATTTGCAATCGCCCAGTCGTACTCCACCTTCTTGTTCTTCACCTCCACCAGTTTCTTGGAAACGGTCATCTTGGCGATCTCTTCGTTCGCCCTTGCTTGGAGCTGCACGTCGGACGCGCCAGGGTACTTCTGCTGCAACGCCGGCATCACGTGAGACAGGGCCGCACTCCGCCACTCCTCTTCCGTTGCAAACCCCGCCAGCGACGGGTTGCTCGCCTGCAACTTCGTCCACGCCGCGTCGTAGAGGTCGAAGTAACCGGTCGTGTCCAAAGCGGACCGCGCGGCGAAGTACCGTTGCTCCGTCTCCGTGCCCCCACCAGTCTTAATCGCCACGAGCTGGCGGGTCGCCTCGTCCTGCTTCGCCAGCCACGCGTCCAGCCGGTCGAAGTCAATCTCGCCGTTGGGCTTTCGCGCGCCACCATCGGCAATCGGCTTGTCGAACTGGGCGTAGTATCGATCGAGCTTCGTCTTCTCCTCGCTGGTCGAGCCTTCGTAGATGATTTCCTTCTTCGCCCTTAACGCGATCTGGCGGTCGTTGCGTTTGTCTCGCCACTGGTCTGGCGTAAGCGTGGTGCCGAGTTCGGCGTCGTCCACTTCCTGGTAGCCGCGGTACTCCTCCGTGAGGGCCTGTGCCTTGAGCATGGCGATGGCGCCGGGGCTACCCCGCTTGGCGCTGGTCTCAATGTTCGCCTGGATCTGGGCCGCAATCTCGGGCTGCGATGTCCAGTCGAGGAACTTCTGGCGGAAGGCGGGGTCGTTCTTGGAAAGCTCAATCGCCTCGAAGTAGCCGATGCCGAGTTCCTTCTTGATCTTGTTGTCGAGCTGCGTTGTGTCGCTGTTATCGACTCGCGGGTTAGCCCCAAGGCCGGCCAGCAGCGCGGTCGCCACGAACTTCGCGAAGGCCGCCGGGGACAGCCCCCTCATGCCTTCAGCTTCGTTCTTGAAAGCGTCAAGAACGTCCGACATGAACAGGTTTCCAAACAGGTTCGTGGCGTTCAGTTGGACCCTAGAAAGCGAGTCCAGCCGCGTCGCGTTGCCGTTGTAGTCCTTCCCGGACAGTAGGTCGAAGGACAGCGCCGCGCTGGGCGATAACTTCCCCCGGACATACCGGCCAAGCACGTCCGGCCGGTCGATGGAAGCCATCCCTCCTCCCGTTTGCTTCTTGCCAGTGATGAGCCTGCTCGCCAGCCGTACGTCGGTCGCGAGGCCGCCGGTCACGTCATACGTTGTGTCGCCCCATCCCACCTGGCCGAAGTCTCCACCCAGGGGATTCACCCCGGTCTTGCCTCCCGCCAGTTCCACCAGAGCGGTCATAGTAGCCATGCCGCCAAGCCACACCGCCACCGTCTTGGCGGCTTCACGGCGCACCAGCGGGGTCGCCGTCGCCAGGTCGAAGAACATCTGCGGCTTCGACACCCAGTACCGGGGGGCAAAGAAGCCCAGCGAGAGCGCCGTGCCCGCCTGATCGAAAAGAGTCCCCGTCCCACGGCCGGTTGCATGGTTGATGGTTGCCGCCAACGACTTCAAGTCCTGTTCCGAAGGGGTAACCCCCTGCTTCAACCACCGTTCTACCGTGTCATCAAAAACGTTGGCGCGAAGGGTGTCGAGCATCGCGACGTAGCCGCGTTCTGAGTTCCGCAGCCCCGGGATCTTTCCTGCCAGCCGCGTCGCGAACATCTCTTCGCGAACGCTCAGCTTGTCTGTCGCTCCCGCATGGGCCAGGAACAGCCCGGCCTTTTCCCGCAGTCCCGCCAACGGCGCCGTACGAATGGCGTTCATCGCCTGATCAAAGGCTTCCTGTGAGCGCATCGAACGAACCTGTGCCCCAAACGACTGCCTCCACCGGCTAGGGTTAGACAGCCCAAGCGGGAGAGATTGCCGAAGAGTGGCGCTGGCATCGAACCCGGCTTTGAACGCGCGCGGAAGGTTGATGACATCGACCAACGCGGAGATCGCCTTCTGTCGCGTAGTCTTCAGTTCCGTCCCCCGCCGGGCCGCCGCAACGCTACGCGACTCACCAGCGTGAGGGGTGACCCCAAGCTCCACATCTGCTGCAGTCTGCCCCCTCAACACGAGATCACCGGAGGGGGTGATGTCCCCTGTAGTTCGCATCGCAGGGCCGGCCGTAGGGATGTCCCCTACTCCCTCTGGCCGGAACTGCCTTGCGAGGTCGTTGACCTGTGCCAGTTCTCGATTGGCATCGGCCCGCAGGCGCCCGGCGGTTGTCGCCGCTCCCTGATCCTTTGCCGTCGCCAGCTTCTTCGCCCACAGGTCTTCCTGTCGCGCCTTCCATGTATCGGAAAGCACCTTGCCCTTGCCCCGAGCCTGGTTCGCCAGGAACTCGCCCTTGGACTGCCCTACCGCCTGCCGTTCGGCCACGCTCGCCGCATCATCTGCCGTCGCAAACCGCACAAGCGCCGCGTCTCGGCGAGCAATGAGATCCACGGGGGTAGACTGCTGCGCCACCTCAGGGGCAATGCCACGCGGGTTGACCACATCGATGGGCGGCTGAGAACGAAGGTGGGGGCCAACGCCTGGAGTAGCCGCTTCGCCCATCGCCTCGAATCCTGGCAACGTCGGGCCGGTCGCCTCGAACCCTGTCCCGATGTGAGGTTGATTCGGCAACACCGAGTCAGTGAAGACTTCGCCGAACACCCGCCGCAACACCTCGGCTTCGTTGGGTTCTACCGTCTTCGCTCCAGTCTGAATCTTGTCCAGGGCAGAGTGAGCCGCGATCCCGTCGAAAGGACTGATGATGCCAGCCTCCTCGGCCTTGGCAATGCGGTTTTCCAGCGTCCTGAGCACGGTTGGCGAGAAGTCGCCCGGCAGTGATTCGTTGACGATCTGCCCGCCCATCGCGGCCTTACGAGCAGCGTTGGCCTCCGCCGGCGAGGAGCCTGACTGGATAGCATCGCGGTATGCAGATTGCCCCGCACGCGCTTGCTCCGACCGGGCAGCGGCCATCTCCGGGCCTGTCAATCGGTTCTGAGTGCTTTGCTTGAGCACTCCCCGCGCCGTGTCCATCGCCCGCGTTTCCGCCGTGATTGCGTTACCGTGGAATGCCGCGACTCGTGCTTCGTCAGCCTGGCGAGCAAGGAGTTGCTCCATCTCTCCAACGTTGCCCAGCGGCCCGGTACGGCCAAGCGTCGTACGTCCGGTGATACCCTCGGCTTCCTTGCGCGCCTGTGCCGCTTCGATGGGGTTGTGTGGCGGCGGCGCACCCGGCCCCCCTGTCGCCGTAGGCGGCTTGCGTGGCGGGACCACGGGCGGCTCAGCGCGCGCGACTGGCGCGTCCGGCGTGGCAGGGCGAGTCTCGGAGAGTGGGCCTGGGGCGTTAGGGTCTAGCTTGCGGGCGCGGGCAAGGGCATCATACTCAGCCTCGAAGCGCCCTGGGAAGTCAGTCTCTCCGACGCGCCTCGTACCGAGCGCCAAAATCTCAGCACCCGAGACTGGCCCGTAGTTGTCCAGTTTGTCGTTTGCGATGACCTCTTCCGCGGCCCACCGCTCTCTAGTTCTTGCATCACTGGCCCGCGCCTCTGCGAGTCTTTCTTCCGGCGTGACGGGGCGAGGTTCCGGCACGTCCTGCGTCTTGAGCGCCGCAAGAGCTGCGTCTGCTTGCTTGTCAGCCCGCGCAATCGCCTTCTCATACGCTATCGGGTTGGTGATGCTGTTCGCCGCACGGTAGGCGTCGCCCTGCTTGTCACGGATAGCGCGGATAGCCGCATCATCCACGCCACCAGCCGAGGGAGCGAGTTTCCCTTGCGCTGTAGCGTCTTCAATCAGGCGGTGCAAGGCATTGGACGCCGCTACCGTACTAGAGTCGCCGGGCGTTCCCGTCCCTGCCTTCATGCGTTCCCACGCCGGGGTTGCGTTGGTCGCGGTCCACTCTTCCGCCAATCGAATGGTGTCAGGCTGAACACCGTCGCCTTCAAACTCACGACTCAACCGTTCGTAAATCTCCCCCTGAGAACCTGCATTGCCTTTCTTGGCTGCCATCCCCGCCGTCGTCCTCCCGCCTGCCTCGAACCCCGCTGACTCGTTGATCCGCGCGTCCAGACCCACCGCCGCTTCGTCCAGCGACCGCAAGCCGGCGCCGGCTCCACGTCCAAGCCCCTTCACAATCTCCGGCGACTTGTACCCAACCATGAACGCGGGAATGGCAGATGCAATCGCGGCCCCGGTCTGCACGTACGGGTTGCCCGCTACATCACTCCCCGGCAACCCTGTCTGGCTGTACGCCTCCAGTCCCTGCGGGACATAGTTCACGGCCAGGTTCCCGGTTACGTTTCCCGCCGCGTTGCGGCCCAGTCCCGGCAGTCCCTTTCCGAGACCAAGAGATCCCGAGTTGACAGCCGCAAAGGCGGCCTCGCCCCACAATCCCTTGCTTGTGATGTCTTCGTTCCCGCCCGCCATGCCGCTCAGCGCGCCGTACGTGGCAGCGTCCGCAAGCGTCCCCGCTGCCATCCCTAGCGGTTCGGCGAAGGGGACATGCCCGGCTTTCAACACGTCGGTCGCCACCACCGACACGGGATTCCCGCCGCTTACCGCCGAACCATACTGAAGCTCACGCGCCACGTTCGGGTTGGTTCGCGGGTCGTTCGGGTCCGGCGTCCCGTACTGGCGAAGGTAGTCGTCATACTGGGCGTAGGGATTGGTCAGGTAGTCCGGCAACCCCTCCAGGCTCGCCCGGTCCGCCGCCACAAACGCGCTTCGCCGGCGCTCTTCCTCGCTCTCCCACCCCATCCCCGAATCGTCGAACATCGGGCTGCTGCCGTAGTCGAACGTCTGTTCCTGAGGCGGCTGGTAGTAGCTCGACAGGTCGTCGGGGGTGAAGTCCTCCGCCATCTGGACAGGATCAAGCGTCGCCGTGGGGCTGTAAGAATTGCTCCACCAGTCCTCCCACGGGTCCGCTGTGCTCGTCCAGTCGTCTGTGATCCTCACGGCTAATAGGCCACAACCGGCGAGCCGTAGAATCCGCTGCCGGCAAACCGGTTCCGTTGCCGCCAGAACTCCGTATCTTCTGCAGGCGCGCCGAACGCCGTCGCAATCGATGCAGTGTCCCCCGCCCTCAGCGTCGGGCTTGTCCTTTCGTAGTTCACAAGCTGCATCCGGCGGAAAGCATCCTCAGCCGCAGGCCGTGCCGTCGCCCTCAACGCCGCCACCCGGTCAAGGTACGGCTGATCCGCCGCCGTCACGGGGCTGTACGCCGCCCCTGCGTTGGTCGCGGTAGGGATGGCTCCGGGTTGTGCCGCCGCAACAGGGGGCGGAGCGGCCCCGGGAGCCGCCATCCCGGTAGGCGCGGGAGGAGGAGGCACAGTCGGGGCAGGCAGCGCTCCCGGGGCTTGTGAAACCGGCGCCACTGGAGGCGGGTTCGTCGTCGATGGCGGCGGCGGGCTCGACCCCACGCTCGGCGATACCGGCTGAGTCGTGATCGGCGTCGGGCTGGCAACGGGTCGCAGGGCGTTGTACCGCGAGGTGAACGTGTTCCGCGTCCCCGTGGCAAACATCGGCACACCGCCGCGCCGCTGGTTCTGCGCCATCGCCCCCATCGTGATCGGCGTCACTTCCGTGCGCGTGTTCGGCCCAGGATTCACAATCCGCACCATCTCCGGGTTCGGGCGACCAGGAAATTGAGGGTCGCCCGAAATGAACTGCCGCGCCCCCGTCGTCCCGCCTCGCGCCATCATCGGCACGGGAGGAGGACGACGCCAGCCATTAATTGCATCGCCTACCGCGGCGGCAACCGGGGCAATCGCGGCCGGCAGAGTCGCCGGAGCCGTGCTTACCGCTTCCGGCCCCGGGCCTCGCCTGCCTCCACGGTCCCATCCACGCCCACCGCCACCTGCTACCGGCGCGGGAGCGCCACCGCCCGCGCCGGGCATCGCGGGTCCAGGAGGCCCTACCGGTGCCGCGTTCAGATCGTCGATCGTCTGCAGGGTGCGCGCCGCCCCCAGGTTCGCAAGGTCGCTGGTCGCCGTGTTCCCGCCGCGGTAGGCGTTCCACAGATCACCGCCGCCGGCTTCATCGAAGGCTCGCAGCGCGGTCGGGTCGGAATTCGAGATCAGACGCGCGTACTGTTCGGCCAGTTCCCCTTGCTTGGCGATCTTCTCGAACTTCAGCGCCTCGTTCTTGTACCACTCCTCCCGCCCCCGCCAGAAGTTCTCGTTGTCACGCTCCTCTTTGGCGAGCTTCCCCTGGGCCTCCAGTTGCGTGGCCAGCCGTGCGTTCGCCGCCGCCTCCGATGCCGCCGCACGCGCGTTCGCCGATGCATCGCTCGATGCCTGCCGCGCCGCCGCCGCTTCATTGTTCGAGCTGCCGCCCACCGCGGTCAGGGTGCCATCGGCGTTCACCCGGTAGATGATCCCGTCGTTCGTGATCGTCTCGACTTCGGGCGAGCCAATCACCGAGATCACCGCGCCCGTGTCTGTGTTCACAACCGACGTGGTGCCGTCCGCGTTCTTTACCGTGGTTGTGTTTGCCTTGGGGGTCTGCGGTGCCGCGCCTTCTACAATCTCGTCTGTCACCGACCCGTCCGGGTTCACAACGAGGATGTGGAGCTTCCCGTCGGCGCCGACGTACGAATCCTGTACGTCCTTCTTGGCCGGAGCCTCCGGCTTGCTCGGGTCGCCAAGGAACGTCCCTGGCGTTCCCCCAGGTCCGTCGAGGCTGTACGTGCCGTAAGGACGGCCATCCGGGGGGGTTCCCGTCCATCCGCCGGGCTCTTTGGGCGCGGCTCCACCGCCCGAAGACGACGTCGATGGCCGCCAGATGACAGTGATCGCGCCGTCGGAACCACGTTGGTAGACAGTGCCTGGGACGCCAGTCACTGACCCGTCTTCATCGGTGTACTGCTTGTAGGTCTTCTGTATCGGCTCGTCAATTGCGAACTCGTTGCCATTCGCTGGCGTGCTTCCCCACGTCAACCCAGTATCGTCGAATATCGGACTGTCGTTGTAGGTCGAACCTTCACCGTCATAAAGTGGGGGCATATCTTACCTTCCTCCCGGCCTGAACGAGGCCGCCAGTTCCTCAAGGTCGTGCATCCCGCCTTCGCTGATCTGCATCGCCAACGCCCACGGCGAGATCACCACGACCTCGCCCGTCTCTTCGTTCACGAACGGCTCCGGCGGAAACTGCTTCATCATTGACGCCAGCATACCCTGCCGTTCCACCATCCCCAACCGCCGCGTCCCGGGCGTCTTCCCCTCCATATACCGCGGCAAGTCGTCAATCCACAGAGACAACGCCTCCAGCGCCTGCTCCAGGTCCTTCTCTACGTCCTCGGGCTGCCAGGCCATGAGCTACACGACCCCCACCTTCGCTCTGGGGGTGTAAGGATGTTTTGCCCGCCAACCAGCCAACAGACGGCGGTACTCAGCCATGCATTCAGCCTCAGATGCAGCGGTCACATAAATGTTACACCACTGCGGCGACTCGCTTACCTGGAGTTCCGCCCTCAAGTCCTGCCGATACCCTACTGGATAGTAGGTTTCTGTTCTGGACGGCCTTTCCCGATCCTCCGTGTACGGCCCTACGATTTTCCATAAGTGCCATCGCATAACCCTCTCAGGAGCATCCGTCCATACCTCCTGCTCATCGACGGTATACGCGTTCTCCCGCCCCGGCGAGTACTCTGCCACGATCCCAGGAAGAGCTGTCATGTTGGCGACGTACTCTTCTGCCACCTGCCGAGTAGTGAACACTCCCATTACGCGCCACGATGTTTGCTCGTATGAGCCCGTTTCTTCGGTAACAACGTAAACCTTCACCACGGCTACACCACTCCCACGCCCACGGCTGCGTTCGTCATCGGCGCTTCCGCCCCCGCCATTGGGATCGCAGGAGCTTGCGTAGCCGCCGGACGCTGCGGCTTCCACCCCGCACTCGCCGCCACGTCGTAGGGATTCGCAGGCGCCCCGCCAGCCCCCACAATCTCGCCGTTCACCCCCGCCACAAACCGCGACCCCATCTTCGCTGCCAGCGCATCCTTCAACGCCTGAATGCGATACGGCTGGATCGCGCTTTCCACCAACACCTTCGTCGCTTCGCCCTTCGGATCGTCGGCTCCACGCCCCTCTTCAAAGAAGTCTTCCAGCGTGATCAGCGGCTGCATCGTCACTCCGTCCGGCCCGGGCACGCCCTGGAGCAGCTTCATAAGGTGCTCGGTCGCCGTAAACCGCTCCCACGACGACGTGGGGTCGGTCTTCGCGGTCACGGTGTACCCCTGCAACTGCCCCGCATCCACCCTCAACAGCTTGAGCTTTTTCCCATCGCCTTCCACGAACGCGCTCAGCTCTTCGTCAGGGTGCGCGCGGTGCCACCGAAGCATGAAGTTCCCCATCCATGCCAACGCCAAGTCCTGCTGATGCAGCAGGTTCTTCGGCCCCACGCTGCTCTGGCTCTGCCCCACGCGCGCCGTCCCCGGCTGCGTGTTCGTCGCCAGCTCGAAAAACCCCGTGTCCGGGGTCATCTCCTTGATCAGCTCTTTCCACCAATCGAGCCCGGCAACCAGCCCGTTGCTGTACTGAACCTGGATCTGCTGAATGTCCGTCCCCGCGGACATCTCCTGGCCCAGCGAAGTCCCTTCCTGCATGTCCTGCTGCGTGCCGTCAGGCAGCAACGGCGCCCGCGTCGCATTGCTCTGCCGCCGCACGTACAACGGACTCGCGGTCAGCTCCGCCGTCCCCAGGGTCAACATCACAAACCGGTTGGCCGCGGGCATGATCTGGTACAGCGGCCACTGGTAGGGCGTCCACCGCCAACACGGGTCTGCCTCGGTCGACGTGTCCGCCGGCACCACGTAGAACGGCACCTCGCCGTACTCGTGGGGAAACGCCTTCCTCAGATCGAACCCGCCGCCCGTGCCCGTCGCTTCGTAGAACTCATCTTTGGTCCAGAGCTGGTAGACGTGGATGCGCTTCCGTGACGTGCCCGATGTGGTGCTTGGCGTGTCGTTGGTCTGCCCGCCCGCCCCAATGCTCTGCTCAATCCCCGGCGCGGGCTGCTCGTTGCGGATGGCGAGCACTTGCAACTCCTCCGCATCCAACTCCTCGTCGTACTCGTCGGCGTACACCTCGAAGCTCACCAGCGCCATGTTCAGCCCACCCATCGGCCCACGCCCCAATCGACACGCGAACGTCAACGGGTCGATGAACTCCACGTGCCACGCCGGGCCACCGTTCGCCATGATCCCGGCCTTGCGCTCTTTCCACCGCTGCGGGTTCTCCACGTAGACACCCATCTCGCCGTCGTAGTCGTAGCCCTCACGCTTCTCATCGCCCCGTTCACGCTCGATCATCCCCCACACCTCGGGGCAGCGCCGCACGTGCATGATCGCGTAGCTCAGCCGCACCTGGCCGTCCGCCATCGCCCGGCCCCAGTGCACCCCCGTGCGGTCCTGGATCTGCGCCTTCCACCGATTGAGGATGCGCGCCGTGTCGTTGGCAATGTTCTCCGCCTCCGACGTGCTCAGCGGCGCCACCACGTCGATCACCGCCTCATTCTCGGTCAGTCGCGAGATCACCTTGCGCCCCGTCACGCTGATCACCGGCGACTGGAACGGCTCAATCCCACGGAACGGGTTGGTATCGGTCATCTGTTTGTTGTCGTCGACCTCGCCAATCTGCGGGTCCCACCCTGGCCGCATGAACCACTGGTCGCGGAAGTCGATGATCTGCCGATGCTTCTCCGCAAACTCCGTCAGCAGGTCGGTGCAATGGCGTTCGACTTGCCCGGCGTCGTAGCGCATCCCCTCGGCGATGTCAGTCAT
>ERZ1292629.4205-Hain-H43-01um-R1-4205-length-10677-cov-5_pt1 | contig 10677 bp, 6 predicted proteins | sample MGYA00564399_ERZ1292629 | MGnify/ENA primary metagenome ERZ1292629 (study PRJEB36523, sample SAMEA6512636) | groundwater metagenome | collected 2019-01-08 | study: AquaDiva: Metagenomics assemblies of 32 groundwater samples
CAAGCCATTGGCCAAACTCTGCGGGACAGGATCAGCGAAATCGATTCCGCGCTCAATAAAATTTTAAGCAACAAGTATGGGTCTTGCGAGAACTGCGGCAAGGAAATCTCGGCGGAGGTGTTAGACGTAATCCCGGAATCCAAGCTTTGCGAAGATTGCAAGAAAAAAGAAGCATGACCAAACCCGCCGCAAGGCGGGTTTTTTGGCTATACTTGGTTCATGGGGGTTGTACGTTTAAGCGGCGAGCTTGGTTCGGGCAAAACCAGCCTGTCGAAACGGCTCGCTCGCAGGCTGGGGTATAAAGAATATTATACCGGTGGAATTTTCCGAAAGCTGGCGGAGGCCCGCGGACTTTCAAATCTCCGCCACCGCGTTAAGATAAAAGTATGAGCGAAAAGCCTGCGCGGATTTATTCGGCAGAGCTCGAAGGCATCGCCGCCACTTTGATCGAAGTGGAGGTTGATTTAAATGTAGGCTTACATGCATTCAACATCGTCGGGTTGGCCGACAAGTCTTTGAACGAGGCTAAGGAGCGGGTGAATTCCGCCTTAAAGCATGCCGGCGTTAAACCACCGAACCGCGAGAATCGCAGGATCACAGTGAACTTGGCGCCAGCCGACATTAAAAAAGCCGGCTCGCAATACGATCTCGCGATCGCCTTAGGCTACCTTTTGGCGACAAAACAAATTCTCCCGTTCGAGACGGGGGATAAAATTTTTTTGGGCGAGCTGGCGCTAGACGGCCGCTTGCGCCCGGTTACTGGAGCACTAAATATCGCTGAGATGGCGAAGCGAAGGGGATTTAAATTTCTTTTCCTGCCCGAAGCAAACGCCAATGAAGCGGCCGTGATCAAAGGGTTAACCGTGTTCCCGATCAAAGACCTGGAAACCGCGATCCAAATATTGGAAGAGCGGACGAGCATCGCGCCTGCAAAGTTCAAGCCACAAGCAGCGAGCGAAAGTTTTGCTCCAGATTTCTCGGATATCAAGGGCCAAGAGCATGCCAAACGAGCTTTAATCATTGCCGCGAGCGGCAACCACAACCTGCTTATGGTCGGCCCGCCGGGGGTAGGGAAGAGCCTGCTCGCGCAAGCTTTAACCGGAGTTTTACCCGCGCTCGCGCGCGAAGAGGCCATTGAAATAACGAAGATTTGGAGCGCCGCGGGCTTGGGCATGAATGGACTTTTAACTGCGCGGCCCTTTCGATCGCCGCACCAGACCGCCTCTTTGGTCGCCATCGTGGGCGGCGGCAGCAATCCCAAACCGGGTGAGATCAGCCTGGCTCATCGCGGCGTTCTCTTTCTTGATGAACTTCCGGAGTTCCCAAAAAATGTGCTTGAATCTTTGCGCCAGCCCCTCGAAGCCGGAGTTGTGCACGTTGCCCGCGCCAAAGGCACGCTGGCATTCCCGGCAAAGTTTTCGCTTGTCGCCGCGATGAATCCTTGCCCCTGCGGCTACTACGGCGACCCCGAAAAAGAATGCCGCTGCAGCGCCTATGAAGTTATCCGGTATCAAAAGAAAATTTCGGGGCCGCTTTTGGACCGCATTGATCTTCAGATCAAAGTCCCGCGCATAAACATAGAAGAGCTCCGCACCAAATCGGAGCGCGAACGCGTGAGCCCCAAAGTGAAACGCGAGATCGAATCCGCCCGCGAAATCCAAGCAAAAAGATTTACCAAAGAAAAAATTTCCACGAACGGCGAGATGAGCTCGCGCCAAACCCAAGATTTTATCAGATTCGAGACGGCCGCAGAAAATTTCTTGAATACTTTGGATAAAGCCCGGCTTTCGCCGCGGGGATATTACAGGTTGCTCAAAACAGCGCAAACGATTGCCGATCTCGAAACCGCGCCGCGCGTCAAAGCCGAACACCTCGCGGAGGCGTTCAGCTACCGGTTGCGCGAGGAGGTGTAAGCAGTAATCCGAAAAAAACTATTCGTAGCATTCGGACAGCCGTCGGCCAAAGCCTATGGCGTCGGACGATGCATTTGTAGATTGGGATTGCGATGCGAGAGTTAGCGAGCAAACGGATTCTTCGCGCCGCGAACTTCGAAGTGCAAATGACAGCCGGTGGCTTCGCCGGTGCGGCCCATGGTGCCGATTTGAGCCTGATTTTGCAGGTAATCTCCCACGTTAACCGTGGCTTTCTCCAGGTGGGCGTAATTAGTTTTTACTCCGTTCGGATGCTCAATCATCACAGAATTACCATAGCCGGAATTCCATTCTCCGATCACCACTTTTACCACTAGTCCTTCAGCGGCGGTTTTAATCGGCGTTCCGCAAGCGTTGGCGATATCAACTGCGTTTTGGCTGTGCAGTTTCCCCCAGTTAAAACCTTCTGTGGGCCGCGAGAAGTAGCCGGCGGTCAAGGGCAAAGGAGTAAGGCTGTTTGAAAAGTCCGCAGCCTTGGGAGAAACCCCAGGCATTACGAGAAGCATCCCGGGAGCGAAATTATTAAAATCCAAAGCGCCGTTAAACTCTTTTAGTTTTGCGAGGGGAATCCGATAAGTAGATGACAAAGATTCCGGCGTGTCGCCCTCCTTTACTCTGTAGAGCACGCCCGAGACCGGCAGGATTAAAAGCTCCTGGCCGGCTTTTAGCGCCCGGCCGCGCAGAGAATTGGCCTGGAGGATCGTTTCTATGGAAATACCGAAGTCCGCGGCGACCGAGACCAAGGTGTCTCCGGTTTTGGTTGTGTAGCTAAGGATGTTTTCTTGACCGCCAGTGCGAAGTCTCGGTTGCGCAATTAAAACCGCGTTGTCCTCGGAGGTCGGGATGGATTCCTCGGCCGCTTCGGCAATTCCCAGGTCTAAGCCCCCGCTTAAAGCCCCCGGTACGGATCCGGAAAGGGAAAAAGGACGCAAGGACTCCGGTCCACCCAGGATCCCCGGGTCGCCGTTTGCGGTTTTAATGACCAATCCGGCCAGACCAAGCCCAATAACCAAAAAAACAGCCATCATCAATGGCATGCCAAATATCTTATTTAATTGAACGATTCTCTTACTAATGCTACAAAGTATAGCATATGGAGTTAACCGGCTTCAATCCCAAGCAATTTAAAGCAGTCGAAGCCCCTTCGGGACCGCTTCTCATCGTGGCTGGAGCCGGCACTGGAAAAACCAAGACTTTGACCGGCCGCCTGCTTCATTTGATTAAATCCGGAGTTCCGGCGGGGCAAATTTGCGCTCTTACCTTTACCAATAAAGCTGCCAAGGAGATGGAGCATAGACTGGAAATGCATGTGGCAAATAGCTTATCGAAAAGCGGTGGCAATAGGTCATACGCGATTAGCGCTAAGCCCTTCGTGGGCACATTCCATTCGCTTGGAGCAAAAATCTTGCGGTCGGAAGCCAAGCAGTTTGGCCGCACTCGCGGGTTTACCATTTTTGACAATCACGATTCGTTCAGCCTCTTAAAAAAAGTTTTGCGTCAATTTCCCCAGGTTAAAGAACTTAAAGAGGGGCCAGCCTTTTTTATGGACTCTATTTCAAAAATTAAAAACGGCATGGCGAACCTCGCGCAGTTTACAAATTCACCGCGAGTGGCCCAGTGTCTCGTTCCGGAAATTTTGAAGAGATACGAACTGCGTCTTAAAGAAAATAATGCGTTCGACTTCGATGATCTAATCGAAAAAGTAGTGAAACTTTTAAGTTCGGACAAAAAAACCAGAGAAAAATATGAACGCGCTTATCCGTGGATGCTGGTTGACGAATACCAGGACATCAACAATTCCCAATACGAACTCATAAAGCTTCTCGCCGAAAAAACGCAAACGCTTTCGGTGGTTGGCGACGACCAGCAAACTATCTACACTTGGCGCGGTTCCAATTTCGGATTTTTTTTGAATTTCGAACGCGATTGGCGGAATGCGCAAATTGTGGTGCTTGACCAAAATTATCGTTCGACCGGAAATATTTTGAGCGCCGCTTCCGCAGTTGTGAGCGTAAATAAAAATCAGCGGCCGAAAAAATTATGGACGGAAAAAGGCGGTGGCGATCCGATCGCGCTTGTCGAGGCCGGGGATGAGGACGAAGAGGCCAGTTGGATCGTTGAAGAGGCGCAAAAAATCGCAGCGGAACACCCAGGCGAATCTATTGCGATCCTTTACCGCACGAACGCGCAGTCTCGCGCCCTTGAACAAGAACTTATCCGCAGCGAATTAAGTTACCGGATTTTCGGCGGCTTGGCCTTCTATGAACGGCGAGAGATCAAAGATGTTCTGGCCGCCTTGCGTTATGCCCTAAACCCGCAGGATGAGATGGCGAACGACCGTTTGTCGAAAACGTTTTCACAGCGGGTGAACGCAGAATTGCGGACGAGATTGGCTTCTGCCGGACAGAATCAAATTCAATTGATCGATGTTTTCATCAAATCTACGAACTACTTGGAATATCTTGAAAGAAATTTCCCCAACCCCGAAGAACGCCGGGAAAACATAGAAGAATTGGTGCATTTCGCTTCCGGCTTTGCGGAGCTGCAGACTTTCTTAGAAGCCATGAGTCTGCTCCAGGCTACGGACAACATAAAAAAGGACGGGCACGGCGTTGAGCTGATGACCATTCACCTGGCCAAGGGATTGGAATTCGATCATGTTTTCGTCGCTGGCGCAGTCGAAGGACTTTTGCCGCATGCACGTTCGCTCGAGACCGAGGATGAACTCGAAGAAGAACGGCGGCTTTTATATGTCGCCATGACTCGCGCGCGGAAAAATTTATACATCAGTTTTTTCGGACTGCCCTCGCGTTTTCTTTCGGAAATTCCCAGCGAATTCGTAAAATTCAGGAACTTGGTTTCGGATACGGAAGTTTTTTCCGACGACGAAGAACGCTACATCACGCTAGATTAAATCCGAAGTACGAAGCACGAAATTCGAAACGAATTTAAATGAAAAAGACAAGAAGAATTAAAACCATTTCGGATTTCCCAGCCTCGACTTGCCGTCGAGGCGAGGCGGGCGATCTTCGAATTTCGAATTTTTAACCATGCGACTAGGCCAGCATTTTTTGAAAAACGAGCGTGCGCTCAAATTAATTGCCCGTTCGCTCAATTTGAAACCTCGCGATAATTTAATCGAGCTGGGACCCGGCCACGGCGAACTGACAAAATTCTTACTTGCCTCAAAAATCGATTTTTCTTTGATCGCGATAGAAAAAGATGAGCGCTTGGCAAATTCATTAAAAGAAAGTTTTAAAGATGATCGTCTGTGCGTCGCGGTCGGCGATCTGCGAATAATTGTGCCTCAGCTTGCCGAACGATTTTCTAAATACAAGCTCGCGGGCAATATACCTTATTATCTAAGCGGATATTTATTCCGCTTGATCCAAGAATGCAAAACCAAGCCTGAAAAAATTATCTTTACGCTCCAGCGCGAAGTAGCAGAGCGAATTATGGCTAAGCCGGGGAAGATGAATAAGCTCGCTGCGAGCGTGCAGTTTTGGGCGAAGCCGAAAATTCTTATGCGCTTGGGGAAAAATGATTTTTCTCCTCCGCCGGAAGTGGATTCGGCAGTGCTTGAATTGATTCCTTTAAATAAATTGCCGATGCCTCCGGAAAAATATTACGAGCTGATGAATAAGGTTTTCCGCCAGCCGCGTAAAACACTCGCTAACAACCTGATTTTCGGTTCGCAAATAGAAAGAAAGGCCCTGGAGACTAAGTTGAGGCAACTCGATATCGAACCACTGCTCCGACCTCAAGATTTGAGCGTTCCAGACTTAGTTAAGCTGACCTTGCATTTTTAAACATTTACTAAAGTTATACTACAATTGTAGTATAACTTTAGTAAATGTTATGCCTATAACCAATTTCACGAAAAATACCTTGGAGTTGAATTTTTAACCCGACCTTCCGTTTACTTCGAAAAAAGTAGAAAAAATGGGGCCCAGCTAAGCTGGGTGCTTGCGCTCCGAAGCCTAAGGGCGAAGGAGTGGGGATAACTTTTGGATAATATGTGGATATAATAATAGAGTAGCGCAAATGCTACCTTAATGAATCCAAATCCCACAAAGTTGATCACGGGGTTCTTGGTGCTTGCTTTTGGCGTAAGCTCATCGGTTTTAGCGCTCTCGTTCGCCTTCCCGTCAAGTGATTCGGCGCCGGAAGCAGAAGTTGTAGCCACCGGGGTAAATTCACCTCAAAATGAATTCTCCGCGCCGGGCCTTGGAGCAAACGCGATGAGCGAATCGCTTTCATCCGATCTAACCCTAACTCAAAATACTTCTACGCTTGCCGACCCCAATAACCTTACGGATCAACTGGGGCTTATTTTAAGCCAGGAACTCATCGCCAATAACCCCGATGGTCCCCAGCCGGACCCCTCCGGGGCATCGCTGCTTAATCTTCCTTCACCGGAAATCGCTTCTGAATTTGTTCTCAAAGCCGTTCAGGAATCTAAATTCGATATCCTGGAAAAAGTTGACCCGGCAAAAGTAAAAACAATTTCCGCTTATACCGCAGAAGATGTTGGCCAATATTTTTCGGAAATTACCAATGTAATCGCGAATACGATCCAGAGTAAAAATTTCACCGAGCTTGAAAACGAAATTCCAACCATGGAAACGGTGGAGACCGCGCGCGTGGCGGTAACTGCAGCTGCGGATGGCCTAACCGTGATTGAAGTTCCCAAACCGCTCCTCGCCTTCCATACGAAAATTCTCCAAGCGGTGCTCGACCAGCAAAAAATTTATGAGCTCACCAAAGATTACGAGCGCGATCCGTTGAAAACGATCCTGGCCCTGCAGAATAGCGATGCGATTTTAGTGAGAGACCTACAGGAACTGAACGCTGAAGTGAAGAATATAAAACTTTCCGATCTGGGACCGAGCGAAGCTTCTGCCCTCGCTAAAATCAGAGAGTTTTTTGTGCCGACGGCTAATGCTTGGGTGATTGCGACCTTCGAGACCAACCCCGCGCTCGTCGGCGGAGCGGTGTCGTCCGCCTTCTCGGGCTCAGGAAATCTTATAAAGAGAATTTTCGAATTTCTTTATAAAACTTTTTTACGGATATTAGTGAACCGCATCCTCAATGCGTTCCAAAGCCAAATTTTGAACTGGATCGCCGGCGGCGGCAAGCCTAAATTCGTCACCAATTGGCGCGGATTCCTGTCGGACGCATTTAATGAAGCTGTGGGTGAAACAATCGCTAAGATCGCTCCCAAACTCTGCCGCGGTTTCGGGGCGGCGGTCAGGCTTTCTTTGCGGCCTCCGCCTGACTTTACGGACCAGGTGCGCTGTACCTTAGATGATGTGATCAGAAACACCCAATACTTCTATGATGATTTCTCGCGGGGCGGCTGGCTGGCTTATAGCGCCACGCTTGAGCCGCAAAATAATTATTACGGCAGCGTTCTAATTGCAAGCGACATTGTGATGCAAGAAGCCTCAAAGAAAAAAGAGGCGGCCGAAAAGGAAGCATCAGCGAGCGCGGGATTCCTAGGTGTTAAAAAATGTGCGAGTTCCCACGAAGAAGTTGTTGATGACTCTACGGATCGCCGGGAAACGGTTTGCGATGAGTATACAACCGTCACTCCGGGCGCAGCCGTTGGCGAATCTCTCTTCGGCTCATTGAACTGGAAGGCTAATCAAATCGTCAGCGCAGAAAGATTGGAGGAGTTGGTAGCCGCGATTATTGACGCTTCAATCAACCGTATGATCGGTTTGGGGCTAAGCTCGCTTTCGCGTGCGATTTCCGGTTCGGATTCAAACAGAAATGTTTATGATGATTTGAACACGCGAGCGCCAGCTGGCATTGGCGATGTGCCCTCCGATATTCGCTCCGGGCTTGATACGCTGGATACTTCGATCCGTGATACATCCGACGTCGAGAGAGCGCGGAACGCAGAAGAGGAAGCTCGTGAGAATTCCGAGCGTTGCCGCGGACTCGAAGGACCCGCGCTTGAGGATTGCATAAGCAACAACACGTCAACCACGCCCACACCATGATTGCCAGAATAAATCAGCATAAATATTGGCTCTTACCTCTGCTGGTAATTGTTGTTCTAATGCCCAGCCTTGCGCATGCACAAGTATTAGATAGGCTGCTCGGTATCAGCTCGATGGCTTCGAGCGTAGTGGGCTGGGTAATTTACACTGTTTTCTATGCCTTTGCTTTGTTTGTTGGCTTTTCCATAGCTGTCGTAAGCTATTTTATCGAGATTGTCATGCAAGCCAATATGCACGTGCGTGAAGTCTTGGCCGTGCAGAAAGGGTTCGGCATCTCACTCGCTATCGCTAATTTGGGCTTTGTCTTGGGTATTATCGTAATTGCAATCGCCACGATTCTGCGGTCGCAAACTTATGGCATGAAACAGGTGCTCGCCACCTTAATCGTGATGGCTGTGCTCGTAAATTTCAGCATGATTATCGTGGGCGTGATTCTGGATTTTTCTGACAGCATGACGGCTTACTTTTTGGACAACATTAATCCGGGCAGCGATGCCCAAAAATACCATAATTTTGCCTCCGCGCTTGCCGGTTCATTCGGCCCCCAAAAAGGGCTAATGAACTTCGGTGAAGGCAACGAGTCCCTCACTATCGGCGACAGGAAAACTTACAATACGGCTTCAAATAATAGTTTAGCCGCCGCCCTTGGTCTTTTTGCGCAAGTGGGTTTCTTGCTTATCTTTTTCCTTCTAATTGTGCTTTCTTTGGCCGGCCTTTTTGTAATGCTTATGATTCGTTACGTTTACTTGGGAGTTCTTTTGATTTTGATGCCGCTCGCCTGGTTTACGCGCGTTTTCCCGTTCCTTAAGAGCAACTGGGACAAGTGGTGGCGAAGTTTTTTGCGCTGGGCTTTCTTCCCGCCTTTGGTCATTTTCTTTCTCTATCTAGCCATCATGACCATGCAAAGCATGGATGCTGCGCAAACTAGAGACATGTTTGCGACCCAGAACGCTGGCAATTTTGGCGGTCCGGATAGCTGGATCGGCCAATTCTTAACCCAACTTGGAACAGTAATGGGCCAGATGATCCTCATGCTGGGGCTCACGATCGGCGGGCTCTTTGCGGCAAATTCGCTGGGGATAAAATTCGCGAGCACGGCCATGGGCATGGCGCAGGGATCCGCCAAGTGGATGGGCAAAAAGGCTTGGAAAAGCACCAGCCATGGGCTGGCTAGGAACGTACAGAAGGAAGGCGGCCTGGGTAATCGGGTTGCGAACCGCTTAATGGGTTCGCGTTCCGGCGTGGGGAGATGGATTGGCTCACAAATCAAGGTAGCGGGTATCGCCGGAACTGAAGGCCAAGTTACACATGCATTCAATGAAGCGAAGAAGCAGCCGCTTAGCGTCAATCTGGCTAAACTTCCGACGCTGAAGAAGGACACTCCCGAAATGATGGGCGCCTTGCAGGCAATTAAAGATCAGGATGGGTTGAAATATGTAAGCAACATTGAAGACTTTATCAGCGAAACCCCAAAAAGAAAGAATATTTGGAAACTTCACGGACAAGAAGACTTGCTCGGCGATTTACAAAAAGAAAGCGGTATCGATACGCTTCAGCATATTAGGAATATCCAAGCTGCTAAAAATGACGGGGAAAGAGAAACTGCTCGCCTGGGACTTCAAGCCTCTTTCCGCAAAATGGGGAGTCCGGTTTTCTTGCCCGATCTTTTTAGTACCAAAATGGAAAAGTTATTAGGCGAAAAGGGGCATCCGATGGGCATTAAAGATACAAACATGTTAGATTTCATGCGCTCGGAATCTTTGCGCGCAGCTTATCAGACATTTACGCCCGGAAATTTCTCGCAATTAGCCTCGAAGGCTATACGCGGTGACCAATGGGGAAATATCACTGACCACAGCAAAGCCCTAAATCTTAAGCAGGGAGACATAAAAGATGACTTACATGATTGGTTCGATACGACTGGTGCAAGAAACCTAATCGGTGATCCTCATATTTCTTTAGGCATACCACAAAAACCGGCCGCGCAAAGCACTGGCGGGGGTCCGGCTACACAAACTTTCCGGGGGGGCACAATTTCCTCGGGAAGTACAACTTCGCCTCCGCCGCCACCTCAATCTAATCCATAAAACATGACAAGCGTTACCACAGATCAAGCTCGCCAAAGATTTCTAACCATACCTGAAGACATTCAGGATATGATCTTTTCGGTGCAAACCGCGGCCGTCATCCAAAAAATTTGCGAAGATAATCATGTTCCGCGAGAAAAATGGGGCGGCGTGGCCGAAGCAGCCGGACTGGTACTGCTGGGTTTCATCCACCCCGAAGATTTAGCTAATGAAATTAAAGAGCGATTGATGATTTCTTCGGATGCTGCGGGTGGTCTTGCGAGTTCGCTCATTAATAAAATGTTCGCAAGTATGAAAAGCAGGCTTGATTCGCTCTATCATCCGTTAACGGGTCCGCAGGTTACTGAAATCAGGCCACCGCAACCGGTAAAGTATGTCCCGCAAGCTGCCGCTCCTCCCGCGCCAAGCAAGCAAACAACCGGCATTGAAGCACCCGTGCGGCCAATTTCCATTTCCCAATTACTTAAAGAAAAAGAATTTGCAGCTTCAACGCCGACATTGGCTCCGCCTCAAAATGAACTGAAGCAGCCGCCGTCCACGCCGCAAGCCCCGGCGCCAGTCTTCTTATTTAGACAGGAAGAAATCCAACCGCTGGAGACGAAGGGCCGGATCAACATTCCTATTCCCAAACCAACTATCATGCCCGGCCCG
>ERZ1292629.468-Hain-H43-01um-R1-468-length-43876-cov-11_pt1 | contig 10677 bp, 12 predicted proteins | sample MGYA00564399_ERZ1292629 | MGnify/ENA primary metagenome ERZ1292629 (study PRJEB36523, sample SAMEA6512636) | groundwater metagenome | collected 2019-01-08 | study: AquaDiva: Metagenomics assemblies of 32 groundwater samples
TCCACCAGCGCGTTGACCTCGACCTAGCGACGGACATCCGCGCGAAGGGCCTCGCCGCTCTTGAAATCGTGCCGACGTTTTGCCAAGTCATCATCGACCGCTGGGAAGCCTTCACGGGATCTCGCGCCGTGAAAGTCGGCGATGCGGTGCAGGCATGAACAGCTTCCATCCCACATGGATACGAAGTATCCACTGTATACTTCGTATCCAATGACCACGACCAGCGCGCAACTCCTTGAGACCACGGATGTTGCAGACCGTCAATCCATTGACACACCACGTAACCCAAAGCCGGTAACGATGCGGGGCAAGGCTGAGGCCGCCCATGTGCGACGGCAAAAGGCGCTCGACCTGCGGTGTGCTGGCGCTCGGTACCGACAGATAGGCAAGGAGTTAGGTGTCTCGTGGGTGCAAGCCTTTCGCGATGTGGAGACGGCGCTAGCTGAGACAGACGCCGTCACGAAGAAGAAGGCGGAGCGGCTCAGGGACATCGACGTGGCCCGGTGTGAGCGGCTCATCATGTCGATGACCCCAAAGGCGCGCCAGGGCGACGCCAAGGCCGTCCACGCCATCCTGCACGCGATGGAGCGGGCCGCGAAGCTGTTGGGTACTGACGCCCCAGAGCGCGTCCTCCACGCCGGCATGATCATCGCAAGTGAGCAGCTGGCGTCCGCACGCAGCAGCCTGGACGAGAAGTTAGGGCAGCTCGAGCAACGGATGCTGGGGACTGGGCCTGAAGTCATCGAGGCGCAGCCCGTGGCGCAATGCGAAGGGCAAGCGAAGCAGGGACACTATCGACGTGGCCCGGTGTGAAGCAGGGACACTACTAAACCTTGTATGCGCAACAAGTTATAGGTTAACATAAGATACATTCTCGGACGCAAAAGGACAGCGAACCGCGAAAATGACTAGACAATCGCTGACGTTTCGCCTCGCATCTCGACCCACTTATCGGATTCAGGATCCCCGTAAGTGACAATACGCACGTTCGCCCCTGCGTGCAGAATCGCTAGGGAAAGGCTCACATCGTCACGGGCGGAGACCGGCTGCACCGCACACACTTACGGGCCGTCATGGGTATGTCTCGCTGGGCGTGGCTACGGGATGGCCGGGCACCCCCCCCCTGCCACTTGGCGCGATGGGGGGTGGGGTCAAAGGCGCTACTCAGCTACTCAGCGGGTTGGTGCGATTTTGAAAATCGTGGGTGAACTATATCGGCTCTTTTGAACATAGCGGCATCGGTGGCATTGTTGATTGGGTATGTCCTGCTGTTGGCCGCGTTGCGGCGGTGGCTGAATCGGCCGGCGTTGCGTGACGAGCGGGGCCGCGGACTTGGCGTAGACGTGTGGCGTGGGTGGTATCGCTAGGGCCGGGTGGCTTTGTCCCGAATGAGGAATTCGGTTTGGCTTATCCGAGGATTTTGCGGGTCCGGCGCATTTTGAGAATCAGGGGAATCGTTAAGGAAAATGCCATCTGTCCACCGTATAGACTCACCTGATCCGGCGCGGCAATCGCTCGCGGAATGGCTGGCGGCGCATCCGGAGGAGCGGGCGGGGTTTCTGGCGGGGCTGAGTCCGGAGGAAGCGCTGGTGCTGAAGCACGACTGGGCGTTCTGGGCGCGGCCGAGTCAACAGGTGCCGGCTGGGGAGGGGTGGGATGTCTGGGCGATTGTGGCAGGACGAGGATTTGGGAAGCGGCTGGACCTTAACACGCCACTGCCGACGCCAACCGGCTGGACCACGATGGGCGATGTGCGAGCTGGGATGGAAGTGTTCGACGAGTCCGGGACGATCTGTCGCGTAGTGGCGATCCACGAGATCACGACGCCGCCTGAGACCTTGCGCGTGCATTTCTCGGATGGGAGTTGGCTGAATGCTGGGCCGGAGCATTTGTGGATCACCTGGACACATGCGGAACGTAAAGCGTTGCTGCGATCAGCGTATGAGGAGCCGTCCGTGTTTCCGGCCGATTGGCCAGTGTGGCGCGCGAAGCATTGCTTAGGGGTCGCTGGGCACGGACGCGAGACGATTGAGCCGGCCTTGGCGCTGGCAATGGCCGGAACGAGCGCGCGAACCATCGGCCGCGACCTGGGGATCTGTCGACGATCGCTTGCGAGGCATATCCGCGCGGGGCGGTTCGTTGGGCGAGTGCCTGTGCCCAGCCAATCTTCACTAGGTCCACATGTCCGCACCACGCAGGAGATCCGGGCGACCCTCACGTACGGCGTGCGAGAGGACACGAATCACTGTATTCCGCAGTGTGGTCCACTCCAGTTGACCCAGGCGGATCTGCTGGTGTCCCCGTATGTCCTGGGTGTGTGGCTCGGCGATGGGACAGCCCGCGACGGGACTATTACGCTTGCCGAATCGGATCAGCCGGCGATCTGCCAGGAACTCGAGACCGAGGGAATCCAGACGGTTCGCAGTGGTGCCGATCCGCAACGGATTGGGACGTGCGGTCTCGAAGTGCGGCTCCGCGCGGTGGGCGTGCTGCAGAACAAGCACGTCCCAGCCGCGTATCTCCGGGGATCTGCCCGCCAGCGCCTCGCGCTGCTGCAGGGACTCATGGATACCGATGGAGGCGTGGAAGGGGCCAGTTTTGTGTCCTTCACCAACACGAATCTCCATCTGGCCGATAGTGTCTACGAACTCGCGGTGAGTCTTGGTATGCGCGCCACGCGCGATGACAGGATGCCGATCTGCGGCAACACGGGCGTGCCAGGACAGCGAGCCTATCGTGTCTCATTCACGCCAACCGTCCAGGTGTTTCGATTACCGAGAAAGGCGGACCGTCTCTCTTTTGATGGTTCGCAGCGATTGCGTCGGCATCATCGGATGATCGTGGATGTCGAACCCCGTCCCACTGTGCCCATGCGGTGCATTACGGTGGACAGCCCACACGGGCTCTATCTGGCTGGTCGAGCCATGGTGCCGACCCACAACACCCGGCCTGCGGCCGAGTATATCGTGCGGGAGGCGGAGCGGCATCCAGGGTGGCGGATCTGTGTGATTGGGCAGAACCCGAAGGAATATCGCGGGGTGATAGTCGAAGGGGAGAGTGGGTTGATGGCGTGTTCGCCGCCATGGTTCCCGGCGGATTATCAGCCGTCGAAATCGCGGGTCGTCTGGCCGAACGGGGCGCAGGCGGAGTTGTTTTCGGCAGAGACGCCGGATGCCTTGCGCGGGCCGCAGTTTCATCTCGCCTGGCCGGATGAATTTGCGAAGTATCGTCGGCCGGCGGATGTCTGGGACATGCTCATCATGTCGTTGCGTTTAGGGGATCACCCGCGGGTGGTGCTCTCGACGACGCCGCGGCCGATTGCGATTTTGCGGAAGATTATGCAGGACCCGAGGACGGTGGTGAGTGGCGGGTCGACGTTCGAGAATCAGCATAATTTACCCCTCACGTTCTTGCAGCAAATCGAGCGGCAGTATGCCGGGACGCGACTCGGGCGACAGGAACTCTACGCAGAAATTCTGGAAGACACGCCAGGCGCGCTCTGGACGCTCGACCGGCTTGAGCAGCACAGGGTCCGCGAAGACCAGGTGCCGGAACTGAAGCGCATCGTGATTGCGGTGGACCCGTCGGGATCGGTGGACCCAGAAACGGGGTCGGAATGCGGGATCGTGGCGGCGGGGCTTGGGGTCGATGGGCACGGGTATGTGCTGCACGACTGGTCCGGGCACTACACCCCTGGCGAATGGGGGGCGCTCGCGTGCCGGCAGTTCGTCGGGCTGCGGGCGGACCGGATTATCGGGGAGCGCAATTTCGGCGGCCTGATGGTGGCGCATACCGTCAAGATGGCCGCGAAGGAGCTGGGCGTGACGGTGGCCTACAAGGACGTCCATGCTTCGCGTGGGAAGCAACTCCGGGCGGAACCCGTGTCGACGCTCGACGAGCAGGGGCGCATCCACATGGTCGGGGTGTTCCCGGATCTGGAGGACCAGTGTTGTACGTGGGTGCCTGGGATGCGGTCGCCGGATCGGCTCGACGCGATGGTCTGGGCGTGTACCGAGCTGATGATTCTGCAGGCCGGCGAGCTGCGCGTGCTGAACCTCGGCGACGGCGAGCCGCAGACTGAGGATGAGCAACTAGCGGCCGAGCAGGCGCGAATCGAGGTTGCGCGACAAGCCGTCGTGGATGCCCTCGCCGACGGCGGGGATGTGTGGTTTGGAAGGCGATGATGCGAGACCTGATCGGGGTGATACTCCTCGCGTGGGTGATGGCCGGGGTAGTGCTGGCATCGGGCTGGTGGAAAGTTTTGGCGGTGTGCGTCCCGTTCTATGCGCTGTACGTTGCGATGGCGTGGCTGATTCGGATGGTGTCGTATGGCTAACTTGTCCTGGCGCGAACGGATCTCCCTCCTGAAAGCGGCCGTCAAGCCGACCCCGCAGGCCCAGCAGGCGGTGATGATGCTCAACCACATTCAAGGTCAGCAGACGGCCGGCGAGCCGCCCTCGCGCGGCGCACAAGGGATGCTCGAGAGCTACAGCACGATGCCATGGGTCCGGGCGGTGGCCGGCCGAGTCGCCGGATCGATGGCCGCCGTCGAGTGGCGACTCTATAAAGCCTTGCCGACGAAGGGCAGCCAGCGCGCCATCAAAGCCCCGGATCTGCAATTTGGGAGTTACGCGGAGCGGAAGTCGCTGATTCAGCAACGGCGTGCAGCCGGGCAACTCGTCGACATTCCCGAGCATCTCCTGTTGACCGCGTTGGCGAAGGGGAACGGGTTTCATACGGGCGTGGCGCTCAAGCGGCTCTTGCAACTCTCGCTCGATCTCGTGGGCGAGACCTTCTGGCTGAAGGCGCGCAACGCCCTTGGTGCCCCTGTCTCGTTCTGGCCGATTCCGGCGACGTGGGTGCAGGACACGCCGACCCCCGCGAAGCCGACGTTTCGGATTAGCCATCGGGGGTGGAACGAGGACATCCCCCAGTCGGAGATCGCGTGGATTAGCGACCCCAACCCAGCCGATCCCTACGGGCGGGGCGTCGGGTTCATGCACTCCCTGAGCGACGAAGCGGAAATTGACGAGTACGCCGCGAAGACCGCCCGCCAGTTCTTTTTCAATCGGGCCGCGCCTGATTTTCTGGTGTACCCGAAGAGTTCGGCCAGCGATCCGAGCGCGGAGATGAGCCTGCCGGAAGTGAAACGCTTCGAGACCGACTGGCTCAATCGTCTGCAGGGGTACTGGAAGAGTTACAAGCCGTATTTTCTCTCACGGGAAGTCGGCGTGTACGAATTTGCGAAGGACATGCAGGCGCTCCAACTCCTCCCGATCCGCAATCAGGAGCGCGACATCATCATTCAGGTGTTCGGGCTCCCGCCGGAGAAACTCGGGATTTTGAATAATTCGAACCGCAGCACGATCGACGCGAGCGATCTGATCTATGCGAAGGATGTGCTGGTGCCGCGATTGGAATTTTGGCGCAGCTACTTCCAAGAGCGGCTGATCCCCGAGTATGACGACCGGCTGATCATCGACTACGTGACGCCGGTTATGGAAGATCGGGACTTCGCGCTGAAGGCCGCGCAATTTGCCCCGTGGGCGATGGACGGGAACGAATGGCGCGCGTTGATGGGCAGGGCGCCAACGGAGGAATTTAACGGCATCTATATGGTTCCTCCGGCAGTAACCCCAGTGTCTGCCGAGCAGCTCCTGGCAGATTCCGGGCCTTTAGACGGTGGTGTCCCAATAGACGCGCCCCCGCCGACGCCAGAGAGCACATAGGCTCGCTAATGGCCACATCGGAGAAGGAACGCGAATACTATCGGGCGTATCGGGCCGCGCATCTGGCAAGAGGCGGAACGCACGAATACGCCAACGTCCAACTGACTCACCCGAAGTGTAATCAGAGCAAGGGGGCTCGATGGTGGCCAATACGAACACTTGAGGCGTCTGCGTGATGCTCCATAGTTCAACCCTCGCGCGCGTGTGGCGGAAGGCGATCCAGCCGCTCACGACGGCCAATGTCAACAGCGTGGCGCGGAAGCTCGAGCCGAAGCTGAAACGGCGATTTCTCGCGGCGGTGGCCACCATGAAAGGCCACGTGGACCTGGAGGCGCTCGCCGAATCGCTGCGTCTCCAATCGGCAGTAGAAGCCATGACCGCGCTGTACCCAGAGACCTGGGGCACGACGCTCACGCCAGCTGCGCAACTCATCCCGCAGGCGTTTCGGCAAGCCGGCCAGGTCGCGGCCTCGCTGTTGACATCGCAGATGGGGATCGACATCAGCTTCAACCTGACGAATCCGCGAGCCGTCCAATGGGCCAGAACCAACAGTTCGCGGTTGATTACCGAGGTCGGTGAGTCGGTGAAAGAGGCCGTGCGGGGCGTCATTGGACGCGGGTTTACGGAGGGCATTCCGCCACGCGAATCCGCGAGGCTGATTCGGGACATCGTCGGGTTGACCGATCGCCAGGCCATGGCCGTGGTCAACTACCGATTCGATTTACTGGAGGCGGGGCGGTCCGCTGACGATGTCGCACGGCTCGCGGAGCGGTACGGGAAACAGCTCCTCAATGGACGTGCTCTCAATATTAGCCGCACTGAGACGATCGCGAGCTCGACGAACGGCCAGCAGGAATTATGGAGGCAGGCCGTCGATAAGGGGTTGCTCGATCCGGAGAAGACGCAGCGCGTCTGGTTGACCACGCCGGATGATCGGTTGTGCCCCATCTGCGAACCAATGGACGGCCAATCGGTTGGTCTTGAAGAACCGTTTGTGAGCGATGAGGGTGACTCTGTGATGATGCCCCCTCTTCACCCACAATGCCGCTGCGCAGTGGGCCTAAGTTTTCATGACGCCTTTCTATGAATCCGATCGCGTGCTGGTGTGGTGCGGCGATTGCCGTGATGTCTTACGGTATTGGACACAGCCAGTCGCCTCGATTGTGGTGGACCCGCCGCATTTTGGCCGTGACTACGTGAGCGATTTGGAAACTGGTGCCCGATCCTGGCAGGCGAAAGAGATGGCGGAGTGGATCACGGCGCGGCTCGAGTTCTTCCACGGCTGGATTCCGGCGTGTCATCAGATGGTGGGCGAGGGGCCGATGTGGGTGCATCTGCAACTGCATCAGGTGTTCCCGTTTCAGTCGACGGCGTACTGGGATCGTTGGATGGCGCAGCAGGCATGGCAACTGAGTTCGGAAGAGGCGCTCGTGTGCCTCTGTCAATCGGGGCGAATCAGCCCAACGGCGATTACGCATGTGCGCGCGCACGCGGACCTGAACAAGTTCAACGCGCCGAAGCCGGTGGAGTGGATCAAGATTGTGTTGGGCCTCAGCCCGGACGGGCCGGTGTTCGATCCGATGATGGGCACCGGCTCGACGTTACTCGCCGCGCTGGCGCTCGGCCGGCAAGCGATTGGGATCGAGATTCGGGAGGAGTTATGTCAGCAGGCGGTCGAGCGCATCGAGGCATTTCAGCATGATCCTGTCGCCGCCTAACGAAGCTCGCGTGTTTCGCGATGAAGCGGGTCGGAGTCTGTTCGGGCCGTGCTTCGGTGAGCGCGGCGTACTCACTCAGTTCGGCCGTAAGGTTCAGTGTCACATCTGCGGCAAGACGTACCTAATGCTGGGGCTTCACGTTCGGCTCACGCATGAAATGAGCGTCCAAGAATATAAGCGTGAGTTTGGATTAGCGAGACGGAGCGACTACGATGTTGGTGGAAAAGGACTAGCTTCCGAATGGTATGCAAAGCGCTTAGACGTGTTGCATAGCCCATTACTGACAAGCGAAGTAGTTCACGAGTCGTCCAGGTCCACACTAAAGAGTCTCGCTGCTGCTCGTCCAGTGTTTACCAAGCGCTGTCATTGCGGCAATGTCGTGACGTGGCGCGGGGTGGGTGAGTCGGCTACGTGTGGAAAAGCGTGCGGGTCGAAAAACAATAGCGACTGGCACACCGGGCGGTCATTAAGCGAGGAAACAAAACACAAGATAGGCGAAAAGGCGCGAGTGCGAATGACGCCAGGAGTGGCACGGCGCATGTCCGCTATGCGCAAACCCTGTGTTCGTCGCGCCACCTGCAAGAGAGGGCATGAACTTACACCAGAGAACACGTTTATGCGCGTGACGAAAAATGGCACCGTCGTGCGTCGATGCGTGACATGTCGTAAGCAGTACTGGGAGTCACATCCAGTCTATCTATATCCATCGTACAGAAAGAGATGCCCGATTCGCGCAGCAGTGCTTATGTCTTCTGACGAGTCACACAGATGATCCTGTCCCCGCATAACGCCCCCACGCGCGTCGTCGAGGGCCGGGTCGTGTGCGATCCGCCGCGGAAGAAAGTCGCCATCGTGGCCTTTTCGCACACCGCCGAAGCCGTGCTCGCGTTTCAGGATAATCCCGAGTGGGAAATCTGGGGCCTGAATAACGGGTACGAGTTGAGCTACTTCTACGACCAGGAGCGGCGCTTGCGCTGTGACCGATGGTGGGAGATGCACCCGGTCTCGGTCCAGCCGGCGAACGATCTGCACTGGCTGCACGCCTGCCCGATCCCGATTTACGTCCTCGACATCCACGATCCGGTGCCGGGCGGCTACAGCTCACAGGCGGTGCAATTTCCACTGGCGGACGTCGAGGCGACGTTCCCGATGCCGAAGCCGTACTGGGCGGCGACGTTTGCCTACCAAGTGGCCCTCGCGATGTACGAGGGCTTCACGGATATTGCCCTCCTCGGGATGGATTTCGGCACGCCGCGGGAGTGGTTGTTCGAGCGGCCGAATTTGCTGTTCTGGGCGGGCTATGCCGCGGGGCGGGGTGTTCACCTCTACTGGCCGGCGCAGTCGACGCTCTTTAGGCACGGCGGCAAATACGGGTATGACTACCACCAGGAATGCGCGTGGTGTCAGGACGGTGTGGATCGTCTGCTCCACAGCTGGGGATACGTGGAGACGCCAGTCGCGCACGATCGACGGGTGGCGTATGAACGTCGCATTCAGGAGGCGATTGCGAAGTGACAACCATAACTGATCTGATGACGCACCAAGAGTCCCTCGTCACGGTCGAAGAACTGGCGGCCTACTGGCGCGTGTCGGAGCGGACTATCTACCGCGACATCGAGAAGGGCGCGATTACCGTGCTGCGGCTGCCAGCCGGGAAGATTCGCATCCCGATCACCGTCGCGCGGGAGTACGGGAAGCCGAATACCTAGCGTTTGGTGGTTGACTGGTACGTGCGTCTACAGTAAGGTTAAGCGAGGCCGTCGAGTGTATTCAGCACCCGCCGACCTCTAACCAAGCCAAGGGCCACAGGAGGGCCCTCAACATGGCTGCAAAGAAGAATACACCCGACAGCGAAGTCATCACCGAAGTCCTCAAAGTCTCGGCAGGGCACGTCAATATCAGCATTCTCGGCACGAGCCCGCTTGTGTTGAATCGCATGAGCGAAAAGGCGAAGCATGAACTGCTCATGCCGAAAGGGCGCAAGAATGCCGCGGAGCGGGCGACCTCGCTCAAGCATATTCCCATCGAGGAATATCGCGCCTCGGCCTACCAATTGAAGGAGGGACCGGCACTGCTCGCGCTGCTGGCCACCGCATTCAAAGGCGCGCTGCGATCGGCCGCGCTCGACATGCCAGGGATGAAGAAAGCGCAGATCGGTCGCCTCACCTACGTCGAAGGCGACATGGTTGGCGTCTACGGCCTTCCGAAATTGTTCATGGCCATCGTGCGGTCGGCCGACATGAACAAAACGCCGGACGTGCGCACGCGAGCGATCTTGCCGGAGTGGGCCTGTCAGTTGCGTGTGACTTATGTCGAGCCCCTGATTCGACTCAATGCAGTGCTGAATCTGCTGGCGGCGGCCGGTATCACCATCGGCGTCGGCGACGGACGGCCCGAAAAGGGCGCGATGAGCTATGGACAGTTCAAGATCGTCACGCCGGATGATCCGGCATTCAAGCGCATCCTCAAGGAAGGCGCGCGGAAGGCTCAGGAGGCAGCGTTGAAGTCGCCAACTTGTTACGACGACGAAACCACGGAACTCTTGTCCTGGTTCGACACGGAGCGGGCGCATCGGCAGATGAAAGGGGTCGCGTGATGAAACTCACTCAAACACAACTCGCTCACATCAAGACACTCGAAGACCGGCACGGACGATTGTCCGCACGGCGAGTGCTGGCTGATGCGAGAAGGGCTAAGAGCCCCCTCCATTCGCTTTCGGTCTGGCGCGGCTGGAATCGGGATCGTCTCGCCGAAACACAATTGCTACATTGCGCACAACTCGTCATCGGGGCCGTGATCGTTCAGGTGACGCATCACGAACGCACGATCAAGTCCGTCGGCTACGTTGTGGACCCCTCACAGAAAGGCGCCGGTGGTGGGTATCGCTCCATACAGGCATTGAAGTCCGATCCGGGTTCGGCGCGGAGGTCGCTGATTTACACATTGGAAATCGCGGCTGGGCATCTTCGGCGGGCCTATGACCTCGCGGGGCCGTTGGGCTTGACGCGCGAGATTGATGCGCTGCTCGCACAAGTTGCCGGCGTGAAGCGACTCGCGTTGGAAGTGAAGAAGAAAGCCGCATAGTACACGGCAGGCATCGTAAGGCGAGTCCTGATATAGCTTGGCACGGCGAGATATGGCCGGACAAGACACGGCAGGCGTGGTGCGGCATGAAGATGGCGAGTCGGCACGAGTCGCGGCACGGCGTGATAAGGCAGGCGCGGCTTGGC
>ERZ1292629.4207-Hain-H43-01um-R1-4207-length-10660-cov-6_pt1 | contig 10660 bp, 10 predicted proteins | sample MGYA00564399_ERZ1292629 | MGnify/ENA primary metagenome ERZ1292629 (study PRJEB36523, sample SAMEA6512636) | groundwater metagenome | collected 2019-01-08 | study: AquaDiva: Metagenomics assemblies of 32 groundwater samples
TTTTATATGGTAATTAGAATGCGGCATACGCCATCTCATACAAAAAATAGGAGATCACATCACGCGCTAAAAGACATTGTGTTAATAAAATGCGAGAAATGTGGAACAGACAAAATACCACACCGCTTATGTACAAATTGCGGTTTTTATCGCAAAAATGAAATAATTGATGTACTCAAAAAACTTACAAAAAAACAAAGAAAACAAAAACAAACTGAACTCGAGAAAAAAAATAGTCATTAAAAGCATCTTGACAAATCTGTCATTTAGGATTATAATGTAATTAATTATCATAAGTTTAAAACAGTTCATTAAATGGCAAATAGACACCTTTCACGATCTATCGCTATGCAATCCCTTTTTGAGTGGGATTTTTTTGGTGGCAAAATAAAAGATATCAACAAAATTATTAAGCGCAATTTAGATGAATTTGCTCCGGGTATTTTCAATGATGAGTTTGGAGAACAATTAGTGAAAGGTGTTTTAGAGCGTCAAGCAGAGATTGATGATATTATAGCCAAAGCGGCTCCAGAATGGCCAATTGCTCAAATTGCTCCTGTGGACCGCAATGTTTTGCGTGTCGGCTTGTATGAATTGCTGTTTGGCAACAGAACAGAGGTTCCTCCAAAAGTAGCAATTAATGAGGCAATTGAATTGGCAAAATCATTTGGTGGTGATTCATCAGGCAGATTTGTCAACGGAGTTTTGGGGACTATTTATCGCGAATTAGGAGAGCCCGGGAAAGATGATTCATCAAAAAAATATTCCGCGCTTGATTTGGATAAATTACCGAAAGAAGAACTCGGTGGTGCTATTGTTTTTCGCACAGAAAATAAAAAAATATTTATTGCGCTTGTTCACGATGTTTTTGGATATTGGACATTTTCCAAAGGGCACCTAGAGGCTGATGAAAATATTGAAACCGGAACTGTTAGAGAATTGAAGGAAGAATTAGGATTGAAAAATATAAATCTTGTTAAAAAGATTGGTGACAATGAATATATTGCGTCTGATCCGGAAACCGGCCCTACGCGCAGACATGTTAATTATTTTATAGCCGAAACAAAAGAAACAGAGCTTAAGCTCGAAAGTTCTGGCGGACTTGATAATGTGGGATGGTTTTTGACTGACGAAGTAGAGAATTTAAAAATGTATGATGATATCAAACCGATTTTGGTAAATGCAATTTCAGAAATTAAATTTTATATAAAATCTCACTAACTAAATGAATCTCGAAGATTTAGAAAAAATATTGGGAATTTCTTTTCATAATCAAGGCTTGTTGAAGTCTGCTTTGACGCACAGATCATATATCAATGAGAATCCAAGCTGGGAATTTGAACACAATGAACGTTTGGAGTTTTTGGGAGACGCTGTATTGGAATTGGTGATTACAGAATATTTGTATCAAAAATATCCAGATAAACCAGAGGGAGAATTAACGAGTTTGCGCGCATCTCTTGTCAATGCAAATATGCTGGGAGATGTGGGGGTTGATTTAAATTTTAATAAATTTGTGCTTTTATCTCGCGGAGAAGCAAAAGATGTAGGCAGGGCGCGCCAATATATTTTAGCAAATACCTTTGAAGCAATTGTAGGAGCTATGTATTTGGACAGCGGTTATGAACCTGTGAAGGATTTTATATTACGTGTGCTTACGCCGAAGATACAGGAAATTTTGGATAAAAAATTATACCGCGATGCCAAAAGTCTTTTTCAAGAAGAAGCGCAAGAGAGAGTTAGTATTACTCCGACATACGAAGTGCAGAAAGAGTGGGGGCCTGACCACGACAAGCATTTTATTGTAGGGGCATATTTAAAAAAAGATCTTATTGCTGAAGGAGAGGGTTCGTCTAAACAGGAGGCTCAACAGCAAGCGGCCGAAGCCGCGCTCAAAGCAAAAGGTTGGGGATAAAAACTGACAAGCCGAGCTTGTCAGTTTAGTCTAATAAAAAAAGACCGTCTCTGGTGGAGACGGCGCGTTTGTTTTTAGCGAAGAGGAACAACTCCACTCATTGCTTGGGCAAATGTTTCTTCATCAGAACCTTGTGGTTCCGGAATATTTTCTGGCTCAACGTATTCCGGCCTTTCTGACAAAATATACTGTTGTTCATTTGCAAAACGAGTAAACAAGTGCTCAATGGCCGATTGGTATTCTGTATGACCATTAGCCGTCATCTTGAGCAATGCACACAACAAAATATACCCGTGTTTAGGATGAAAGTTATGTCGTTCAAGCTTAGAAATTGGCATATAAAATGGAGGAAAGTTCTCATCTTTCACACCGGTTTCTCGTAATGCTGGAAACCCATTTTGATCCACAGCTCTCATTTGTTCCTTGCTTACAGCGTTCACCCATAACGCCCAATTTTCATACTGATGATTACCTGGTTTCAACTCAAAGTCATCTGTATAAAAAACGCCAATACATTCAAAAAGGTCATGGATTATTCTTACACCATCTACTTCTTCTGTTTCCTCTGCCAACAAGCCAGACTCTTCTACTAATTCTCTGGTTGCCGCATAAGCAGGGTAGCTTAATGGATATTTTTGAAATTCATGTGGTTCAATTTTACCACCAGTAAGCTCGAGCCTATCTTTCTTAATGGAATCTAGAGACAGCTCAAAATGTTTTTCTTGTTCTTTACCGATCCAGTCCCTTAGCAAGACATAATAGCGTCTGCTACGAAAAAATTTTGATCTCTCATTGAGATTTTTGCGCGCCCAAATTTTTTGATATCGCGCTAGCAAGTCTCGCACTTCCTGTGGCAAATCGCGCATACGTTCGCACAGGTATTGAATAATTGCGGCCTCTGTCTTTTTTCCTTTGCTAACCAAAACATAAAAAGGGCTCGGCATATAAATGATTATACTCATGCCTTTTTGGGTCATTTTCCCTTCCTTTCCTTTCGAAGAACTTTATCTACTTCTAGCATATTTTATAAAATAAGTCAAACTTTGTCGCTTGTCGACGAGATTAAACCTAGATTTTTATTAAATCTGATGCTATTATAATTGGTATTATGCTTTTAAAACGACTCGAAATTTCTGGTTTTAAATCATTTGCGAAGACATCAACACTTGAATTTCCAGTAGCCATTTCTGCAATTGTAGGGCCAAATGGTTCTGGCAAATCAAATGTAGCGGATTCTATACGATGGGTATTGGGCGAACAATCAATGAAAAGCTTGCGTGGGAAGAAAGGCGAAGATTTAATTTTTGGAGGAGGCGGTAGTGGTACGCCGTCCTCTCCGCAAGTTTCGCGCATGGGCAAAGCTTCAGTATCGCTTGTTTTTGATAATTTACACAAAATATTTCCATACGAATTTGATGAAGTAATAATTTCTCGGCGCGTATATCGCGATGGAGCAAATGAATACTTGTTAAATAATTCTCAAGCACGCCTAAAAGACGTGGTAGAGCTTCTGTCCAAAGTTGGATTAGGAGCGTCTCAACATCATATTATCGGTCAAGGTGATGCGGACCGGATATTATATGCGTCTTCTCTAGAAAGAAAATCTATGATAGAAGAGGCCCTGGGACTAAAAATTTTTGAATTAAAAAAACATGAGGCGGAGAGAAAATTATCTCAAACAGAGGAAAATATAAAAAATATTGAATCATTGAGAAGAGAATTAAAGCCCCATTTGAAATATTTGGAAGATCAGGCAAAAAAATCTCAAAATGTCACGCGTCTCAAAGACGAGCTTTTGGCGCTAACCGCGGAATATATTGCGCAACAGACAAAAACTCTTGATGTTGAGTCAAAGCGAATTGACGACGCAATGTTGCCACTTAAGAATAATGTTAAAGAACTAGAAACAGAAGTATTCAAAAGCGAAAATTCTTTTAATAAAGACACAGGAGCCGAATCTTTTTTTGGGGAATTACGAAAATTAGATACTGCTCACGGCATACTACAAGGGCGAAGACGCGACCTTGAACGGCAACTCGGTCGCATGGAAGCAGAGGCGCGTCAAGGAGTAAAAAGTCCTGAAGGATTATCATCACAAAAAGTAAAATCAATTATTGAAGATACAATTGCGGATTTGGAATTTGCAAATCGCGCGCGTACAATTTCTGAAGTTAGAGAAGTTATATTAGCCTTAATTGAAAGCTTGAGAGAGTCACTCAACGAGTTATCGGAAGCGGCAGAACCATCTGTTATAAAAAACAATGATGTTGAGTTGACAAAAATTCGTACGGCAATTGTTGAAATTGAAACAGAAGAAAAAAAGATTTTAGATTCCAAGCGACAAATTGAGGAAGAATATCAAACCAAAAGTAAAATTTCCCAGCAAGCAAACGCGCTCTATAGATTAAAAACCGATGAATTAGCGACTGTGCGTGATAAATTGCGCATGTTGGAGTATCAAAAAGAATCGCTAGAATCTCGCAAGAATGAATTTAAGATTGATTTTGGAGAATGGATTTCTCGGATAGAAACAAATACCTCGTGTGAGATGTTTTTATCTCAACTGGAACATGATACAGCAAGAAAAAAAATTGAGCGCCTGCGTATTCGTATTGAAGAAGCGGGAGGAGTTGATGAAAATGTTCTTTCTGAATTTGAAGAAACTCAAAAGCGTGATGAATTTTTAGAGCGCGAGTTAAAAGACCTGGAACACGCAAAAACACAAGTGTCAGAAATGTTTGAAGAGTTGGAAAAACGAATTGAAAAAGATTTTAACGACGGACTCTCAAAAATAAATATTCTTTTTGGAAAATTTTTTCAAGAAATTTTTGGCGGTGGCAAAGCAGAGATTAAGTTGGTAAAACCAGAGAAGAATCCAGCACAAAACCAGGATGACATTGATGGCGTTACATCATTTGATGAAGTTGATTTTGTTCCAGAGGAGCAGGAACCAGGCATAGATATTATTGTTGATATTCCACGAAAACGTATTAAGTCGCTTGCGATGCTTTCTGGTGGAGAGAGAGCATTGACATCAATAGCACTTTTGTTCGCGATGGCTACAGCAAACCCCCCGCCATTTTTAGTGCTTGACGAGACTGACGCCGCGCTTGATGAAGTAAATTCTAGTCGTTATGGATCAATGTTGCAGGCTCTTTCTAAAAAAACACAATTGATTGTAATTACTCATAATCGTGCTACAATGAAAGTCGCTTCTGTGCTTTATGGAGTTACTATGGGTGGTGATGGCATTTCTAAATTGCTTTCCATTAAATTTGAAGACGCCGAAGGTGTCTTGGCAAAAAAATAATAAAAGCCTCTACAATAATGGAGGCTATTTTTGAATACACTATTTTTAAGATTTACTCTATTTTTATCCAATAAAAATAACTGGGGTCTTCTTGTCCAAAGTCTTTTTCAACTTTTGCATCAGCATCACAAAAAAAATGATCTCCTGAAAATTGTGTTTTTCTTACCCAGATAGCTGGCTCATCACATTTGTCACAAGTTGTTTTTGTATTTTTCCAAGAATAACAATCGCAATCCAGATTATCATCATCAATAAAATGTCGTGGAAACTCATTATGTACATGACAATCATTTGCGATTAAATTTGGAAAACCGGCACACTGACAATCTTGCGGATAATGCTTTTTAAGTGCTTTTATTCTTTCAACTTCTTCAACAAGCTTTCCAGATATATTATCCCAACGAATTACTGTGACAGGAGAATCCATCCTTAAGATTGGATAAAATTTTCTCAAGCCATGCAATATTGAGGCTTGGTCATCAAAGCCGTCTTGTTTCCATTCTTTTTCGGTAACTTTCCAAAGTTTAGTATGCTCAACGCTTACAATATCTGCCATTACTGCAAATGGCTCAAAATGACAACATAACATAATTTTACCGCCTACTTTGTAATCACGATGCCCTTCGCAAATTGATACTTTTTTAGTACCATTTAAAATCGCTTGTCGCATTTCTGTGATTGGAGCAATAAGAAGCGCGTAAAGAGGTTGTTTCATGATGACCTCCGCTGTCATGCGAACGAACTCTAATCAATAGAGTAAGGTAAAATGTAAAAATAGTCAAACACTTGGCGGTGAAACCGCCAAGTGATAATTTAGCTTAAATCTTTTTTCTTTTCATCAAACTCTTTTTTGTCAATATCGCCTTTTGCGTATCTCTCTTTTAGAATTTCTAGAGCTTTTGACGCGTGTTCTTTGTATTCAATATTGAGAGGCTTTCCAGACGCCCATCGCATAAGCGCTATAATTCCAAAAATTACGGCGGCCCAAAATGCCACCATCAGAATCATACCAATAAACATAAACGACCCAAACCCATTGTACCCGTATCCATAGTATCCCATCATAATATTTATACTAGTTAATAATAGTTTATTATAACACACGCACTATATTTCCTACAATAACACCAACAAGAATGGCAATTCCGCCTATTGCGCTCATTTGTATTCCGTAATGCAATGGTCGGAGATTTGATATTTTTGCGCGCAATACTCCCAATAAAAATAACGATATAAGCGAAAGACAAATAGATATCCAAAATGCTACTGATATATTCATAACCATATAAGGAAACAACGGAATAAATCCAGAAATAAAATAAGAAACAAACATAATAATACCACTCAATAAAGAATTTCTTGGAGACACTTCACCTTGAGATTCATACTCTTCGGCAGAATATTCTGATAAAAAGCTTCCTGCCGCCATTGATACCGCCTCAACAAATATAAGTACTATGCCCATAATAAAAATTGTTTTGCTTGAAATTTCCGCTGTCGCAACCCCAGAGAGAAGTCCAACTGTTGATACTAAACTATCCTCTACGCCGAACACAAAAGTACGCAGATAAATTGCCGAAATATGTTTTTTGTTCATCAACATACAAGTTTAATATATAATATTATAATAACACACCATTGTTTTTACCGAAAATTTTGATACTATATTACATTATTATGTCAAACAATAATAATAAAATATTCGTAGCCATGTCCGGCGGAGTGGATTCGTCTGTGGCCGCTTTGTTGTTGAAGCAAGAAGGATATGACTTGATTGGTGTACACATGATCTGCTGGGAAGGATGCGAAAATAATCAAGACAAACAGGATGCTATGCGAGTATGCGCGGAGCTTGAAATACCATTTTTGGTATGGGATTTTCGACGCGAGTACAAAAAAGAAGTTTTTAACGATATGATCAAAGCATATAAAGCCGGTAGGACTCCAAATCCGGATGTAATGTGCAACAAAAAAATTAAATTCGGTATTTTCCTAAAGCGCGCGCTTGGAGCAGGCGCCGATTTTATCGCTACAGGACATTATGTGCGACTTGCTCAAAATATTCTTAGCTCAACCCATTCGTCGCCCCAGCGTGGCTCCTCACTTAGTCCTCACCTCGCTCGGTCTGAAGAAACTTCAGACCACCATGCCCGCTCGGTTGCGGAAGGTTTCGCTCAAGAACATTTTGAGCTTCACGTGGCAAAAGATCCGAGCAAAGATCAAAGTTATTTTTTGTGGACGCTCACGCAGGAACAATTGAAATATTGTTTATTTCCAATTGGGGATTATTTGAAAAGCGAAGTGAGGGAGCTCGCGCAAAAATTTAATTTACCTACTTCAGAAAAAAAAGATTCTCAAGGGCTTTGTTTTGTAGGAAACATTAATTTTGGAAAATTTTTGCGGAGTAAGGTAGATACGAAATCCGGCAATATAATAAAAAAAGACAGAACAGTGATAGGGAAACATGATGGTGTACAATTTTATACAATCGGCCAAAGACATGGTTTGAATATTGGAGGATTTTCTCAACCTCTCTATGTGACAGAAAAAGATATACAAACAAACACAATCACAGTATCAGAAGGAGAAGATGACCCAATGCTTTTTCAATTGGAGCTCAATACGGAAAATATACATTGGATATTCTCGCCACGTCAAGAGCTGGGAGAGCCTCTCAAATGTTTAGCGCGCATCCGCTATCGTCAACCGCTACAAAAATGTTCTGTTTTCAAGGATGGACGAGTGGTTTTTTATACTCCTCAACGCGCCGTCGCTTCTGGGCAATCAATTGTTTTTTATGATAATGACATTATGCTAGGAGGTGGAATAATTGCTTGACAAAAATAATCGGTTGCGGTATGATGCTTTTCGGATTGAAAGGAAAGGCAAAATGTCGATAGGCCTAACATATAGTGAATACAAGTCAATTACATTCGTTTTAACAGAATGGAGTTCTGCCGTAAAGCGTAGATTTATTTCTGAACAGATGAAAATACGCTATTTGCTAATAAATGAACATGTTGAGGAGTGCCTTAGTAATAGAGAATTGCCTTCAAAAGAAGATCAAAAGAATGCGATTGTTGAAATTCTATATGATTTTCTTGTGGTTGAAACAATGAATGAAGTTCGCGGATTGCTTTTGGACGAAGAATTAAAGCGACTTGAGATTATTCGCACGCTTTTTGCTAAGATTCTTGCAAATACACCGACTCATGAGCGTGAGCACGTACTCGGTTCTATTTATTTGGCTCCAGCCGAATTGGTGAAAATCGGTCTTCATAAAATGTTGCAGTATCCGGAGATTGAGCTTCTTCATTATGCAGGGAAGCAAGATGGAGGAATGTTGCGAGTTATCGCGCAATATATGTGGCAACGCGATTACGGTAAGAAAGATAAAGTAACTACACACTAATCCTTTCAATAAGTGTCTCCGCGGAAATTCCGCGGAGTTTTTATATAGATTTTTCTTTTAATTTTGCTATAATGATTTAATCATGACATCCAAGGAAATTCGGCAAAAATTTCTCAATTTTTTTGAAAAACGCGAACATACTATTGTGCCATCCAGTTCTTTAGTGCCTGATGACCCATCTGTACTTTTGACGAGCGCTGGCATGCAACAATTTAAGCCATACTATACGGGGGAGATTGATCCAATGACGGCAATACACCCTACGCTTGGCAAGCCAATCGGTTCAAAAAATGTAGTATCAATACAAAAATGCTTTCGTACTTCCGATATTGATGAAGTTGGAGACGAGTCGCATCTTACATTTTTTGAAATGCTTGGTAATTTTTCTTTTGGAGGCTATTTTAAAAAAGAAGCAATTTCTTATGCACACAAATTTATCACAGAAGAACTTGGCCTTACTATTTCGTATGTAACCATATTTAATGGCCGTGATGATCTTGATATATCAAAGGATGAGGAATCTCGTGCGATTTGGAAAAGTTTGGGAATTCCCGATGAAAAGATAATAGAGCAGGGAATGGATGATGTTTTTTGGGGGCCAACCGGTAGCGAAGGGCCTTGCGGACCTACTACGGAGATTTATTGTAAAAATGCTGCTGGCAACGATATTGAGATTTGGAATATTGTTTTCAATGAATATTTTTATCCAGGAAGTCGTGAAGAATTATTTTCAGGCAAAAGCGCAAAAAAACTTGAGAAATTAAAAACCCCTGGCGTGGATACTGGAATGGGGCTTGAGCGACTTGCGATGATATCACAGAACAAGTCAAATATTTTTGAGACCGATATTTTTGCTCCGTTCCAGATATATCTGATTTCGGGCAATCTTTTTCATGGCAGTATGGGTCGCGTAATTGCTGATCACTTGCGTGCTTCAATTTTTCTTTTGTCAGACGGCGTAAGACCCTTGAACAAGGAGGCCGGATATATATTGCGACGTCTTTTGAGGAGAGTAATTGTCCAAAATAAAAAATTTGGTTTTTCTCAAGATTTAATCGAGAGAAAAATTGAAGAGGTGATAAATATATATAGTCAATTTCCAGACTATAATAATTTAAAAGAAAAAAATATATTAGACGAATTTCGTAAGGAGGAAAACAAATTTAATATTACTTTAGAAAAGGGTTTAATGGAGTTTTATAAAAAATACCCAGAGTTAAAAGCAAAAATTCAGCAAAAAGGACAGCAGTATAAGGTTCATCATATAAAGCGAATATCCGGCAAAGACGCTTTTAATTTGTATCAAACATTTGGGTTTCCCTTAGATGTCATTAAGGACTTAGCGAAAGACGGCGGGCATATTTTTGATGAAGAAGAATTTAACCAAGAATTTAAAAAACATAAGGAAATTTCGCATGCGGGCGCAGAAAAAAAATTCGGAGGACACGGACTCATTTTGGACACAGGAGAATTGAAGGCGGCAGATGATATGGAGCTTGCGGTTGTCACAAGATATCATACTGCCACGCATTTGTTACAATCAGCGCTTCGCAAAATACTCGGTGAGAATGTTCATCAGATGGGCTCGGATATTACCGCACAAAGAATGAGATTTGATTTTAATTTTGATAGAAAATTGACTGCGGAGGAAATTCAGCAAATTGAAACTACGGTTAATTTTGCAATCAAACAACATTATTCAGTTGAGATGCGCGAGATGCAATATGATGAAGCGATGGAATTGGGTGCACTTAATTATTTTCGCAACAAGTATCCGCCAACCGTGAAAGTATATTCAATTGGTAATTTCAAGGCAGACCCTCCGGAGATTGTTTCCAGAGAATTTTGTGGTGGGCCTCATGTAAAAAACACAGAAGAAATTGGCAATTTTAAAATTACTAAAGAAGAAGCAGTCGGCGCCGGTATCCGTAGAATGAGAGCGGTGATTAATTAACATTTAAAATAATTATGGAATCCCCCGATCTCCTCAAACAAAAGTACAACCTCCACAACGCTCCAGAAG
>ERZ1292629.4209-Hain-H43-01um-R1-4209-length-10653-cov-4_pt1 | contig 10653 bp, 8 predicted proteins | sample MGYA00564399_ERZ1292629 | MGnify/ENA primary metagenome ERZ1292629 (study PRJEB36523, sample SAMEA6512636) | groundwater metagenome | collected 2019-01-08 | study: AquaDiva: Metagenomics assemblies of 32 groundwater samples
TGCGGACAGATTTCAATACAGCAAAAACATCTTATGCAGGTTTTTGCATTAACTTCAGGATACGGGTTTAAATGAATAGATTTAGTAGGGCAGTGTTTTTCACACATCCTGCATTTTACACATTTTTTTGTGTTGCAGACAATTCTCTTTTCTATTCCCATTACATTTAATTTCTTTTGAGTTTCTCTTGCTTGATGCGGAATTTCAAAATCGAATTTTGGAAGTGTATTTAAGCCAGCAATCTCAAATTGAAAATCAGGATAAATTTTTCTTTTAACTGCTTCTTCAAGATAATAAACTTCGCTCGGATTTAATCCAATCATTTTTGTTGCTGCAATATCCAAAGCAATTCCACTTTTAGATGCAAGAATTAATCCAACTTTTTTTATATTTCCTGAAGTCGGCCCTTCTCCATCCATTCCTATAACAGCATCCATTATTGTAAGCTCTGGCTTCACATTCTGATAAATGTCAATTAATACCTGTGAGAAATTTTTATCTCCTTTAGCCATTGTATGTATTCTCTGCTTCATTCCACCCAAAATAACTCCATAAAGATTTTTTACACTTCCAGTGAACTTAGTTAAAACATGGGTTTTTAATTTAGGCATATTAATGACTAAGTCTGCATCAGCAAGAGTTTTAGAAATTTTGAAATTCTTTAAAATTTTCCCTTTCTTGTTTGTTATATTTTTTGTTTTGTCTTGTTCAAAAATCACAAGCTTTCCATATTTCAAAGCTATTCTATCAATTCCCGATGCCTTGAAAGAAGCTTCAGCATTTGTAAAAGGAGAATCACCAATAAAAATCTTGCATCCTTTTTGTTTCAGTATCTTGCAAACACCCTCAACAAGAGCAGGATTAGTTGTTGTTGCAATTTGTTTTTTTGGAAAACTTCCAACAACATTTGGTTTTATCAAAACTTTCATTCCGTGTTTGAATTCAAAGCCAATTAAATCCAAAGCATTTTTCACAGCCTTGTCAACTTCTTTTTGGTTATAACTTCTACATTTTACAATAGAAACCTTTTCAATACCTCTCTTCATAAACCTAAGAAATCCAACAATTATTTAAATCTATTTATCATTTACAAAATATTAAAAAAGATGGAAGAAAATAATTTTTGGGAACATCATAGGAAAGAAATAATTTTTCACGAAGATAAATTAAACATAATTGAAAGTTGTGTAGACAGGCATGCAAAATTCAATACCTCAAAACCAGCTTTAATTTTTCAAGATGAAAAAGGAAAAAAAGAAGTAATAACTTATTTGCAATTGCATGAGCAAGTGAATAGGTATGCTAATGTCATCGACAAACTTATTCATAAAAACTCAAGAGTTTTTATTTTTCTTCCAAAAATTTCAGAACTTTACATTTCTTTGCTGGCTGTAATAAAACAAGGTTCAATAGCAGCTCCGTTATTTGAGGCATTTCAAACTCAGGGGCTTGAAATGAGATTAGAAAGAGGCGAGGCTAATTTATTAATAACTAACAAAGAACTTTCAGAAAGATTAAAAAGAAAAATTCCAGGAATGAAGATAATTATTGTTGATTCCAATGAATTCAAATCCAAGATAAAAAATGCCAGTCCAGAATTCAAGCCAGTTCTTAAAAAACCAAAAGACACTGCTTTGATGATGTTTACCTCTTCAACTGCCGGAACTCCTGTTGCAGGAATAATGATTCCTCATCAAGCGCTAATACAACAGCATTTCACTGCAAAATACATTCTTGATCTTAAACAAGAAGATAATTATTGGTGCACTGCGCATCCAGGATGGGTTACAGGAACTGTTTATGGAATTCTTGCACCCCTATCAATCGGTGCTAGCATTTATATTTTAACCTCGCACTTTGATGCAACCGAATGGATAAAATTTCTTCAAGAAAATAAAATAAGTGTAATGTATACTGCACCAACAGCATTAAGAATGTTAAAATCTGAAATAAAATCCTCTCATCTTAAAAATGTCAGAGTTCTTGCAAGTGTTGGAGAAGCTCTTGACACTGCTGCTTTTAACCATTATAAAAAACTCGGAATTCAAATACAAGATACTTACTGGCAGACAGAAACAGGTGCAATGGTTATCGGAAATACCTTGGCAATGAAAAAAATTCCAGGAAGCATGGGAAAAGCAATTCCAGGTATAACTATTAAGATAATCAACAAAACCATTCACATCAAGCCAGATTTTCCAGCTTTAATGACTGGGATTTACAAACACGAAAAAATGTATGAAAGTTATTTTACTAATTATGCAAATGAAGTTTGGTTTAAAACCAACGACTTAGCTAAAATAAAAGATAAATATGTATTTTTTGAAGCCAGGGAAGATGACATAATTAAGGTTTCTGGAGAAAGAATTTCTCCTATAGAGATAGAATCAGCTTTAATGAAACACGCTGCAGTAAATGAAGCAGCAGTTATAGGAGTTCCAGACAAAATAAAGGGCAATATTCTCAAAGCTTTTATTGTCCTAAACGAAAAAGCCAAACCAGATGAAAAACTTAAGCAAACTCTAATGGACTTTGTAAAGCAAGAATATGCCGGGCATTCTTATCCAAAAATTATAGAATTTGTCAAAAGCCTTCCAAAAACAAATTCTGGAAAAATAATAAGGATGAAGTTGAGGGAGATGGAGAAAACAGGTAGTGATTAAAATTCTTAATTCAAATTTGTCAACAATTGCCTCATAATTGCAACAAAATTCTTTGCTCTTTCTAATGATGTTTTAGCCTTTGCTTCTTTTATAGTCTCAGTTGTTTCATATTGAAATAATGCTCTCTTAACTTTTTCAAACTCATAATTCTTAAGAAGATTTTCACTGGCAGCCAAAGCCTTTTCCCTTTCCTCTTCATATTCCTCTAAAAAATGTTTTTCTAAATCGTTTTTTGATAGGACAATAAGAGCTTCATTAATAACTTGATGAACTATTTCCTGCCTGGCTTTATAGCCTTTCTTATACAAATATGCTGAAGAGATATAAAACATAGAATAATAACTGCTGACAACCACCCACAAATAAGAAGTTTTATTATTTAATAGTTCATTCGCAACCTTCAAACTTTCTGCTGAGTTTTTTAAGTAAGTCTGATAAACTATGTTTTGAAAAATCTCTTTTTTAATCAACTCATCTCTTAAATAATTCCTAAAATTATTCTCAGCTATTTTTACTCGTTTTTCATCCATCTTGAGATTAAATTATAATAATTTTCCACTCCATATAAAATAACATTGTTTTTAACAATTTCTTTTCCGATATTCATCTCTTTTGTTTTGAGCATAGACTCAAATTCATCTGTTTTAAAATTATGAATCTCTAACTTAAGAGGCAATAATTCTAGTAAAGATATTAATTTTTTTGTTTTCTCCAAATTATCACTAATTATACAGATATCAATGTCTGATTTTGCTGTTTTTGTTTTTTTAATATAAGAGCCAAATATTAACACAATAAAAAAGGGGTAATTTATACTTTCAACATCCTGTTTTATTAGTTCTAATTTTTTGTTTTCTTTTAAAAATAGTTTTATTCTTTTGTTCTCAACAGAGTAAATCTCTTTGCTTGGTTTAAGATTAATCTTAATCATGTTTGTATTTCCAAACTTCTCTTTTGATATTAAATTAGAAATATCTGCAACTGCCTGGAAAGTATTCTTGTAATCACCCTTCAAATCTTTAGAAATCTGCATTATTGTTCTTGGCTTTTCTTTATTTTCAATTAAATATCCCAGTATTTTTTCTTTTAAACTCCAAGTTATAATATCTTTATCTAATACCATAATATTATGGTATAATCTACCATATTTAAAGGTTTCTATAGATAGGTTGAGAACTAACAAATAAGATTTTTACTGTCAAAAGTCTTCCAAAAACCAACTCTGGAAAAATAATACGAATGAAGCTTAGGGAGATGGAAAAAAGAGATAGTGATTAATTAAAATTTTCTTACTGACAAAAATCTCCGCAAACTTGTTTATTTAATATACCAGATATTTTTTATTTTAGTTTTTTTCTTAGTGTTAAAAAAACATATATTATTCCTATTATTGCGAGTGTAATAATCAAATTGAAAAATCCAAAAAAAGGAAGTTTTATCTGCTCTTTGCACTGGATTGTTTTTGAATATTCTTCACACTCGCTGTTTGCCACTCCATTGGCAGATACTGGAGTGTAAATTACTTCATATGAATCCTGCTCATCACAGCTCCCATCTGTTCTGCTTGAATAACTGCAGAAAATAGGAACCTCAATGCAGACTTCCGGGTTATCTGGATTATAATTAAATTCTGTCTTTTGATTGCAGCTTCTTGTGCTATTATCCCAAGTGCATCCAGTTCCATTTTGTCTTATCTGACATAAATCCTGATAATCTTCCCATTCATCTGTGTAAATTCCAACATCCTCTGTGTTAGCATCACACTCTGTTTTAGATTCATAATCAACACACTCTTCAGGATGTTTAGGAAGATATTGTGTTATATCAACACTTTTATATTTTAGGTCGTTGTTCTCATCAAACTCGGTGTAAAAAACCTTTACAGTTCCGTCAGCGAATACAACTGGTTCGGATTCAGCACCAACACAAGTTTCTGTTGGAATGTAAGGAACTTGGGTTTTTACTCCATTAACACAGACCGTTTTTGTTTCTGGAACAGGATACATAATTCCACAATTCTCAATGTTTGTTGCTATACCTCCAAGTTTTACCCAGTCTCCTTCACCTTTTCTATAGAATAAACTTAGAGTTATTCCAGAATCATCACCCCCTTCTACAGTTGCATACACTTTTCCATTATAGAAGAAGAGATTTGGTGCTTCATTCTTGATTGTGGGAGTTCCTATCACCTCGGGATTATTGAAATTCCAAGTGAATCCGTTATCAGTGGAAGTATATAGAACCGCGTCTGGTTGCCAATAAGGTTCTGTAATTGTTGCAGCAACCCCAAAATAAACATTTCCAGATATCGGATCTTGGACAATACTGCTCACATATGGAATTATCACTCTTCCTGTATTTGGCCATCTTTGATAAATCGGATTAGTAAAATAACTTTCGTCATAAATAACCTTGTTAGTCCAGGTTGCTCCGCCATCAGAGGAACGAGCAGAGGATATTCCTTTTGGTCTGGTGTATGCCCATCCTAAATCATCTGATGGTTTATTTGGGTATTGTTCGTTTACCCCATAACCTTCCATTTCCAAAAGACTCCCATCGTTGAGGGTTTCGATTATTTGGTCTCCTGTTGCGCCACGCAAAATGTTTGGGTCATCAATAACAAGAGTATTTCCTTCACAATGGGACTCATACCCGCATTTGCCGTTTCCTTCAAACACCAAAATGTCTGATGGTTCGTTCCAGGTTATTCCATTGTCATTTGAACTCATTGAAATTGTTTTTGCAGCATCTATTGTTCTATCACAAGAGGCAAGAGCATAAGTTAGCACAATTTTTCCATCACTTAGAACTGTGGCTGTTTCATCATATCTTGCTCCCCATGGACTAGTAGGATAATTAATATCACTGGAATCTATTCTTATCCAACTGTTTCCTTTGTTATAACTAATCTCATGGTAAATCTCTATCCTATTAAGCCAGTTTGCAATATTTTTTGAGTAAGTATCTTCATAAAACATGTGGAGGGTATCAGAACTTTTTTCTTTGACAATTGTTGCATCCATCTGATAAACTCTTTCTTCACATCCTTCTCCAGAATCCCAACGACATTTTTTAATTCCACAAATATCATCGCTACAAGCAATCTCATTTGGGTAATAGGAACAAATTGCAGAAAGGCATGAAGGCCCCATCTTCACCTGTTCCCCAACACCTAAATTATAAATCACAACAGCAACAAAAACAACTATTAAAACTGTAAAAACTGAATAACCAATCTTCTCTCTCTTTTTCATGTTACATTAAGAGAAGAAAGCATTTTAAATATTACTAAATCTTAAGAAAATTTACGCTACAAAACTATTACCTAAAATTAGGTAAGATTTATACCATTATTTTGATATTTTATTAGATAAAAAGATATATAAATACCATTTTATTGGTAATTATATGAAATTAGACAAATACTTCAATAAAGGATATGCGAGCAAGATAGTAGAAACAGAATTGCCAAGATATGTTAACTTTTTCACTAATACTTATAAGGAAAACCTTGAGCATTCAAAATCTAATCTTGAAACATTTCCAAGATGGAGTATAATTTCAATTTATTATGCAATGCATGATATAACCAAATTATTTCTTGCAAAAAACTTCCATATAAAAATTGATTATAAAGTTCATAAAACAACAATAAAAGTTTTAAAAGAAATTATAAAAGACAAGGAAATTCTAAAACTGCTTAAAATCGGCTATAAAGAGTTTATATCCATAGCTAATGACTTGGCACAGGCAAAAAAAGAAAGAACCAGAGCACAATATTATACTGGTTCAGAATTTATGGCTCAGAAATACAAAGAAAAAGCTCTTTATTTTTTAAACCAGATAGCGGTTCCCTATATAAATAAAATTAATTCTCTTATAGAACAATGATTTCAAATCTTTTTGATAAAAACACAATGAGAATTCTTAGTTATTTTCTTATTAGTCCAGGAAGCAGATATAGTAGAAAAGAATTAAAAGAAAATACAAAAATGAATAATGTCCCCCTTGACCAGACAATTGCCAGGCTTAAAACATTAAAGATTATAGAAGAAAAAAAGAAATTGTATTCTTTAAACCTTCAAAATGAAGAGTTCAAGATAATCTTAGAACAGCTTCAGCAAGAATACAAAAGATTTAGTGTTCCATATGAAATATTTAATATACTAATTGATATTTCAGATAGAATATCCCGGGTAAAACAAGTAAAAGAAGCATTTTTATTTGGAAGTTATGCAAAACTAATCTATTCAGAAAAATCAGATATAGATATTGCAATAATTTTCTACAATGAAATAAAAAACAAAAATAAATTAGAGAAAAAAATAAATAAAGAATTAATGAAAATTTCAAAAAAAAGCAAAACACAAATAGAAGTCCATTATTTTAGTGATGCTGATATGAAAGCAAAAGATCCTTTGATTAAAGACATACTTAAAAATAATAAGAAAATTATCTGAAGATCCTCAACTCAGACTAACGATTTCTAATTTTTGAGAGTTAAAAATTGCAAGTCTACCACAGCAATTTTTAAATATCTCAGGGGGCATATTTTTTTATGGTAAAATTTGCTCACATTTCTGATGTTCATTTAGGAGGATGGAAGCAGCAGCCAATGCAGGATTTGAACCTCCGGTCCTTTGAAAAAACAATTGAAATATGCATCAAAGAAAAACTCGATTTCATTCTAATTGTTGGGGATTTGTTTGATTCAGCCTATCCTCCTATAGAAATCCTAAAAGAAACTTTCGCGCAATTCAAAAAACTCAAAGAAGCAAATATCCCGTGTTTTATAATTGCTGGAAGTCACGATTATTCTATTTCAGGGAAAACTTTCTTGGATGTTTTGGAAAAAGCAGGCTTCTGCAAAAATATAGAAAATTTTGAGGAAAGAAAAAATGAAAAAGGAGAGGCCTATTTTTTGCTTAATCCCACTACTTACAAAGAGGTTGTTCTTTATGGTTATCCTGGAAAAAAATCTGGCTTGGAAATTCCAGATTTAAGAAGAATAAAACTTAACGAAGCTCCTGGTTTTTTCAAGATTTTTATGCTCCACACAACTTTAGATAAAGCCAAAGGAAGTCTTCCAATAGATGCAATAGAATCAGAATTACTTCCAAAAGCAGATTACTACGCCTTAGGGCATTTGCATATTGATTTCCAGTATCTAAATTTTGTTTATCCTGGTCCGATTTTCCCAAATAATTTCCAAGAATTAGAAGATTTAAATTACGGAAGCTTTTATATTGTTGATGTAAATACAAACTCTCTTGCTCCAACTCCGGAATTAAGAAAAATAGAGTTAAAATTAAAAGAAGTTTTGCCAATTCATGTAAATATTACTAATGCTTTGACAGCAACAGAGCAAATTATATCTGAATTTGAAAAACATGAATTAGAAGGCAAAATAGTTTTATTAAGATTAAAAGGGCAGATAGAACAGGGAAAAAATTCTGATATAAAATTCCAACAAATTGAAGAGTATGCAAAAAACAAGGGTGCTTATTTTACTCTGAGAAACACTCATGAATTAAAAACCAAGGAACTTGAACTTGAGTTGCAGACAGAATCAGAAAAAGCAGAAGATATTGAAGAAGAGGCAATAAAAAAATACTCTTTTGAAAATCCAACTGATTTTAACAAATTAATCCCGCAATTAATGAATTCCTTAAGCATAGAAAAACAAGAAGATGAAAAAACCGAAATCTTCAACAACCGCGTTTTGGATAATGCAAGGAAAATTGTAAATTTTTAAAAATGGTAATTAAATTAAATAAAGGATTTTTTCGTGGTATCCATCGGAGGCAATTAAAAGATGCCACCGTTCAATACTTCGAGGAGATTAAAAAAGAACCAACGGGTTCTTTTTTAAAATGCGCTTAAAAAAAATAACCCTTAACAACATCCGTTCTTATGAACATCAGGAAATAGAATTTCCAGAAGGCTCAACCCTGTTATCTGGAGATATTGGAAGCGGAAAAACTTCCATACTTTTGGGAATTGAATTTGGATTATTTGGTTTGCAGCCAGGGCAGAGAGGAGCAGCGCTTTTAAGAAATTCTGCAAAAGAAGGCGGAGTAAAAATTGAATTTGAAGTTGATGGAAAGCAGATTATGATTGAGCGTGATTTAAAGAGGGGAAAAACAGTAAATCAAGATTATGTTTCAATAACAATTGATAATGAAAAAACCGAAACTTCTGTGACTGAATTAAAAAATACTATCTTGGATTTGTTAAACTATCCTAAAGAATTTTCTAAAAAACAAAACATCCTCTATAAATTCACAGTTTACACTCCTCAAGAAGAAATGAAACAAATCATTCTTCAGGATTCAGAAACTCGAGTAAATACTTTGAGGCATGTTTTTGGAATTGACAAATACAAAAAAATAATTGAAAATACTTCAATCTTGGCTGCAAAATTACGAGAAGAAAAAAGAATCAAAGAGGCACTAACAGCTAATTTGGAGCAGGAAAAATTAAATTTAGTTGAAAAAGAAAATGATTTGGAAGATAAATACTACACTCTCTCTTCTGTAGAAAAAGAGCTTTTCCTCAAACAAGAAACACGGGAAAAAATACAAGAAGAAAAACAAACAATCCAATATAAGATTGAAGAAAAAAACAAACTTCAGCAGGAAATTGAAAAAACAAAAATTATGATTTCCAATAAAAATGATTCTATTCTCTCCAACAAGAAAATAATCAAGCAAATTCAAGAACAAATGCAGGAAATGCAGAAGTTAAGTTTTGATGAAAAGAAAATACTCTACTTGCAGGATGAAATTCAAACTCTAAAAAAACAAAAACAAGAACTCAATGATAAAAACATAAGAATATCCTCGCAAATTCATTCTCTTGAGGTAAAAAATTCAGACAATTTAATCCTTAAAACAAAATTGTATCATCTTGATACTTGTCCAACCTGCTTGCAGGAGGTAAGTCCTGTTTACAAAGCAAATGTAACTAACAAACTTGATAATGAATTCTCGCAAAACAAAAATCAAATTCAAGAATTAGCTGAAAGCAAAAAACAAACTTTGGTAAAAACAGCAGAAGTTGATTCACAAATTTCCATAAAAGAAAAGCAAACTCAGGAATTAAATATCTTAAGAGTTAAACTCCAGGGTTTGGAAGAAAAGCAAATTCGTTTATCAGAACTTGAAAAACTAAATATTTCTCTTGAAAAAGACACAGCTATGCTTAACAATCACATAGAAACTTTAAAGAAAAATGTTTTTGATTTATTAAAATTTGATAACATCTTTGAAGAAAAACAAAGGCAACTAGATATGGCTTTAACCATAGAAAAACAAGCAGAAATAAAAGTTGCAGAATTAAAAAGAGAAATTCAGGTTTTTTCAAGGCAGATTGATGAAATTAAAATAAAAATCCAAAAAACCCAGGACATTCAAAAACAACTAAAATACATTTCAGAACTTGAAGACTGGCTAACGCAAAAATTTATTCCTTTAATTTCTTTTATTGAAAAAAATGTAATGCTCAAACTTAAATCTGAGTTTTCCAAGCTTTTTGCAGAATGGTTTTCAATGCTCGTCTCTGATAATTTCAATGTTCGCTTAGATGATGAATTTACTCCAATAATTGAACAGCAGGATTATGAAATAGATTATGCTTATCTTTCAGGAGGAGAAAGAACAGCAATTGCACTTGCCTATCGTCTTTCCCTAAATCAAGTTATAAATTCTCTATTAAGCAAAATAAAAACTCGTGATTTAGTTATTCTTGACGAACCAACAGATGGATTCAGCGAACAGCAATTAGATAAAATGCGTGATGTTTTGCAAGAGCTGAATGTTGCACAATTAATCATTGTCAGCCACGAACAAAAAATAGAAAGTTTTGTAGAAAATGTTATAAGATTCAGGAAAGATGGCGGAGTGAGTAGGAGAGAGAATTAAATTTAATCTTAACATGTCAAGAACCATACACTAAAGTGTATGGCGTGTTTTGGTTCTTGAGCATGCTC
>ERZ1292629.4213-Hain-H43-01um-R1-4213-length-10650-cov-4_pt1 | contig 10650 bp, 3 predicted proteins | sample MGYA00564399_ERZ1292629 | MGnify/ENA primary metagenome ERZ1292629 (study PRJEB36523, sample SAMEA6512636) | groundwater metagenome | collected 2019-01-08 | study: AquaDiva: Metagenomics assemblies of 32 groundwater samples
CGAGCCGTCCGGGGGAGTATCGGATAGGTCTAGACTCAGGTGGATTCCACCTGCCCAGTGAAAATCGGGGGCTGACTTCTGGGGATGCTTTGTTGACTATGGTACCCGAAGGGGCCACACGGGTTGTTGTGTGGGATCCGGATTTCCAGACAGGGGGATCCACAGCAACCATGGCGGGGGTTTCCAGCCAGCCGGTGGGGGACAAGGGTTTTCAGGATCCCGCAACGATAACGGATCAGTCGGTGGTTCAGAGCACCCCAGGTCGGGGTGAGGGCTTCAAGGTGAACAAATGGGCCTGAGTCATCGGCCATATGTAGGGAGTTGGCGGCTGGGCAACCAGCGGCTTGTGCAGATGACCCCCGATACCCTTGTCTACATCAACGGGGATCTGTCTCTCCCTGGATGCCCCAAGTGCAACGGCAAGATAGACGTTCAACGGTTCATCACTGAGGTGTCCGTGGATGCGGGCACCGATGCAGCGGGGTCTTCCGCCAGTCTCACTTTGTCCCTCCCTGTCCACCACAATGAATCCTTTGTCCGGGATGCCCAGTTCATCTTGCACCCAGGACTGGAGATCCAAATCTACAAGCGGGGCTACTTCCCAGTGAAAGGGCTCTACTCCAACCTGGATCAGCCCCAGAATCTAGCGGGTTTTATGACCAGTGGGGCGACCCTCCCAGGTCTGTCCGGGCCAAAGGGCGGGACCTTGGATGAAACCGGATTGGACCCCGGAGAAATTGATCCGGATAAGGTCCCGTCCGACGTGTTGGACTCCATGTCCAAGATGGGCATGAACACAGAGTTGATGGGGGCTGCACAGCAACAGGCATTCTTGGCTGCTGGCAACATGGTGGTGGTCGAGAAGTACTGGCAGCAGGAGTTGGGCGATAGCGCCCATGTAGTAGTCACCAGCCATTACCGACCCGGGGAGTCAAACCACGGCACGGGTGGAGCTGTGGACTATCAGGTCAAGTATGTGGACGCCAACGGGCAGACGAAGACTGTCCCTTTCAAGGACGTTTGGGCGGGTACGAAGACCTTGGAGGCAGCCGGGAAGATAACCCCCGGAGGGAATGGGCTGTACATCAATCCCAAGACTGGGGTCAGCTCCTCTTCCCCACACCATGACAACGGAGACCCCCGAGAGTGGATGCGGCTGGATACCAATGGTGACAACAAGATGGACATGACCACGGAGTCAGCGAAACTGGCTGCCGATAAGGGGTTGTCTACTGGGGCTCTTGGGTGGTTGGGGGCTAACGGCTACGAAGATACTGCCCAGTTCTATAGTGGGGGCGGGCAGAGTGACGGCGGGCATCCAGATGTTGGGGACACGGTCCCCAATGTTCAGCAGGTTCTGGGTCAGGCACCATATGCAACTCCCGGGATGATGCCGTTGGTTTCAGCAGGGGTGTCTGAAGCGCAAGCCCAACAGGCCCTGACGGGAGAAGCCGGAGCGGTCCCACAGTTTTCCCCTTCGGTACTCCAGGAGTTGGGATTGCAGGGCCAGGACATTGAAGAGGTCCTGGCTTACCCCTACTACCACGTCTTTCATGGGGTGGTGAAGAATGTCAACCACTCCTACAGCGCGGGGGTCCAGACGGTCACACTCCAGTGTGTGTCCCTGTTGCACTTCTGGCAATACCACCGGGTGTCAACCAATGCGTCATACCTGGGTGCCAAGCCCCTGAACAACAAACTTCAGATGTCCATTGTGGGGCACAATTTCACAGGCATGCATCCCTACGAGATCATCTACAAGATGTACCACGATGTGGCCGGGTCCGCCGCTGGGGTAGCCTATGCTCTGTCTCAGAAAACCAACCAGACGGCTCGCTCCCCAGTCACCGGGGAAAGCATGTTCTCGGTCAATCTCCGATACTGGGAACAGCGGTTCAAGACCCGGATGGCCAAGTTGCGTATGCACGGAGTCTCAGGGGAGCTATTCAACGCCGCCCAGGCAGCGTGGCTGGGACAAACCAGTAGCCACGCTCTGACCGGGCTTATGCGGGGGCGGTTCGGATTCAAGGAGGGGGGCACAAATCAGATTTTCCAGCAGGCCACAGCGTTGGGCCTGTTCAATCAGAAGCGTATGGATGCTCTGGTGGAGTGGCGGGCTGGGACAAACGACAAGAACCCCAAGATGGACATAGTCATGACAGAGCTTGAGGCTTTCGTTATGAACCTGGGCAACATCGGGGTCAACATGTTCGAATCCACGTATGAGTCCAAGCAGGACATCGTGGAAAGAGTCTGCGAGATCACGGGGTTTGAGTTCTACCAGGACGTGGATGGGGATTTCGTTTTCAAGCCCCCCATGTACAACCTGGACACGTCCTCATCCCGTGTGTACCGGATCGAGGACATCGACATCATCTCCATCAATTTCACGGAGGATGAGCCCCAGTACACCTACATCACGGGCAAGGGCAACCAGATAAACGGGCTGTTGGGACACGGTCTGGAGAATGAATGGGGGGTTCAGGGCCAGTACATCGACTACCGGTTGGTGGCCCAATTCGGTTGGCGGCCCGCAGACTTTGAGACGACATACCTGAGTGACAAGAAGGCGGTGTTCTTTGCCGCAGTGAACCGTCTGGACATCATGAATGCCCCAACCAAGGGGGCGTCTGTGACCATCCCGGAACGACCGGAGTTGCGACCGGGTTACCCTGTGTACATCCCCTATGTGGATTGCTTCTACTACTGCAACTCTTTCGCGCACTCTTTCAGTGTTGGTGGTCAGTGTACGACGTCTCTCCAGCTCATAGCAAAGAGGGCCAAGTTCTATGCTCCGGGGGACCCAAGCAAGGTAGGTATCGAGGCCATTGATCAGAGTCTGACCGACCTCCCGCAACGTCCTCTGGAAGTCCTGGATCAGGGGGGGCGGCCCCGGCTGGCAGGTTTCCCGAATGTGGTGATGGCTCTGGACCCCTTTCAAATCAACCCGTTGTTCCTTGTCACGGGGATGGAGACTGATCTTCTTGATAGTGAGGAGACACTCCAAGGACTCCTCAAGATGGCGGTTCAGCTGGGGATTTTGAACACGGTGGACCCCAGTAACCCGGGACCCCTCTACACCATGGCCATGGATGAGACCAAGGATGTGACTTTCTATTTCGACAGCAGTGGGGGGCCCGCTCCCCAAGGGACTTTGGATCTGCGGGTGACTGTGGCTCAGTACAAGAAGGAGTTCCAGAACATAGAGGCAGCGCAGAAGTCCATCCAGGCCCAAATGATCAAGCTTGACAATAAGATCCTGAATCTGGAGAAGCAGCGGGGTACTGTAGATCTAGAGTCCAAGAAAGGCCCCGCCAAGGAGGCATCTCTCCAGAAACAAATCAAGGAGTTGGAGAAGGCTAAAGGGAAACTGAATGCCCAGATGACAGCCAAGAATCAAGCTTTTGAGGCGGACCTGGGGGCTGGGACCAAGTCGTCCATATCTTTCCTGCAACAGATTCTAAACCAGATGGGGGAGGCCTACATTCGAGTAGGAGGAGGGCCGCCGGACGCCACCTACAACCTGCTCAACCTGCTGTCGGATAAGAAGGCGGTCATGACCAATGGCAGCCTACCAGGCACTTACCGGTACTACTCGGCCTCGCATCCTGACCGGCAACAGCAGGGCCAGATGCAACCTGATTTCCGCCTGAAAGAGTCCGCTGATGATGAGTCGGTGACTCTCGGCAACCCCCTGTTGAAATCAAACTGGAAGGGTCAGACGGTCATTGGTTTCCTCCCCGAAGCGCAGAAGAGTATCCCCCCGGGGGGCAAGGAGCCTGAAGCACAGATTGGAACTTTTGAGCCCGAGTGGGGGATCAACGTGCTGACTTCCAATCCAGAGTTTCCGACTGGGGAGATACTGCCCACCTCTGAGATTCGGACGTTGATGTTTGCCTCTCACCCTGTCCTTACCAAGAGCCCCAAAACCAGCACCAGGCGAGCAACGCAAACAGATGACTGGACGACGGGGATGCAAAAGGCATTGCGGACCTCCGCTTTGGCAGGTGGAATTCAAGCTCTGTGGCAAACAGGAAGTATCTCAGACGTGTTCCAGATTTGGTATACGACCTACATCCTGACTGTGTCGGCGGCGGTAGAGGCGGGCAGGGCGGCCTTGGAGACAGCTCTACGAGACTCAGTGCCCCTCATTCAGATCCCTCCGTTCCCGACCTCTGTAGCTTTTCGGGGGAGCAGCCTGAACACGTCGGTGGTGTGGGGGAATGGGGACTACAGATTTGCGGACACCCCTGACGGGGAAGCCGAGGCTTTCCCAGGTTCCGCCAAGATCACGCTGGAACAGTTCTGGAAACAGATGGCCGAGGTGGTGGCGGATGCGATGTACGGGGAAACCCTTGAAGCACGGATGGAGTGGTTCAGGGGTTTGATGGCAACGGGTATGGAAAGGAAAGACGCTGCCCTTGCCTACTCAGCATTCAACGCCAGTTTGGGGGGTGGGTCCGGGTCTAGCGAGAAACCGAAAGGCAAGCAGAAAAACCGGACCAAGGAGAAGCAGAAAACCACCATCACCAGCCCCGTATTCCCGGTTTCGGATGCCAAGGGATATGAGGTGATAGGGTCTTTCCGGTACGGGAGGGACATCAACATCGATGCGGATGGTGTCCTGGATGTGCTTCACCGGCAAGACCCGCTTCAGCTTTTGGACAAACATACGGTGGATCAGATCCTCCGGGCTCTCGTGAAGGGGGAGCCCATTACCGTAAAGCGGCTCAAGGGACAAGACCCCAAGACAAAGAAGCCCATCTATGAGTCGGTGACGGTGGCGGGAAGTGCTGCGGCTACAGCTCTGGAGGCCGAGGTCCTCCAACAGCTTAAGCGGCAGTTGACAGACAGGCAGATTCTGGACTTGGGGCTGGCTCAGCAGACCGGGGATCCCAACGTTCTTCAGATGAACCTTGCAAACTGGTTCTCGGAAAAGGGGCGAGAAGGCATCCAGAAGGTACCCATCAACAACGCGGCTCATTCCTTGGCAGATTTGTCTATACAGACAGGTCAGAGTGCCTGTATGTGCAAGGCCGCTGAGGCCAGTGTCCTTTTGGACATTGCGGGCCAGCAGAACTTTGTTCAGTTCCTTTCTCCTGGTGTGAACGTCCCGCAGGGGTTTGGGGAGGGCACCCAGGATCGGGTCACTCAATGGATGGTTGCTACCACCGCACAGGCAGCGGTTGGTTGGAAACAGACCCAGGATGCCCTTCGAGGGGCCGTGCCAGATCAGATTCCCCATAGCATTGTGACTGCCGTTCAGAACTTAGATGAACAGTTCCAGCAGGCTTCATCAAAGGTGGGGGCTCTCAAGAAGCAGCAGAATGCAGCGATACAGTTGGCGGATGACAAGGAAGCAGTGGCACTAAAAGCGTTCAAGGCTGAGGATTAATCCATGGCAGATGTGAACAACATCACCCGACGTCGTCCCGTGTCAGTCCTGGATACGATATCCATGGGCAAGATGCGGGTCTCCCCTGCCAAGGTTCAACAAGACCTGAAGAAGATGCGGCCTGAGGTCAACCAGGGGCTCGGCATCGCCAAGGTCATCAATCTCGACTACGAAGAGCTGTATGTCACACTCCGGATGGTTCTGGGGACCTCTGAGACGTTTGAGCGTGTTCCGATCCCCCTCACATTCCCGGGGGCGGGGGCCCGGCATTTTCTGGGGGCCATGCCGGAGATTGGGGACTTCTGTGTGGTGGGATGGATGCCCCAGGGCATGGCTGCTTCAGGGGGAGGGACTAAGACCCCGGTAATCCTGGCTTGGATTGTCCCCGGGGTGTGGCCGGGCCGGGACTGGGCCACCACAGCCGAAATGGAGACTGAGGAGTTTGACCAAGACGCCCCGGCGGATCGGTTCTTCACCAAGGGGGCATTCGACCGTATCCGGCACAAACTGCGGCACATCCAACCGGGCAACATCGTAGGGTCTTCGTCCCAGGGGTCGGATCTGGTCTTGGATGAGAGTGTGACCCTGGCGAATCGTCGGGGGAACGAATTCCGGCTGAGAGACGAGGACCAGGCTGCCATTACACGGGCCCTCCAGGAGTTCCATACCCTGGCGGGAGCCCGAGTCTATGCGGGCATGGTCCAGAGGGATGCTACTTTCCTGGCACCCTCCATGGTGTCTGACGGGCGGGAATGGGATGGGGGGCTACAGGCGTCTGCGGGGAATGCTGTGTCCGACCAGGATCTGCCTGCGGATCCCATGGCCCCTGCGGGATTCCTAACCCCCGCCAGAATCCTCCAACGTGGACGACTGGCACAGACAGATGGCTATGTGGGCCGGGACATGCTTGGACTGGATGCCCGGTTGAACCCCTACTCATTCTTACGACAGGGCGGCTACATTGATGAAACAGGCTTCGTAGTAGATGGGAAATGGGAAGCCGATGCCGTTTACGCGGGCAAACCCATTTTCCGAGTTGCTGCCCAGAGTCGTCAGAATGCTGCCCCTGATGCAGACAGACCCACCCTCACCGAATACCGTGTGGAGGTCTGTCACACGTCAGATGGACGACTTCCTGTCAGCGAACAGACAGACGGCTTTGACGCGGAGCGGCTACCTGACCAGGACCCGGACTCTCCCAATGCCACGTTGCCCCCGAACTCCCCTTTCATTGAGTGGGTCCTGGGAAGTGTCGTAGGGAATGACCCCTTTACGCAGCAGGGACGGGCTATGTACGGAATGCCCCTTAAGGCTGTGGTCTTTGAGGGGGATCGACCGGCTCCGCACTTGGAAGCTGCCAGCGTGTCTCTGGAGGGGTCTTCATCCCTCCCCACCCCAATGAAAGAACAGCTGGCCACCCTGTTCCGGATGACCCCTCCCACTACGGAAGGTGGAGTGTCCACGTTCTGGGGCACCAACAAGCAGGGGCAGGTGAAAGCCTCTTTCGGAGGACCCCTAGGGGAGAACTCGATAGAGGCCTACCTGCAAGGGGGCCTGAAGCTGGGGATAGGTGGTAAGTTCCAGCTTCTGATGGATGGGCACGTGGAGCTGGGCACTCGTAGCAAGTCCAGCCTAAACCTCACAGCAGATGAGGGGGCTGTGAGGATCTACGGCGGGGGCCCGGTCAAGGACCAGTCCGCCGCAGTTGAGAGAACCACAGGGTCTGGTGGTGGGGAGGCGGATCTCCCGGCAGTGGATATCGGGGCTCGGACAAATGTCCGGGTGAAGGCGGAGAAAACCGTGTTCCTGAAAGGGAACATGGTGGACGTCAACGCCACCTCTGTTCATATCGTGGGGCATGAGGATGTGACTCTGGATGGGGTGCACAAGACCTCCATCTCTACGGAGAGTCTACAGACAAGCTCCAATGGCAAGTGCCAGCAATCGTTCAGCGGTCCCAAGAACCTCCTGCCCACGAATGGCCCTCTTCATGAACGGACATACACCCCCAACTATCCGGGGGTGGTCTGCGAGAAGACGGTCTACGTCATGGGGGACCGGGAAGAGCAGTTCAAACTTGGACGGCACAAGACCAGCATTCTGGTTGGAACCATGCTCCACGAAGTCCAGCTGGGGACGTGGACGGCAAAGGCTGTTGCCAGCACCCTGGAGATGGGACCCACTGGACTGTCCGGTTCTGTGTTGATGGGCAGTCTCTCCCTGAGTGCCGCAGCTGGGACTTCCAGCATGTCAGGGATGGCCGGGGTCAGTGTGAGTTCCTTGGGGGGACTTGCAACAGTGCGGGGACAGGCGGGAGTGTATCTAGGCGGACCCATCACTGAAATAGGTCCGATTTTGGTTGCTGGCAGTCGTGAGCCTTTTACGGGCCTTCCGTTTTTGACATGGGGTCTGGGTGCCAAAGCTTTCAATGTTGGACCATAGAGAATTTAGATGTCCTTGACCACATCGGCAGTGTACGCATCTTTGATGGGAGCCAGGACCTCTGGGGGACTTCCATTCCTGGGGCTGAACTTTGATCGACTTGCCTTGGGAACTGCGCAAGGGGTGGTCCAGTGGGGGGTAAGCCAGCCTCAGAACCTCCTCTTGGTGGGGGCGGCTTCAGGTCCCCCGGGGAACGGGGTCATCAACCCTTTCACCACTCGACTGTTTGTCCCCCCTGCGGTGGGAGTCTTGACGGCTGCTCTGGCAGGAGCCGGGATGGTGGGCCCTCTGGCGCAACCTCTGGCAACGGCCATTACGACTGGGATAACCACGGCTATCATCACGGCGGCCCAGTATCTCGGGACCGCTGTGGGGGTGTCAAATGGGGCCGACGTAACCAAGGTTGTTCTGGCCAACCCGGCTTCTCTGATTGGTATCTTCATGATGACCCTTAGAGCAACCCTTGGGTCTGGTCCAGCGTTGAATCAGATGGCTGTGGGGCTGGGGAATGGGATCGCGGGGCTGTTCATGCTCGGGGTGGGGGCTGGGGTGGTGACAGGAATGCCAAGTCCTCCGGCGACATCCGGGGTGGGCGTTACGACTTCGGTGGTGGTGTAGATGGGCTTTACCTTTGACGGACGTGTTCTCGGAGCCCCACGGTGTGCTCCGGTCAATGCCAAGACCACAGGGGAGCCCGATACTGGAGTGATTCGGGATCCCCACCCGGTCCCGCCTGTTTACACCACTAGTGCCGCAGCCCCGGCATTTGTGGATGCTCGGGCGGACCAATACAGAACAGCCATCCTGGATGCTCCGGGAACAGCTCCAGTTGAGTACCTTGTCTGGGCTCAGAACACGGCCCAGTTGGCGATCCTGGATGACTCCTCCTGGTGGACTGAGGAGGGGGTTGGAACGATCCCGATAGGGGATCTGACTGTCACGGACACCTCCCCAGAGCCTGTTCCTGCGGGGGGCCCAATCCCCTTGAACTACGGGTTCTTTTCGGACGGGTCCGCCAGGGCTGTTGTCACGGACAATGGCAACCGCAGTCTGAGCAGCATCACCCATTTGGTTGTCGCTCGTGGGGATGTGGACAACTATGATGATGAGGGCTGGACAGACGAGGAGAACCCTGCGGCGGGGCGGGAAGGGTCCAACCCCTACCTAGTGTTGACCATCGCAGGAGCCAACCAACGACCAGATGCTGGTGTTGTGGATCTGAGCGCAGCCCAGCTGACGACCCTGGACGGGGGGCTCTCCAATGACCGTGGGGACCGCATCATGGTGGTGCGGTACACTGTAGCCGCTGCTCGGTTCTGGTGGACCCGGAATGACCGCTATGAGACTCGTTTTGGATGGAACGGAGCCACCCAACGATGGGAGCCCTACCGGGGGTCCAGCGTAGTGGACCTGGGCAAGCTCTATCTGGACCAGACATACACGCTTCGGCCCAAGCTGAAAAACCTCCCCCTCAATGCGTACCTCCCGGCTGGAGGGGCAGATGAGTACGCAATGCTTCGGGTTGGGGTAAGTCCCAGTCAGAGTGACCCTATCACACAGGTTCAGGTTCGTCCGGACAGGGAGCTGGAAACAGAGTACGATTTCGCAGCAAACAACCCGCTTGCGGATGCTGTGGTGGGGCAAACCAATGGCATCCTCCAGTTCAATCCAGAGTACGCCAAACTCCATGCGGGGGCTACCCTCTGGTATACCTACAGAGGATTCTCTGCGGACGCAGACGGGGTGGCGGGAAAACTTGTCACCGCCCTGACAACACCATTGTTCATTGCCCCAATCCCTGGACCCTTGGATTTCCCATTCATTCGCCTGGGCAATCGGAGACCCCTCCAACCCACATTGATGACCACAGACGCAGCGTTGGCAGCAGCCACAGCACCAGCGGAAGGGGAAGTCCTCATCTCTCTGTCCACAGGGCAACTCCGACTCAGTTCAGCGGACATCGCCAAGGCGGATCCCTCGGATGCAGCAGCTTTTGACAAGCACTACCTGGGAGAGGACGTCATCTATGACGGGGTTGCCCTCAACCGGGACCCCCAACCAACCACTCCTCCGGTGGCTTTGGTGGACGAGCATGGGGTTGCTACAGTTGCAGGGTCTACCCCTCTGTATGTCCCGGGTCGTGTAGTCCTGCCCACAGAGTTTTCGGCTGTGGGGGACACAGTTCGTGGGTTGGGGGTCTCCGGGATTCTGGATGCTCCTGATGGCACTGGGGCTGTGCCACTATATCCTGCGGAACCCGCCAGTATTCGACCGGGGGGAGATACCCTGGGGTCCAATCAGACGGGCCGGTTGCGGCAGGTAGATGACGGGATGGGGGATACCATCCTGTTCTCACGGAAGGGGGCAATAGAAACCCTCAACGTGGTGGACCGGGAAACGGACTTGCCGGAGTTCGCCTTCAGGACCAAGAAGAGTGAGGCGTATGTTGCTCGGGAAGCGCATACGCTGATAGGGCCCCCAGGGGTTTGGGGGTCTCAGGTGTCCATCGGCCGAGAGGACCTCAAGGTCTTTACCGGGGACTACATCTATTTCCTCCAGGCCTCTGTGACTCCTGCGTACATCACCCGTGTAGCTCAGCTGTACTCTCGCAATCGGGATGTGTTCCGATTCGACGGGACCGAAAGGTTCTACTTTGCGATTGACGGGACCTCCTACACATGGCTGGCGAGCAGCCTTCCTGTCCAGAGTTTCTATACAGACACTGAGGTTGCCGCCAGCATTGACGCGGTAATCACGGGTACAGGCTCTGCGACCTCTCAGAATGGGCATGTGGTTCTGAGTGCGGGGAACAC
>ERZ1292629.4217-Hain-H43-01um-R1-4217-length-10646-cov-8_pt1 | contig 10646 bp, 11 predicted proteins | sample MGYA00564399_ERZ1292629 | MGnify/ENA primary metagenome ERZ1292629 (study PRJEB36523, sample SAMEA6512636) | groundwater metagenome | collected 2019-01-08 | study: AquaDiva: Metagenomics assemblies of 32 groundwater samples
TTATTAAAAAATTACTCGAGAAAAACCATCCACATCAAGTTGTTTTAATCGGCGTAGACAAATCGCCGATAACCCATGAGGTTGCACGAGAAAATCTGCGCGAAGTAGAACCGCATATCGATATTCATGAAATTGAGAATCTGAATTCATCCGCGCTCCAAAACTTATTGAGAGGGGATAGACATAGGCACATAATCATACTGTGCAAAAACGACATTTTTAAACTCCGGTAGCACTTTCCGCCGAAGTCATTTGATGTTATATACCATTCGCTATTCAGGCATCATCTTTTGGATCGTCAAAAAGAAGAAATGGATTCAGTTCTAATTTCACTTGCAAAATGCGGGCTTGAATACGATGGTTTTAAAAATTGGCAAGCTATACTTCCTCAATCGTTTATAGGGTAGAATCATCCAGTATTTTTAAATGCGGAAATCTTTTCAAATTTCAGATTTTTGGAGAAATGGGTATTAAAAGAAATATACAAAGGGCAGAAATTATATTTTTTTAGAAGAACAGGGACGTATTTATTAGAAAAGATTCGACATATATAGTTTTTGCTGATCATTTCAGCGCGTGTCAGTATTTTCATTTCCCTCTAGAATAGTAACTATGTGCAGAGTTTTTATAATTGCTATATCTACCATAATCAAATTTCCTTGACATAATAAGCAAAAGACGCTACCTTCCTTAAAAAGGTCGATCAAATTTACCTTTTAAAGATTATGTTAAATACAATAAAAATCGATCTGGGCATGGTAAGAGTGTCTAATTTGGTGCTACCGACTAAAAAAGATGGAAATGCAGAGTTTGCGGTTTCGGAAACATTAACGTCTAAAATATTAAATTCGTTAACTGATTCGAAAGTAGAGGATGTGATTTGTGCATCTTCGCTTTGCGCGTCGGAATAGATTAAGGATTTCTTTTCTGGACTTGAAGTTAGAGAATGTTTCTAATCATTTTCGAATAAAAGATGGACCAATCGTTGCGAAAGATTAAAGTTAGATCCTCATCAGAAGAGAGGATAGTTATAGCGTTTGAAAAAATGACCCTTGAGTCAGTTCTTTTAATTGAACACTTACCAACAAATTTGTTCCAAGGTTATTTAGCCGACATAAATATTTTTAATGATCATTTAATCCCCATCCCGTTAAATACGATTATTCAAGAAATATCTTTAGATAAAGAAATTATTTTACAATGTATTCGGAACATAGATTTTCGTAACGTATTACCACAGCGCATTGACTATGAAAAGGTAAAGAATCCAGTTACTATTCTGCGTAGTTTTAATTTTTCCGGCGAGGAATGCGCAGAAAAAATTTATGAAATTAATGATATAAGCGCGCAAAAACTTGTGAGCGAAAAGGTGGTAGAATTTATGGGTTCCCAGAGCACCGCCAATAAAGTTATTGTTGGTATTTCTGGGGGAGGAGATAGCAACGCCTTAGTTAAAAGTTTAAAAGCTTTTTCCGACAAGGGTGTTTCCAAAGAATATATATGTTTTACTTTGGTATTTGAACCTTTTTGGCCTAAGGGTGCAGCAAAAAGAGCAGAAGATTTATGTAAAGAATACAATATCAAGCATCACATCTATGATGAGAGTGGGATGGAAAATTTCTTAGAAATGAAAGGGAAAATGAAAAATTTTCTTGAAGAATTTAAAAAAGTTTTTGGTATTAATACTCATAATTTTTTTGCAACATATATCATTTCAAAAATAGCTAGAAAAATTTGTTCTTTATATAAAACTAATGAATATTGTCTGGGCTTCAATCGAGAAGATATTCTAGCAGAACTTCTCTTTTCTTTGATGAATGGGCGAAAACCGCTCGCATATCCTGTAAGGACTTTTGGAGATATAAAATTACTTATGCCTTTATGGGTATTGCCTAAAAAAATTTTGGATGCATGTTATCCAAAATATAGTAGATCTAATTATCGAGAAAGAGAGCAAGGAGATGAAAAAACGACACGACAAAGAAGCCTTATTTTTTATTTAGGTCACGCAGTAGACGATATTTATGATAATTTCGGTCTCTCATTGATGTCGGGAATACAGAAACTTTTTACCAACAGCTGGCCCAATCTTAGATCAATAGAGGAAGCAGATTTATATGTTTTACCCGATGCAGAGCCAGAAAAAATCGAAGCCGTAAAGACATTACTAGCAAAATATTTTTAACCGAATTTCGTTATTTCGTTTTTGCCCATCCATTTTTGTAATGATGGGGGGATTTTGACTGAACCATCCTCCTCTTGAAAATTTTCAAGGATTGCTATGATTGCACGGCTTATTGCAATCGCTGTCCCATTTAGAGTATGAACAAATTCGAGTTTCTTATCTGTTTGATTGCGCATTTTAATATTGAGTCGACGTGATTGATAATCGGTGCAATTAGATGCGCTTGTTACCTCGCCCCACTTCTTATCCGCTGGCATCCATGCTTCAATATCGAATTTTCGATATGCCGAACCTCCTAAGTCAGCCGTGCAACAATCAACTATTCGGTAGGGTATTCCAAGCCCTTGGAATATTTTTTCCTCAACTTTGAGTATGTGATCTAGCATATTTTCGGAATCTTTTGATAAAGAAAAAATAAACATTTCAACTTTTGTAAATTGATGTACTCTGTATAAACCTTTTGAAGTTTTTCCATAAGCACCCGCCTCTGTTCTGAAACAATGAGAGATGCCCGCAAGTTTTGCAGGTAATTTATTAATTGGAAAGACATCATCACGGTGCATGCCGCCAAGTGTGATTTCCGCAGTTGCGACAAGCCCTAATTCTTCGTTCGCAATTTGATAAATTTGTGCTTCTGGTCCGCGGGGAATAAAGCCAATACTTTCGATTATGTCCAAGCGAGCGAGGTCTGGAGTAGTGTGGAGTTCAAACCCTTCCTCCATTAGAATTTCAAAAACATATTGCACGAGTGCAAACTCCAAAAGAACTCCATCATTCTTTAGGAAATAAAATTTATTGCCTGTAGTTTTTGTACCAGAATCAAAATCGATTATATTAAGTAAATTCCCTAATGCTATATGATCTTTGGGTTTAAAATCAAATTCACATATCTCGCCCCACTTTTTTATCTCTTTGTTGTCCGCGTCGCTTTTGCCAATAGGAGCGTTTGGATGGGTAAGATTTGGAATACTTAATAATTTTATGCGGAGCTCGGATTCATATTTTTTTGCGAGCATCTCTAGTGTGTTGAGTTTTTCTTTTAACTGTTTTCCCTCTTGGACTAATTCTCTTCTCCTATTATTATCTAGTGTATTTTTAACCTCATTGGCAATTTTATTAGCCCGCCCACGTAAATCATCTCCCCCATAAATGCATTTTTTTCTTTCGAGCGCAAGATGTTCAATGGAATCTAGATCGATATCTACATTCCTCATTTGAGAATTTTTCTTAACCAAACCTTTGTTTTCAAGAATAAATTTTAAATCAAGCATTTTTTTCTTTAAATTTATTTTTATTAAATAATTTGTTTAAAAACTACCATAAAGAATATTATTGAGCAATAGATATAGTATATAGTATAGAGAGAAAAGAAGTAGGGAGATTAGGGGATTATGGTTTCAAAATTTGCTATAATATCCTTATATGACCCCACTAAGAAACCTCGATTTGATTTCTTTTGATTTGAATAACTCAATGTCAACGAGCGCCGAGACAAAATTAGCCGAGCTCATAGGAAGCAATTTAAAAATCGAGCGTATTTTGGTCGACGACATTCTCATCAACTTTGTTGTGTCGGGTAGCGGGCCAAACTTATTACTTCTGCACGGCCTTAACATGGGCTGGGGGCAATGGTATCCGAACATCAGAGAGTTTTCTCGACACTTTAGGGTATACGCGGTCGATTTTCCGGGAGCTGGCGGTTCAACAAAAATACATCCGCGCACGATCAACTTTGAGAGACACCTGGTCGGCTCGCTTGAAGAATTTATTAGAATAAAAAATCTCACCCCTCTTAATATTCTCGGTCATTCTATCGGGGGATGGGTGGCTCTTAGATTGGTTTTGAGAAAAAGGTCGATGATCAACAAAATTATTCTGGTTAGTCCTCTCGGTTTTAGTGAACGCACACCGTGGAGATATAGATTACTGGGCATTCATTTTCTTGCACAGCTTCTTGCGAGGACCGTTATGAGGCATAGCAGAAGCAATATGAAGAAATTTACCGAAAGTGTATTCCATGATGTATCAACTCTCAAAGAGGAATTCGTTGATTATTACTATGAGTCAACGCGAGGATCTATCATTAATCACCCCTTTTTATTTTTAAACCGTCTCGCCGGTTTTTTGAAGGTTAGAAAAGAGTTTGTATTACTCGACGAGCTTTCGAAAGTGGGCATCCCGACCTTGGTGATACTGGGCGAGAAAGATCCAATAGTGTCCCCAACCAAAAAACAGTCGGAAGCATTCGGACTAATTCCTGCAGCTCAAGTGGAAATTTTCCTGAACACCGGACACGTTCCTTCAACTGAAAAAAGCGAGGAGTTTAATAAGCTAGTAATACATTTTCTAAAATCGAATTAGCAATTCCATGGAAACAGTTTTTTCTTTAAATACAGTCGTTCTTATAAGCACTATCGCCATTAATATTTTGCTAGCCTTTTTTGTTTATAAAAACGACAGTAAGAGCGCTACTAATGTAATCTTTTCCTTATTGACGCTCACAGCTTCTATTTGGCTCTTAGTTAATTACGTTTCAGTTAATCCGGCTTTTCTAAAAGAAAGTTTGCTTTGGATACGATTGAGCATATTTTTCGCAGTTTTATTGAACACACTTTTCTTTTTATTGGCTCATACGATCCCGTACAGTCACATACAATTAAGACAGAGGGGCAAGATTTATCTCCTTATTTTGACTTCGCTAGTTATGATAATTGCGATTTCTCCATATTCATTTACAGGTGTTGAAGTTATCAATGGTTCGCCAAATCCAGTGCCGGGACCAGGTATAGCGCTCTTTGGTGCTTTTTCAATATTCTTGAATGTTGCTGCAGTATATGTGTTAGCAAAGAGGCTTAGAGGGTCTACCGGTGTGCAAAAACAACAGTTGCGTTTTGTCACGGTTGGTACGCTCCTCATGTTCGGTTTGATCATTGCAACAATTTTTTTGCCTGTCTTGTTTTTTAAAAATAATACTTTTGTTCCATTTTTCCCGATCTATACTTTGATTTTTATAGCAATGTCGGCGTATGCAATTATTAAGCACCATCTTTTTAATATTAAGGTTATTGCGGCAGAGGCATTAACCGTTGGAATATGGATCGCTCTTTTATCCAGGCTCGTGGTTTCCAAATCTCTCGCGGAGATAGTGGTTAATCTACTCATCCTTTCTGCAACGATTGTTTTCGGCTTCCTTCTTATAAAAAGTGTCAGGAAGGAAGTCGAACAACGTGAGCAGTTACAGAAACTTTCCGAGGAGCTGAAATCAGCAAACATCCAACTGGAGGAATTGAGCCACTTTAAAACTCAATTACTTTCGCTTGCGTCGCATCAGGTGAAGTCGCCGCTCGCGGCCATGAAGGGATTTGTGTCGCTTATTATAGATGGCACGTATGGCGAAGTGGGCGAAAAAGTTAAGGAGACACTTGGCAAAGTAAAAAAGTCGGCGGACGGGCTTATCGGGCTCATTAACACGCTTTTGGATGTGCGGAAAGTGGAAGAGGGAAAAATGGATTATCAATTCGCTCCGACTGATCTTGTCGATGTCGTTTCCGGAGTCGTGGAAGAGCTGAAGCCGCTTGCCGGTCAAAAAAAATTAGAGTTTGCGTTCACTGCTCCGGCGGAAAAAATTGTGATAAACGCCGATGCGACAAAACTGAAGCAAGTGATACTGAACATCGCCGACAATGCAATCAAATATACGCCTGCCACTTCAACTGGTTCAGGGCAGGCAGGATTTGTGAAAATTGCGATCGATAAGAAGGACGGGAGCGTCGTGGTTTCGGTTACTGATTCGGGGCTTGGCATATCGCAGGACCTCTTGCCTCATTTATTCGAAGAATTCGTCCGCGATGAAAGTGTAAAGCAAAAAATTTTGGGAACCGGTCTTGGACTCTACATTGCTAGGAAAATCATTGAGGCTCACGGAGGAAAAATATGGGCAGAGTCGGACGGGGAGGGGAAAGGGAGTCGGTTTTATGTCGAGTTGCGCACGGTATAAATACATGAATGATTGTATATTCTGTAAAATCGTAAAAGGCGAGGCTCCGTCTCACAAAATTTGGGAGGATGAAAAACATCTTGCGTTCCTCTCGATTTTTCCTAATACGGAAGGTTTTTCGGTGGTTATCACAAAGAAGCATTACCCAAGTTATGCCTTCAATACTTCGGATGAGATACTCGCGGATCTTGTGCTTGCTGCCAAAAAAGTTGCGAAGCGGATTGACGCAAAATTGCCCGATGTAGGGCGAACCGGGATGATTTTCGAAGGGTTCGGGGTTGATCATCTCCATGCGAAACTGTTCCCGATGCACGGGACTGCGGATATCAAAAAATGGAAGCCAGCCAGATCGAATGTGGATGCATATTTTGAAAAATATGAAGGCTATATTTCTTCGCACGACGGGAAACGCGCGGACGACGCGAAATTAGCCGCGCTCGCGAAGAAAATCAGGGAATAATTGTCCGTGGCGGAAATTGACAACCCACGCAGTTCTTTTATGATAGCCGCCTAGGCATTTTATTGAACATATGAAAACGCGAGTTGTGATTTTGGCGGCAGGAAAGAGCAAAAGAATGGGCGCGGATATTCCTAAGGTGTTGTTGCCAATAGGAGAGCGGCCTATGATTTTTCATCTTTTAGAGATGGTGGAAAAAACCGGAATCGATCCGCGGCCGGTGATCGTTATCGGAAACGGGGCCGAGAGCGTACGGCACATGCTCGACAGCAAATATGAATATGTGGTACAAGATAAACAGCTTGGAACCGGCCACGCGGTCTTGTGCGCAGAAAAAGCGCTTCGCGGGAAGGCGGATGCTATCGTTGTATTGTATGGAGATCATCCCTGTATTCAGGCGGAGACGCTACGAAAACTTATATCGCTTTACGAGAAGGACCAGCCGGAGATAACGATGGCGACGACAATGGTGGATGACTTCGAAGACTGGAGGAAACCGCTGTATGATTTCGGAAGAATAGTGCGGAATTCAAAAGGGGAGATAAAGGCTAACGTTGAGAAAAAAGACGCAACTCCGGAACAACTTGCCATTCGCGAACTCAATCCGTCATTTTTTTGCTTTAAGGCGGAGTGGCTTTGGGAGAATTTGAAAAAAATCGGAAATGAAAACTCGCAAAAAGAATACTATCTTACGGATCTCGTGCGGATTGCCATTGACCAAGGGAAGCGGGTGCTTACGGTGGATGTCAATCCGCTTGAGACACTAGGCGTCAATACGCCGGAACATCTCGAGCTTGTGCGAAAACTCGTCCGTTAACAATTAACTAAAGATCGGAGGCGTTTTTATGGCGAAAATTGCAGGAGTGGTATGCGCCGCTGGCTATAGCATGATAGGTTGTTTACCGAAAGTGCTTCTAACTGTCGCTGGCGTGCCGATGGTTTGCCGAGTAGTGAGGGCTTTGCGTCATGGAGGACTCGATCCGCGCATGGTAGCGGTGGTGGTTAATCCGTCGTCTGGACCGCAGATTTGCAGCGCTCTAGAAAGGCATTCTTGCGGAGACTGTATTCGAGTCGTTCAGCCGGATCGGCGCGGCTCGGCGGATGCTGCGCTTCGGGCGTTACCGTATTTGCGAGAGCATGGCGCGGATTCGTTCATTCTGGCATACGCGGATATGCCGTTGTGGCGACCGGAAACCATCTCGCGTCTCGTCTCAGAACATCAGGCGGGAGATGCCGTAGTTACCATGGTGACAGTGCCTATCACATCAGAAATGCCAAAAGGGCTGATGCGTTACGGGCATGTTCTCCGAGATAAATCAGGCGGTATTGTTGACATCGCGGAACCAGGGGAAGTCGGTTCAGGAGAACTTTCAGAGGCGGATACCGTGAATCCGTCGCTGTGGGCATGGGAGATTGAGTGGTTTTTGGAACACGCGGAGATCACTCCGCCTTTTCCAAAAAGGGATGGGCGTTCTCCTGAACTACGGATTCCTCCGCTTGTCGCGCTCGCATATCGAGAGGGGGCGCTCATCAAAGAGTTGTCACTCGAAGATCCGAGCGAAGCGCTCGGCGTCAATACAGCCGAAGAGCTAGACATCGTTCGGGAAATTGCGGAAAGCCGTAGTTCGGCGGTTCTCTCGGTACTTGTCGAGACGTGAGAATCGTGAGAAGAGAAAAAACACAGGGCGTGTTGCGAATGCAATGCGCCTTGATTCTTTTTAAGAATACTGACATAGTATTGACTGCGGTTTCGAAGTAACAAGTTAACAATCCCAAACCGAAAGATGTTATGACACTGAACAAAGAAACTTTACTGGAAAAGGTTCACAGCGCTCGAGCTGGCGGACGCGAGATCGACAGGCGTTTTGGAGAGGTAATCGTTACCTATCTTGGCGACAAAGTTTTAGTGCAGTTCGCGTCCGCGGCGCCTCCGGGTTCCCAGGAATCCATCGACTATTTTCTGGCCGAAGCGATGGGGATCACTTTTCCTGGAACGACGTTCGTTCTGCGCCGGTTTGAGTTCAAAGATGAAATAGTTCTGGATGTTTACAACGTGGACCGGTCGCGCGCTGTTCAATATCCATCAATCGTTGCAGTCGGCGACAGTGAACAAATTCCAATTCCTGCTGGCGTGTAGCCGATTCAGGAAAAAAATCACAGAGGGCGTGTCGTGAAGCGGCACGCCATTTCTTTTTCACATAAACCTTTACGATCGCTATCGCGCTAGAACTTCTTATCGCAATCTGCTATTTTGTTTTCTTCGCCCGAACTTTTTTTGTCTTTGGAATCGTGACAGCTTTCGCTCTTCGAGTCTTGAACTTCTCAACGCGGCCGGCGGTATCAATGAGTTTTTCCTCTCCGGTATAAAATGGGTGACAATTAGAGCAGATTTCAACTTTGATTTCCGGCTTAGTCGCGCCGACTTCAAAATGGTTGCCGCAGGCGCAGCGGACAATGGCTTTATCGTAATATGTTGGGTGGATGTCTTTCTTTGCCATGAAGAGTATTTTACATGTTGTCTAAAAAATGACAAGACCATAAAAAATGACAAGACCACCAGCGCGGGGCATGGTGGCCATGATGATTTCCGTCCGTTGCGCCATCAGTGTTTCGTAATTTTTCTTTTGCCCGTTTTGCTCGTAGGGCTTTCCAGTATGGTTGTGGTTGTCGTTGTTACAAAGACTCGCACGAGACTGAGGTTGTATTTGGCGTTTGCGGGATCTCGTACCAAAGATCGGAAAATACCAATACTTCTTTTTTCGTTTTTCGCGTTGACCCCAAAAGAATAATCGACGGGCGAGCGTCTTTTTTTTTCTGACGATTCGGTAGCTGGTGGCGTAACTAGTGGTGGATGTGCTTTTCATTTCGTTCTCGCTTTCATTTAAGTTTTCTTGAGTGCTGCGGGTATTATCCTCGAGGAATATTATAAAGTCAATAAAATCCTTACACTTAAAGGGTTGAAACATTGACGGCCGCGTTCTTGACAGTTGTTGGGTTGCCACTATAATAGACCCTGCGATGGTTCGACTGGCTCACCACGGTGAGCGAATCGAACCGCTGTGGTGGGTTATAAAGGACCAACATCTGGTAATTAATAACTATTTTGAACCACTTACATGACTGCTTTTTTACAACAGAAGATGGAAAGTCCGTTATTGCTCTGTGCGAGCATGGCGGGCGATTAGTTTACCCTTCGACAAGCTCAGGGTCTTTGACCTTCGAGCGAGCCGAAGGTCAAAGAGAGTTTTTTAGTTGTCCCAATTTGAGTTTTGTCGGTTTCTTGGTTTCCGTAAAACGAGATCATACAAAAAATCGTCGAGCTGGTTTGAGCTCCTCAATTGAGAGCTTGAATTAGTTCCTATGAAAATTGGATCATACTCCAAAGCGAAACCTGACTGTTCCGCCTATTGGCGGATGCGGAGGAGAGTAGCTTTCGGACGAAACCAATTCTCTTTTAAGAGGATTTGATCCTGGTCCAGGATGAACGCTGGCGGCGTGGATAAGGCATGCAAGTCGTGCGAACCTTTGGCTCGAACTTGTAACTAATGACTAATAACGAATGACAGCAATGTTGTAAGTTTTTGTTAAAAGTTATTTGTTCTGCTGTTGGTTAGCGGCGAACGAGTTAGTAACGCCCTGGTACGTACCATAGAGTTTGGCATAGCTGGTCGAAAGATCAGGTAATTCCAAATGGCCTGGTAGTCGATTATTCATCACAAGGTAAATGTAAAATGCAAAGTTCAAAATGAAAAGTTATTGAATCGTTCCGCTTTGCGGAACTCATCAATTTTAAATTTTGATTTTTACATTTTTAATTTTAGAGTACCTTGCGGTAAGTAATCGATTACCAGTAAAACCGCAAGGTGCTCTATGATCGGCCTAGGTCCGATCAGCTAGTTGGTAGGGTAACGGCCTACCAAGGCTATGACCGGTAGGGGAGGTGAGAGCCTGACCCCCAACGACGAGACTGAGACACGGCTCGTACACCTACGGGTGGCAGCAGTCGA
>ERZ1292629.4219-Hain-H43-01um-R1-4219-length-10643-cov-4_pt1 | contig 10643 bp, 12 predicted proteins | sample MGYA00564399_ERZ1292629 | MGnify/ENA primary metagenome ERZ1292629 (study PRJEB36523, sample SAMEA6512636) | groundwater metagenome | collected 2019-01-08 | study: AquaDiva: Metagenomics assemblies of 32 groundwater samples
GAGAGACCGTGAGCCGTGCTTGGTAGTACCAGCGCCACCCGACATGGTGTTGACTGAAGGTTACTACCTCGGACGACTCGCAGGGAGTTTTAACAGTCTCCCAGTATACGAAGTAACGTGCTGTCCAGCCGGTAGTAGTTTTCCTCAAGGAACGGCTGGGCTACCTGGATTGACTCCTACTCAGCAGGCAATGATCAATGCAAGTCTGACACCAGGAGAGATAGCTGACCTAAACAACTTGACCGCTTGTCAGTTGCAGGTGCTGCTCCAGTTGCCAGTGGTAAACATTCAACTACTGACTACAGACCTCAACCCGACGCAGTTGCAGACTACACTTGACGCATTGACACCCACACAGCTTCTGAACCTCGTACCAGCGATACCGAGGTCGCAAGTAATAGTGCTGTCGAGTGCGTGGCCGTTACTCTACCAGTCGATTAACCAGTTCCTCACACCAGCACAAGCACTGCAACTACTTGCTAACCTCAACTCGCAGCAGATGAGTACGTTAGTAGGCTTGACACCACAGCAGTTGCAGACTGTAGCGCAGTTGACTCCAGTCGAGCAGCAGGCACTAACAGGATTGACACCTGCACAAGTACAGAACTTGGTAGGCCAGCTTCCTCTCGTACAACTCAAGCCATTGCTAGACAGCCAGACCACGTCGCAGTTGGGGCAGTTAGGGAATGCCCTACTTCCACCAGTAGTATTAGGTGGACAGGCTCAGTTCCCATTACTTCCCATAGTGGTCGGTCAACCCTCGTCGGTTCCACTACTGTTGACTGGATATGCTCCGACAGTGGTGGATAACACTGGGAAGGTGTGGGCGTATGTGGGTGGAACGTGGGCTAATTTGAGTGGCAGTGGTGGAACATCCTCCAGCCTCAACTCGCCCGGTACGACGACTAACTCCTACGCTACTGGTCTAGTTTGGGACATCACGAACACAGGTGGATTACATGGTGGCTTCAGTATCAAGAATACAGGATTAACAAACAGCCTGACCTGGCAGATCACTTATACCGACATGTTTGGTACGGCCACAACAAGTACTGGGCAAATTCTCACGCCAGGATCAGATGGCAATGGTAGTTTCGACTTGGCTTCGATAGGTGCTGGTGGTGGTTCACTCACCAGCGAGGGTAACTACCCGATCAAGGAGGCAAAGCTGGAAGTTCAAGATACTATAGGTGGTAGTCACACGACATACTCAGTATGGAGATCGACAGTTGGATAAGTGCGAGTGTACTGCTGACGGATACTGCTCGCGATACCAGCGCGTGATGAGTGGGCGGTTCCGAGAGTTATGTGCTGGCGTGAATGTTGACGCAGGGACTGCTGCGGCATTTCGAGAACAGTGGGGACGGGAGGTGCCGGTTACGGCTGGGGTAACTCGTGTAGGTGCCCCCGTCCCACTGTTACTACGCACTGACCAGATGCCTGGTGATGCAGTGGCGATGACTGCGGCGATCTACTCGCTGCACAAGGCCCACCCAGGCAAATACCTGACGGCAGTAGAGTCGCCACACTACGAGGTATTCCAATACAACCCAGACGTGTCAGTTGACTTGCTAGCCGCACAAGTGTTGCACATGCACTACCCGGCTATACACCGCTGCAATGAGCGCGGTATTCACTTCATGCAGGGTTGGTGCGAGCACCTAGAGAATGCCCTCGGTGTGCGAGTACCGCTACTGACTGACAGACCACACCTATACTTCCCCGGCCCAACACCACAGCAGGAGGACTTCTGGCTCGTATGTTCAGGTGGGAAGGATGACTTCACTACTAAGCTGTGGGGGACTGCTAACTATGCAAGTGTCGTGAGGATGCTGCGAGGTAAGGTAAGGTTCATACAGGTGGGACGTGCAGAGAGTGAGCATCCACACTTGACTGACTGCGAGTACATGGTAGGTAAGACGAGCCTGCGCCAGTTATTCGAGTTAGTGCGCCGATGTCGAGGTGTACTGTGTGGGATAAGTTTACTGATGCACGTCGCTGCCGCACTGGACAAGACTTGTGTAGTGATTGCTGGTGGACGTGAGCCTGTGCAGTGGAACGCTTACCCGAAGCAGCACTACCTACATACAGTTGGAGCGCTGTTTTGTGTTTCTACTCAAGGGCATGAGGGGCGTGCTTGTTGGAGGTCAAGAGTAGTGGCAGTAGGAGACGGTACACACTACGACAACGACTTGTGCCAGAGACCAACTCACCCACTGTCACTAACTGTAGGTGTGGGGAATGGTACGTGCTATCCATCCGCGCCATTGCCGGAGTGTATGGCAATGATCCGTCCTACGATGGTGGCCGAATTGATAGATGCGTTATAATTAGTGTGCCGAGGTGGTCAATACAGCCGTGACTGAGTGAGCGCCACTCATTAAACTCGCAAGGAGTCTTTAGTCAATCGGAGAGTTGACCGGCTGTATATTTTTCACGGAGGGAACAAAGATGAAGTTCACAGAGATAAACGGAGCACGTCGGATAGGACTGAGACTGAGGAGAGTTACAGGTAATGGTATCGGTAAGCGACCGAGTGGTGCTGCGAGAGTGTTCCGCTGTGCTCAGTGCCAGCGTCGGCTGATATGCAGCCAAGTTGGAGTGCAGTGGTTGTGCGTTGAGTGCAGGGGAGGGCAGGGCCAGTGAGTACACTTCTTATCGCACAAAATGAGACAGTTGAGAGTGGTTCCTTTTGTGGTGACCAACTGTGCTCCCTCCGAGCTGCTTATATGTTCGTTGAGCACGCACCAGATGACCTCGTGCAAGTAGTTATGTCAGTATCACCGGGTAACGAGATGCACTTCCTCTGGACCAAGTTCATTGAGAAGTATGATGTACAACTGGTGTATGATGACTGGAATCCTGGTGACTGGAGCTCGCGCTTTACAGCGTGGGATAGATGGCGAGAGGAGCGACGTATCGGACAGATTTCATTTAAGTATTATCGTGAGCTGTACCTCAGAATACACGGATTGCAGCGGCAGACTCTACTGTGTGGCAGTGAGCGAGGGCTAGGAAGACGTAATATCTACCAGTATTGGTACTGCGGACAAGAGAATAGCCCTGACGAGTTGCCACCGAGTACAGACTGGTTCGATGACACACTGATACACCACCCACCGCACACACCGACCCGCGACGTTTTCATCAGTCCGATGGCGAAGACGCAGGGTAACTACACCTTCACGTTCGACTTCTGGTCAGAAGTGGTTCACCGGCTGATCGACAGTGACGTGAGCGTGACGGTTGGGCACGACGGCTGGTTCTGTGAGGACTTGAACAACCACCCACTCTACCGGAAGCACTGGGGCGACCACCAGCAGTGGATGGAGCAGGTATGCCAGCACAAGTTGGTGGCCTGCGGTAACACTGGGACTGGGTGGCTCGCCGCTGCCTGTGGCGTCCCGATGATAACGATGGAGCCGCCCAACAGCCAGATGCCGGACCACCGCTACCGAGAATGCGGATTGAAGAACATCATCGAGGTGGTGGAAACGCCAGACGCTGAGTACGTCGCCCGACGCATCACGGAGGAGGTGAAGCGATGTGTGGTCATGACGACCGGATGCTACGATGTGCTCCACGCGGGGCACGTCCGCCACCTAGAGCGGAGTCGAGCGCTGGGGACTAAGTTGGTGGTCGCACTGAACAGTGACTACAGTGTGCGCGTGCTGAAGGGACCGGAGCGACCTATCAACCCGGAGGGTCAGCGGAAGGCGGTATTGGAGGCGTTACGGTGTGTGGACGAGGTCAAAGTGTTCGACGGACTGACACCCGAAGCAGTAATATACTCCACCAGACCAGACGTACTGACGGCTGGGTATGGCTACACACCGGATAAGATAGTTGGAAAGGACTTCGTTGAGGGTTACGGCGGCAAGGTGGTGGTGACTTGCCCGAAGGACTCACGTGACGAGCCGAGTACCACCAAGATCGTAAAGCGTGTGCGCCAGGCCGACGTGGTCGAGGTGTGCAGGATCGGCGCGAACAGCAGTGTCAACCCGTTCGAGAAGCTGAAGCTGATGGCGGACCACTTCCTCACTGTGAAGGACTTGCCGGGCGACGTGGCGGACCTCGGTACGTGCAGAGGTGGTACAGCCTACATCCTACGGAAGCTCGCACCAGACAAGCACTTGCAGATGTTCGACACGTGGGAGGGTACGCCATACGACGACCCGCTGTGTCACCACAAAAAAGGTGAGTGGAAGGCATCACTGGAGGAGTGCAAGAAGCTGGTCGGTAATGGTGATATGACACATTACTACCAGGGGGTATTCCCTGAGCTTAAGCCAGCTCTACAACAATTCTGCTTCGTCTACGTCGATATGGACACCGAGCAGGCGACGCGCGATGCTATCGAGTTCTTCTGGCCTCGCTTGGTACAGGGTGGGAAGATGGTGATTGACGACTACGGGTGGGGACCTTGCAGTGGGGTCAAGAAGGCAGTTGACGAGTTCATTAAAGAAGATATGCTGATGTGCGGGATGAATGTAGTGCAATCCTTGTACACAGCAGTATTGGAGAAGTGATGAGCGACGGCAGCCGGTTTGATGAAGACTACTTCCTGCGTGGTAAGGAGTTGGGCATCAGTGGATATACCCAGTACCGCTGGCTACCAGATCTGACTATCCCGATGGCCTGCGCGATGGTGAGTCACCTGAAGGTAGACAACGACGACACCATTCTCGACTTCGGCTGTGCAAGAGGGTATTTGGTTAAGGCATTGCGAGAGATGGGGTATGATGCGTGGGGGTACGACATCAGCCAGTGGGCACTTGAGAACGCTGACGAAGCTGTGAAGAACAGGTTCCTCATCTGTAATGACTCGACCTTGTATGCGGACAGCTTCGACTGGGTGATTGCTAAGGACGTACTGGAGCACGTTGAGGAGCTACAGAAGACAATTGATGAGATAATGAATATAGCACGCAAGGGCGTGTTTGTAGTAGTTCCACTCTCACTGTTCGACAACCAACCCTACATTGTTGCTGACTACGAGAAGGACGTGACCCACATTCACCGGCTGTGCCTGTCGAGCTGGGCTAAAATGTTCATGCGACCAGGATGGTCGGTCGAAGGACGGTATATGATACGTGGCGTCAAGCTGAATTACCAGACGTGGGATTGTGGTAACGGGTTCATTACGGCGAGGAGGCTGGAGTGATACTATTCTCTGACAGAATGAAGTTGGCAAAATTGTATGAGGAATGGCTGAAGAAGAGTAGAGAGCAGACTCCCATACAAGACTGCCCACAAAATGTAATTACCTTCTTGCAAACTATTGAGGCATTAAGCGAGGATAGGGTAAAGGAACTTGTGAAGGACGTGGAGATATGATCGTCACGAAGGTATGTCCTGACTGCTATGCGAGGTGGGAAGAGTTTAGCACAAGTATAGATAGAGAGAACCTAAAGGTATTAACCATATGCTGTCCACAGTGCCACGAGGCAAGGCAAGCGAAGATCAAGGCTATTGAAGAGATGTATCCATCGTCCGAAGACCTTGGACTGGTAGGATCGACGACAGATATACCTACTGCGCGATACTTTCGGCCACATGCTGCTGGGCGAAGGATAATGCGGAAGGAGGAGAGGCAAGGATGACACTAACAATCGGACTCGTGGCGAATGTATATAACGAGTGCAACGCCCTCCCCGGTTGGCTGGAGTGTCACACTCCGTACTTCGACGACGTGCGAGTCGTACACGCTGGGCCGCAGGGGAAGCACAGCGATGATGGTACAATTGAGATACTGGAGAAGTGGCGGATACCTACACTGTACATGCCTATCGACGGCGGGTTCGGAGTGGTACGGACTAGAGCTATTCACAGCAGCCCGTGCGACTATGTCATGTTGCTGGACGCGGATGAGAGGTTCTACCCGGTACACCGAGTCCTGCGGTGTGAGGGTGAGCCAACACCACAGTACGAGGTGGACCAGATACTCAACACCTACGACTTCCGCGAGGGTAGGACACCGGACTGGGAGCTGCTGAAGAAGCTTGGTGCTGGGCTGAGTGTGAACTTCCTCACCACCTATGATCAAGGTGCCCGCCTGCGCGAGATACTGGAGCAGGACAAGCCAGACGTGGTGTGCAGTATTAGGCGGCACTGGCACGACCTCAGCTTCCGCAGGCCGACGCAGAATTGGCACAGTGACCCTGACTGGCAAGCGCGCATAGTCCGCAATAGTCCCGACATCTACTTCGACCCCGGCACGAAGATGCACGAGCGGCTGGTGGGCGCGCAGACCAAGTCATATGCCGACATGGTGAGGGGACCGTTTTTTGAACATTTTCATTTCACCATGAAACGTATGGAGCAGGAGCAGCGTGCTCAAGACGTGCTGATCTACGATGCAATCAATGAGGGGAAAGTGCCACCCGTGAAAGGAGCGGTGTAATGTGGGAAGAAGAACATTAAGGACACCATTGACTGGAGAAGTATTTGGTAGTTGGACGGTAATTGAACCGGGCTCAGATAGTTGTTTATGCCGCTGTAGTTGTGGAGTGGAGAAGTTGGTCCTGAAGAGAAATCTGTTGAGTGAAAAGTCAACAAGGTGTCAGTCGTGTTCTAACAGTTTATCTGGTGCGAGAAAGTGGCCGTGGATGGGTAAGCACCAACATAGACTGCGAGATGCCGTTGATAATGCAATTTACAGGTGTACCAACCCGGACCATCCACGTTATAATGATTGGGGTGGAAGAGGAATTAAGGTGTACGACCAGTGGATTGACAGCCCATCCTTGTTTGTTGAGTATCTTGCTACTTTAGATGGGTGGGATAACTCATTATTAGTGCTTGATAGAATAGACAACGACAAGCACTACGAGCCAGGTAACTTGCGATTTGTTACCAGATCAGTATCACAACAGAACCAACGTGCTCGAAAAAGAAAATACGATCCTCCAGCGATTGGAACAGTTTTTGAGTGGTGGACTGTTCTTGTTTCTGGTGACGATTACTGTTTATGTCGGTGCAGGTGCGGACGTGAAAAGGAAGTAAGAATATCTACACTACTGAATGGAAGTTCTACAAAGTGCGCTTCATGTTGTAAGCGCAAGGAGGTGTGCAATTAATTTTCAGACAGAGACAACGACACACTGTAACTTTACCTGTTCGTATTGCCCGAACAAAGACATGCAACGTAAACGTGAGTTTATGACAGACGAAGTTTGGTCTACCATTCTACATAAGTATATTGTGCCATTTCGACATATGAACGAGTTCTGCACTCCAACAGCGATTTTCCATAAGGACGGTGAGAGTTTATTGGACCGGAAGCTGTCACAACGGTTACGTGACCTTGCTGCTGTTGCTCCAGATATGAGCATCAGTATTTATAGTAATGCTGTGTTATTGCCAGTGTGGGCAAAGCGAGGAGAAGATTTTGTCGAGGTACTTGCAAGTTTGCCCAATAACTCAAGATTACTTCTGTCGTTCCACCCGTACAACCACGATGGTAGCGAGAACAACTATGCCGAGACTATCCTGTACCTGCGAGACATATTGCGCGACCCGCCTCCAAACGTGGAGTTTATCACTGTGTCCCACAAGTCTAAGTGGGTGTCGGCAGACATACAGGCGTGGTGGCGGCAGCAGTGGGTCGGCCTGCCAATCACTGTACACTCCAACTGCTCGCTCAACCCGTGGACTGGACGCATCGAGGAGGAGGGAACTGTTAAGTTCAACGGGTGCCCCTATGGAGACTTCGGACATTGGTTTTTCGGCTGCACTGGTAACATCATCGCGTGTTGTCTGGACCTGGAGGAGGAGATAGTCCTCGGCAACGTGCTGAAGGACAACCCATACGAGATGCTAAGAAGGACTGAGGCATTCTACACTAAGCAGCGCCGAATACTGGAAGCAAAGGAACTGCACCCACACGGTGTTTGCAGAAACTGCTTCGGCCAGAAGCGTGAAGAGTTACTCCAGTTGGGAACAGCATGATCCAAGTTGCTGACAGACTGTGGATCGGGTACAGCTCAGATGTCGAGCACGGCAATCTGACTGGGATAACTGCACTGCTCAATGTGGCATGGGACTTAAAGTACCACAAGTTCGACCCGGAGCATAAGGAACAGGAGCGGGTAGTGCAAGCATGTGAGTATGCACAGGTGGGCTTAGTAGATGGACCAGGAAACTTATTATCCTCCTACTGCTCAGCAGTATTGACGCTGAGGATGCTACTCGACCGGCACGATGGCGTACTTGTATATGACCATGATGGTGGTAGGGCATTGGTGGTTACTATGATGTACTTGAACTTGATCGAGGGCAAGTACCGACCAGACTCTCTGTCGTGGAGTCATTGGCTGACGTGGGACGAGCGGCTTGTGTGGATAGAGGAGCGGATTAAGTTGAAACTGTCACAACGACATAAAGCCCACATAGAGGCATTCAACAAGATACCCTACGGGGTGCTGGAGGCGTTGCTGTAACCGCCATTTGCCGGGCTGGAATAGGCCATAGGCCGCGATATTAGGCCGAGGACGGGATTCCTTACCGTTCGGGCCGTTCGGCGTTTCTGGGGGCCATTCTGTGATCCTGGCGGCAATAGAGAGAGGTATTTGACATGCGAGGCGTAGTGTTAGCTGGCGGTAAGGGGACGCGCCTTGGTGAGCTGACCAAGGTGACGAACAAGCACCTGCTCCCGGTAGGACCGTGGCCGATGGTGTACTACCCGATTAAGAAGTTGGTAGGTGCAGGTATTACTGACATCTGTTTGGTGTCTGGCACAGAGCATATGGGAGACTTTGTTGAGCTGCTAGGATCGGGACATGGACTTGGATGTAGCTTGACTTACCGAGTGCAGGATGAACCTGGCGGCATTGCACAAGCACTTGGATTGTGTGAGAAGTTTTGCGCTGGTGAAGGTTGTGTTGTAATACTTGGAGACAACATCTTCTATGACCCACTCAACCGTACAATTATTGAAGATGGTGGGTATAGAGACAGTGCTGGAATACACCTAACACTGACCCACGAGCCAGGTCGGTACGGGGTAGTCGAGGTAGATGGACCAAAGATAGTCAGTATCGAGGAGAAGCCAAAGAACCCTAAGAGTAACTTTGCAGTCGCAGGCTTGTACTACTACCCGACCAGTGTATTCCAAGTAATCAAGACGCTCAAGCCATCCGAGCGCGGAGAGTTAGAGATTACCGACGTAAACAATGTATACCTGCGAAGTGGTAAACTGTGGTACAATGAGTTGCGCGGGTACTGGACTGACGCCGGGACACCTGAGTCCTACGCTGAGGCCAACAGACTGGTGAACGAGTCACCACCGAGGTTCTAATGCCGATATACAACAGACGTCCTGAGATGGTTGGATACCAAGCAATAACTTCGTTTCCTATGACGATTGACCGAAATGTGTTCGGTGCATGGTTATCTGGGTTTGTTGCTGGAGAGGGCAGTTTCTCTCTGACGATGCGCAGAGACTGTCCGAGAGCAGCATTTAATATGCAGTTGCGATCAGACGACGCAGCGGTTCTTCACCTTATCCAATCATATTGGATGTGTGGAGGAGTGTACTTAATTAACCGCAAGGATGATGGACGCATACGCAATCAAGCAGTAAGTCTTACAGTCTACAAGCATGAGCACTTGGAGACCATTTTAATACCGCACTTTGAAATGTTTCCATTATTTGCGAAGAAGGCAAGGGATTTTGATTGGTGGAAGAAGGGTGTGCGTTTAGTGTGTCTTATAAACAAGCGAAAGAGACACAAGTGCGGAACTAGTGGTCAATGGGGTAGGTCAAGAAAGTGGTTGCCAGAAGAAATAGAAGAGTTCAAACTATATCACGATGAAATTCGTGACGTTAGGAGTAGAGATGTTAAAAAAGCTGATTTGCGTCATTCCTCATAGTCACTCTTGGCTGTGGACACAGACTTGCGTTTCGTCCATGAAACGCAATCCACCGAAAGCAGATGGGTATGAGGTAAAAGTTATTGTAGTTGATAACTCCCCGTGGTCACCTGCAATACGAGGGGTAACTGATACTGTTCTCGGAGATGGTATCATTGTTGTTCCTAACCACAAGTCTAATAAATTTCATGCATCAGCGCTCGACTGTATAGTTGAGACATTAAATTTCGATTTGCTAATGGCCCTCGAAACTGATGTAATGTTTCTTAGACCAGATTGGCTTCAATGGTTTGTTGACCAACTGAAATGGAATGATTATGCAGTTGGGGCCTGGCACCACGAGCAGTTCGTGAATCCATCCTGTACCCTGTACCGAGCGAGCGTGCTGTACGATATGTTGGAGTGGTGCAGACATGGCAGCCTTTATAAAGTGAGCGCTCCAAAGGACGTATTGCGGTGGGGGCCACTGTTTGAGAAGTCACAGGACATCACAGCACGACAGCCGGAGCGTGACTACCAAGGATGGTACGATGACAACATCAGTTGGATAGCTGGGCCATTCGCTGAGAAGCGTGGGTGGCCACAAGGTACAGTACTGAAGGAGAAGCCGAGTGGACAGGATAAAGGCCCTGGTTGGTATGAGCCCTCTCAGCAGTTGCACCATTGGGCAGTCGAGGCCAGTCACACCTACACCGTCTGCCCGACGCTCACGAACAAACGTGCGGACGGCGTGCCACTCCAGACGGTCTACGGGAAGTGGGGTCGTCCGG
>ERZ1292629.4221-Hain-H43-01um-R1-4221-length-10642-cov-6_pt1 | contig 10642 bp, 16 predicted proteins | sample MGYA00564399_ERZ1292629 | MGnify/ENA primary metagenome ERZ1292629 (study PRJEB36523, sample SAMEA6512636) | groundwater metagenome | collected 2019-01-08 | study: AquaDiva: Metagenomics assemblies of 32 groundwater samples
CGAGATCAGCGCCGCATCGTTGCCATAGTGCGCCTTGATCTGGCGCGCGGTTTCGGGGGAGATGCTCAATACGGTTTTCATGGTTTCCTCACTTCAGGTTACCAGCGACCCCACTGGCGGGCATTCTGGCGGGCGCTCGCAACGCCCGCGGGAATGGTTAGTAGCACCGAGAAAAGTGTTCCAGTTCGCTCGCCGCGTAATCGTATGTATGGCCGGGGATTGCCGGGAACGCCAGCACCGCGAATTCCTCGTGGGTTTCCGTGACAATCGCATCGCGGGCGGTGAACGGGTGGCCGTCCGCTGTATACGCGGTCGGCAGGAATATCCCGCGCTGTTTTATTCTGCTCGCGTCGTCAGGCCCACGCAGATATTGGCCGACGGTGATCCAGTCTTGAAGTTTCATTTTCGTGTCCTTATCGGGTTGTTTGCGATGCTCAGTTAGTAATGTAGCATAGTGCTATATCTGTGTCAAGCGTTTCTTTGATCTTTTTTTCCCTTTAGGATACAGACACTTATACAAGGTGCTGGCGTAGATACCGGCAATCTTCGCTGCCTCATAGACAGATTTTCCCTCATTCTGGTGCAGATAGATCGCGTGTTTCGTTTCTGCGCTACGTTTTCCGCTCATGATTTATCCTATTGTGGTATGATGCGACAATGCGTTATACTACAGTTTTCATTGGGGCGCAAGCGTGGATCAAATGGCGTTTGAGTTTATGCTTTTCGAGTACCAGTGCGGTAGCAACAAGCGTCGCCTATGGGACGAACAAAATGGCCTATGTTTTTACTGCAAATGCCCAATGACGCGCGGCAAGGACGATCACAACATGGACATGCGCAGGCTCACCGTTGATCACGTAATATCGGTCAAGGAAGGCGGCACGGACGACCCGTTTAATCTGGTGGGGTGTTGCCGGCGATGCAATATGTTCAAGGGACGCGGTTCGCTATGGGTTTAACGGCATACGCGCACCCGCCGATTGCAACACTGTTCGGATATACAGTATCCCGCGCGACCGGCAATCGCGTTGACAAGCGCGGGGAGAGGGCGCAGGATGATGTTCCGGCTTGCCCGGCTTCCGGCGAATAGGGGTTGCTCCCGTGTCGCGCTCACTCGCGACTAGCCGCCTGATTTTACCTAGTGAGAGGTGCCATGTTCGGCAAAAGACGTTACATTCCCAAAGCACGCCCGCGCAATTACCGCCCGCGTTTCGAGGAATACGAGCGCGAAAAACAAAACTGGCTCGCGCACCATCCGAACGCGACCGCGAACGAGTACGTCGAGGCCATGCGCGCTATTGCAGAAAAGTGCGGAATCTAACGTGAAAACTTCCGCGCTGACAGTTGAGCGTTTGAGAAGTTTACTCAATTACGACGCAGAAACCGGCGTGTTTAAATGGCGCATAGGCCGACATCACGCAAGTTTTGGAAGGGTTGCCGGATATAAAAACCGTAAAGGTTACTATCAAATCTGCGTTGACCACGTGAAGCATTACGCTCCGCGTTTAGCTTGGCTGTATGTGACCGGCCAATTTCCTGAACGTCCATTGGAGTATGCCGATAAACAACCGAGTAACAGCCGCTTTGATAATCTTCGTGAAGCGCCTGTGGCACAGAGCCCGGAAAAGATTAAAGAAAGAAAAGCAATTTACACAGCGAAAAATAAACGCGCCGTACTACTTGGATTGGCAAGAACGCGAGCGAGGCGTAAGGGGATAGAATTTAACATTACTGAAGACGATATTTTATGGGTTACGCATTGCCCGGTTCTTGGAATCGAATTGGATTACGGAGTAAGGGGCAAACACCGAGACAACAGCCCCACCCTTGATCGAACAAATAATAAACTCGGCTATGCGGCCGGAAATGTTTGTGTTATCTCATTTAGGGCCAACGAATTAAAATCGAACGGCACCGCGGAAGAACTTCGGCTCGTTGCCAAATATATGCAGCGGTGCGGAATATGACTGACATCGCGGACGATGCGCCACCCGACGCAGGCGTTATAGTGCCGATTCGCAAGCCGATCGTAATTCCTGAATCGGCGCCGGAACCGGTCCCGCGCCACAATTACCTGCAATGGTCTGCGCTCGACGGAATTGAACCCCCGCCGTTTGACTGGCTGCTGAATCACTGGTTAAGCTGGCACCCTACGCTACTCGCTGGCCGCGGCGGGATCGGCAAGTCACTATTGATCCAGCAGCTCGGCACGCAGCTCGCCTGCGGACTGCCGACATGGTGCCCGGCGGTTTCCCCGGTGCGGGTGCTGTATTGGGCGTGCGAGGACGACCACGACCAGCTCTGGCGGCGGCAGGCTAAAATCTGCGCGCATCTCAATATCGGGCTGGCCGCGCTCGACGGCTGGTTCCGCGTTGACGCCCGGCACGGATTCGAGAATACCCTGTTATCAACGGAATTCGGGCGCCCAATGTGGACCGGGCAGATCGAGCTATTGCGCGAACAGGTGAACGACCTCAAAACGGATATCCTGATTCTTGACAATCTGGGGCACATATTCGGCGCAAACGAGAACGTCCGCCACGATGTAACCCTGTTTGTCAACGGCATCGTCGGGCTCGTCCAGGACCGGCCATTCTGCCCTATCCTGTTAGGCCACCCGAGCAAGGCGCCGGATAGCCAATACAGCGGCTCAACGGCATGGGAAAACGCGGTCAGAATGCGCTGGTACTTGAACGACAAGCTGCCGGATCAAAAAGATACATCGGATGATGCCGACCCGGATTACCGCGTGCTTGCCAAGCGCAAGAGCAATTACACGCGGCTGGATTATGTGCAGTTCAGGTTCGGTGATGGGGTATTGGTGCCGGAGCAACTTGAGGATTCGGCGCCGGGGCTGATGCAGAACCTCCGCAAGCGCAAGGCGCGCAATGTGATCCTGTCCGCATTACCCAAGCTGGCAGAGGTTGAGATATTCTGTAATGACTCGACCGGGCGCAATTACCTGCCCACCGTGTTACTGGATCACAAGATGGCTGATGGCTGCACAAAAACCGAACTGGCGGACGCAATGCGGGCGATGATTTTAGCAAAAGAATTGACGCGGGATGTTGTCGGCAAGAATGCCGCACGAAAACCGATAAACGGGCTGAAAGTAGCTGTAAGCCCATGATTAGTATATAAAATGCAACAACGCTGCGAAGATCGGAAAACCGATGTTGCAAACGCGAAGATCGTGCGAACATCTATCCACAACAACGCGCGAAGAACGCGAATAACGCCTGTGGATAACCTGCGAAGATCACCCCCCCTAGTACCCCCCCTAGGATGTTGCAGGGGATGTTGCAGATATCAAAATCATCATTCTTGCCCGTCTGCGCTCAACATACGGGGCTGCGCTACGCTTGCCCGCGATGTTGCCCGCAGACTACCCAAGTAACCCCGAAAGGCCAACCATGAAACTCTCCCTCAAAGCCGACGACTCACGCAAAGAATCAATCCACATCGCCCACGACTCACACCTCGGCTTCATGATCCACATCGCGCCCGGGGAAGTCCACATCCGCGCAAAAGACCCCCACGAACCCGACTCAGCACGCACTACCATCGTCGCAGACTCGGCGGTCGAGATTACGCGCTGAGTTGGCAACCCAGCAAAGCACAAGCGCGGAAGATTAGGGTAAACCCTGAGTAAGAGTTAATAAGGGTAAACGATTACAGGGCGGCACCAAGGCATACATCATTCCACATTGTGGAACTCGGTTTCACATAGTGAAATTATGTGATAGGATTACTGATGGCTGGCATACCAGAAGATCAGTTGTTAGCGGCTAGGGCGCGCGGACTACGCAGGATAAAGCGTTTGCCAGAGCCGCAACGCGCCATTGAGTTGAACTGGAGGGCGTATTCCCTGCAAGCCAGGTCAGAAAAGGCGCTTGCTGCGTTTGGGCTTACCCAAGATGATTATTTGCAGCTCCTCGCTGCACAAGGTGGCAGGTGTGCCATATGCTGTTCTGCCACGAGTAAGCAACTCTCCATAGACCACGACCACGTAACCGGCAAAGTTCGAGGGTTGTTGTGCATGGCCTGCAATACCGGACTTGGCCAGTTCAAGGATAACGATGATTTGTTGTGCGCTGCGATTAACTACCTGAAACGCACTAAAACCATTAATAATCAGTAGAGGTGATCGTGCCGGCAGTTGCGTAATGTGTTAGGGTCAACGCGCAATGCGTTGATTAGTATCAGTTCATACCCATGCATGTCGTATAATGTCTTAAATGTCGCATTGCATAACCGTGCTACGTGTTATACTCGGGTTTTCACAAGGAGGAAGCATGTTGAAGTTCCCGAAGTTATGCAAGAAGTGTGGGGAGACGGACCAGAAGAAATTTTCACCTACCGCGCCATACTGCAAGACGTGTCACGCGGAATGGATGCGCGACCATCGACTGAAGCGAGTCTACGGAAACACGCGCGAGGAGTACGAGGCGCGCAAGCTGGCGCAAGGTAACAAGTGCGCGATCTGCGGTAGTCCACCAGGCAAGCACGCCCTGCACTTCGACCACTCACACGCTACAGGCTCAGCTCGAGGCCTTCTGTGCCAGAGGTGCAACACGATGCTCGGCCGAGCGTATGATAACCCGGTGTTGCTCGATGCAATGGCGTCCTACCTGCGCCAGCCGTCCTAGCTGTAGAGGCTGTGCCCCGCCTGCCGGTGCCGGTGCGATGATCGAACAGATTAATGGGTGGCGGGGGTAGGGGGGGTGACCCTTCGGCCGAGTTCCGTTTCCATCCTTCTATCCCCCTCCCATTTTCGCGTCTCTTTCAGATTTTTCCGATGAACCGGTTTATTTTTTTACGGCGGCTGGTTTCAAAATTTTCGGGTTTCTGTTGTGGAATTTTCATTGACGCCGGCATAGTGTAGGCGCAAGATATCGCCCATGGCGGACGACGGTTTCCAGTGGGTTGAACGTTGGCTTGATGTGTGGGCCTGCGACATGCGCGACCCTGACCTTGGGTTGGACTTGCCCGGGCGGGCTTCCGGGTTTCTCGGTGGCGGGTATGGAGAAAACCGCGACATCACCGAGGACTGGGAGGCCGAGGGGGGGGCGCGGGCGGTCGGCGTCATCAACGCAACGCTGGGGGATTTGCCGGGAGTAGAGGTTGCCGCGGTGATGCACGTCAAGCTCAAGGCGGCGTTCAGGTTCCGCGGGGAGCCAGAAATCCCGTATCGCAACGCGCGCATGAAGTGCGGGGTGAGGCTGAGGGCGGCGGCGTTTGCTTGACAATGCCGCTGCTTGGTATAGAATTTTGCTCAAGTCGGCATCGAGAAGCGCGGCTACGAAATGTGTCTTTCGACCGCGCGGACGACGAGAAGATAGGGGGCGACACTCGCGACGATGCGCGAGCCCCATTGATTTTCGCGGATTGGCGCAGCAGCAGCGAGATCCGCAACCAGACACCAACGCCGAGTGAGGCAAATGGTAGTGGGCGAAAGCGGATTCGGCCAGAGCCGTGCAGCGAGTAGCCCCAATATTCGAGAAAGCAATGGACACTGAAACCGAACCACGACCGACCAACTCTGGGCGTAGCTCAGTTGGTAGAGCGCCTGCCTTGGGAGCAGGAGGTCGTGAGTTCGAGGCTCACCGTCCTGACCATTTACGACTGCGCAGTAGGCGGCGCGCATGATTACTCCGCCGCTAGCTCAACGGACTAGAGCGCCGGGCTTCGAACCCGGAGGTTGTGGGTTCAAATCCTACGCGGCGGGCCATGCGCCCGTAGCTCAGCGGACAAGAGCAGCAAGCTTCTACCTTGCCTGTCGAGGGTTCGAATCCTTCCGGGCGCGCCAGTTTCGATCAAGTCGATCTTCCTGATTAACGGAAGGTTGGCAGAGCGGTAATGCAGCGGTTTGCTAAACCGTCGTCCATGAAAATGTGACGCGTTGGTTCGATCCCAACACCTTCCGCCCGACGAACAACGGAAGGTGGCGCTGCGCAGGGCGGCAACTGGTCTCGAAAACCAGGCAATCACCTCAGTAGGGATTCGAGTTCGACTCTTGCACCTTCCGCCATAAGTTAGGCATCCAAAGGATAGCCAATGAAGAAGCAACAGCAGTTGGGAATGAATCCTGGCACAGCGGCTCATCGTCTGATCAAAGACTTGCTGTTTTCTTTTGTTGTGTCCGCTGGGCATAAATGCCATCACTGCAAAGAGGAATTGACCAGAGAGACGTTTTCCGTCGAGCATAAAGAGCCTTGGCTAGACGCTGCCAACCCATCGGAAAGATTTTTTGATCTAAAAAACATCGCGTTTAGTCACCAATCATGTAATTCCGCCGCTGCCCGTAGACCGCATAGACTGTACGAGAACAAAGCCACATCACAAATGGAATACAGGAAACGCAGGCAATTGCGCGAGCCTGATTGGAAGTGGTATTGATTCCTTCATCTTCCGCCACTTGACATTTAGTTTCGCTTCGCGCAGACTAATTCGTCGGTTCGTTCGCCCTAAAAAAGCGACACCGGCCAAAAGACCCTCCAAGAGAGGGTATTTTTTTGCCCATCGGAGAACGTTTATGCCTTGGCAATCCTCAGACGCGGCCCGTCATACCCGCAAAGCGGGGTCTGCGAAGGCGCGGAGCCAATGGAAGGAAGTCGCCAACTCCGTCCTCGCGAAAACCGGCAACGATGCGCGTGCCGTGCGCGCCGCGAATTCAGTGATTGCCCGCCGCACGCACGGGCTTGAACCCAGGAGCTAAAAATGAGTGATCGAGCAGCAGTCCGCGTCCAGTCCCTGACCTTCGGGACTACCGGCACCTCCACGGCGGTCGCCTCAAGCGCGACGAATACCAGCAATCCGATCCCCTTGCCCAGAGATGATTACACCGTCCAGGTTACGGTCGAGACCACCGGCACTTCCATCGGCAGCGGCCAAGTCGTCTGGCAGACGACGAACGACATGAATTCGTGGCTTCCGCAGGGCACCGCCGCCGGCACTTCGACGAATGCGGCGGGCGCCGGCACCGCGTCTTACGCCAGCGCCGCGGTTGCCATTACCGCCAAGTATGCCTATGGCCGCGGCATCGTCTCCGGAACCGGCACCAGCATCGTCAGTGCCCGCGTGGGGTCATGATGAATCTTACCCGCCAAACACCGCCCGACCGAAACGGGATGGTCAGAAAAACGCTGACCAAAAATCAGGAGCGATATGCCTACAACCGCTCTCAAGGCATGAGCCAGACGGACGCCTACCTTGATCTTAAAATAGGATCCATGAACAAGGACACCGCCAAATCCGGGGGCCATCGGTGGGACATCAACCCGCTGGTTGCCGCCCGCATCAAGGAGATCATCCAGAACCGTACCGATATGCTGACGAAAGCGTCGGTCAGGGCCATCGCACGCGCCGCCGTTGACAAGGAATGGGTGCTGCGCGAACTCGTCAAAAACGTCAGGCGCGGCAAGGTTGAAAAAGATTTCAACGCGGTGAACCGTTCGCTTGAACTGATCGGCAAGGAACTTTGCATGTTTATCGACCGCAAGGAAATCCGCACCGGACCTCTTACAAAGCTCACCGATGAACAACTTGTTGAACTCACTGCCGCCCTCGATGCGGGACTCCCCCCCGGCGCAATTGAACTTTTTGGCAAGACAGGAAATCGCCCGGAGGATCAAGGAGAACCGGCTGCGGTATTACCGGCCCTACATTAAGCAGCAAGAGTTTCACGCCGCCGGCAAGACGTTTCGGGAACGTCTTTTGATGGCTGGGAACCAATGCATTTCTCCGTGGACGTGGGTTGAAACGGGGAACTCCAGGGACCTCGCCTTAACAGCATTTTCTTCGTTAGGAGGCAGTGTTCTGTCGTGGGCTGATGGATCAGAATGTGTTGCTCGATTGCAAAACGGGTTTCTGAAGTCGCTTGAGCCAGCGTATCGGTTTGTTCTGGACAACGGGCAGTTTTTCGATTGCTCTGCCAATCACCAAGTATTAACCGGACTTGGCTACATTTCGGTAGCCCGGTTAATGTTGCTCTCAAGTGGTCTGCATTGCTGGAGAAAAGTCGAAGATTATCAGGCCAGTTGTGTTGAGGATGGTTATCTCTGTGATCCACGACTTCTGTCGCAAGAAGGTAGCGGCCTAGAGATACTTCTACAACGAGACGATGCTCTGGATAGTAGCCTGTCCTTTTCGCATTGGGATGCAGTGGAACGAATACGTCGATGTACCAACCCTTTGCAAGATGGCGACCTCCTGACCATTTCTGTTGATGGCCGGATCCAGCTCGCGGGCCTGTGCGCGCAGTTTGCAGCCCCATTTTTGAAGCGAGACGTTCTACGGATGTCTCGTGGCATCCAAGAATTGATGCAATTTTCGAGTAAGTCAGATGCTCGACTTCGACCAGACGTTGAACTTCTTCGCGTTGCAGGGTCGGACGTTTTCCCCATGTCGAGCGCTGCATACGAATTTTGCGACGCTGTAGATAAGCTTGAACGGAATAAGTCGATAGGCCAAGACGTTGCGCGATCACAGCGCGTTCCAAGCCTTCATTGTTCATTGAGAGAATTGCATCGTGATGTTGCTCGCATCGGGATTTTCTACTCATTTTCGCACCTTGAATTAGTGGGCAATAGGAAGATTATAGCAGTAGTCCCAATTGGATACCAGCCAATATTAGACGCACAAGTTCCTAGGACTAATAATTACAAGGCTGGTGGGGTTTACCACCACAATTGCGGAAAAACTCTTGCCGGGGGCAACGAGCACTCGATGCACGCGACCGGCGAGTACCCGGACTGGTGGTGCGGACGTGAGTGGAAGCGTCCGATCATGAGTTGGGCGGCTGGTGTGACTTCAGAGCTGACCCGCGACGGCGTGCAACGCTTCCTGATGGGCCGCTTCAACGAAATCGGCACCGGCACGATTCCGAAGTGGCGGATCAAGGACTACAGCATGAAGCGCGGGGTGTCGGGGGCTGTAGACACGTTGTATATCGCGTGGGGCGGGGGCGGCGACATCTCGGCAGGCGACTCCACGATCCAGTTTAAGAGCTACGATCAAGGTCGCGAGAAGTTCCAGCAGGAGTCCCTCGATCTCCTGTGGTTCGACGAAGAACCAGAATACGAAATTTATTCGGAAGGCTTGACCCGCACCAATGCAACCGGCGGGATGGTGTTCATGACCTTCACTCCGTTACAGGGCATGACGCAGACCGTGATGCGGTTTGTGACCGAGAAGCGCTCGGGCACCCACGTCACGATGATGACGATAGATGATGCCGAGCACTTCAGCAAAGAGCAGCGCGCAGTCATCGTGGCTAGTTACCCGGAATATGAGCGGGACGCCAGAACCAAGGGTATCCCGATGCTGGGTTCCGGCAGGGTCTTTCCGGTGGTTGAAGACTCGATCAGGATCGAGCCGATTCCGATTCCGAATCACTGGCCGCGGCTCGCGGCGCTCGACTTCGGCTACGATCACCCGACCGCGATTGTATGGATTGCGTGGGACCGGGATACGGATACGGTCTACGTCTACGACTGCTACCGGGTTCGCGAAGCATTGGTGCCGATACACGCCTCAGTTTTGATCGGCAAGGGCCAGTGGATTCCGGTGGCGTGGCCGCACGACGGCAACAACGACACCGCCATCGGCCCGCAGCTTGCGAAGCAGTACCGGGATGCCGGGGTGAACATGCTGGATCAACACGCGCAATACGAGGAAACGGCAGGCGGCACTGCTGAAAACACCAAGACTTCCAGACTTTCCGTGGAAGCCGGGGTGGGTGACATGCTGACCCGCATGAGGGCAAGCCGTTTCAAGGTCTTTTCTCATCTCAACTACTGGTTCGAGGAGTTTCGCATGTACCACAGAAAAGACGGCAAGATCGTGAAACTCGCAGACGATTTACTCGCAGCAACAAGGTACGCATGTATGTCGCTGCGATTCGCCCAGACGGAAGCCCCTGCGCTCAAGATTTCCTCGTCACGCGAAGCCAATTGGCGCGCGATGTAATGAGCCTCGCAAGCTACAGCTTGGATAGCGCCGCCGACCCGGGGCTTACCATCGACAAGCTGGATGCCTTTCTCTACGAAATCCGTTTTCAGAATGCGTGGCGGCGGGAAGCGGACGAATCCGCCGAATACTACGACGGCAATCAACTGGATTCGGCTACACTGGATGACGCGCAGCGCCTGGGCATGGCGCCGCTCATCCGCAACCTGATCCGGCCCACGATTGACGTTGCCCTTGGCATGGAAGCCAAGACCCGCAGCGACTGGCGGGTGCAGGCGGACAAGGAGTCCGATCAGGATATGGCTGAGGCCATGTCCGGAAAGTTATTTGAGGCTGAGCGCGAAAGCCGCGCCGACCGCGCTTGCTCGGATGCTTATGCCGGCCAGTTGAAGACCGGGATTGCGTGGGTTGAAGTCTCAAGAGAACTCGACCCGTTCAAGTACCCGTATCACGTCGGCTGTGTCAACCGCCGCGAGATATTCTGGGACTGGCGGGCGCAGGAACCTGACTTGTCGGATGCGCGCTACCTGGTGCGCCGCCGCTGGCAGGATGCGGACATTCTGGAATTGATGTTCCCGGACGACAAGGAATTGATCGACGGCCTGGGTTTCTCGAAGGCTAATTGGGACACCGCGCTGGCGGACTCCACGGCGCTCGGAGCAAGAACTTGGCT
>ERZ1292629.4222-Hain-H43-01um-R1-4222-length-10642-cov-3_pt1 | contig 10642 bp, 12 predicted proteins | sample MGYA00564399_ERZ1292629 | MGnify/ENA primary metagenome ERZ1292629 (study PRJEB36523, sample SAMEA6512636) | groundwater metagenome | collected 2019-01-08 | study: AquaDiva: Metagenomics assemblies of 32 groundwater samples
ATTTTGTCGGCAAAAAGGGGAAGCGCCGATAGATGAGTTATGGGAATATTAAAAAGCTCAGGAATCTTAATAGTGTGAAGGTCAAAAGTTATTATCCTTTCTACTCCGGTCGATTCCAGAGTCTTTACTATCACGTCCATGGATACAGCCTCTCCCTCCCTAAATATGTGATCCTGACGCTGATAAGAAAGATATGGAATAATGCAGCTGACAGATTTGGCTCCCGACCTTTTAAGTGCATCTACTATAAAGAAAAGCTCCATGTAAGAAGAATCGGGATTGTCTCCGCGGCTTTGGAGGACCCAAGTGTCTTCATCCAAAACGTCATCCAAAACTCTTATGCGAGTTTCGCCGTCCGGAAACTTAAAAATTTCAAGTTTTCCTAAGGGAATTTTTGCCTCTTTGGAAATTTTTTCCGAAAGAGACCTGTTTGTAGATCCGGAAAATAGTATCAAGAACTAACTACCTCCTCCCAGAAGACCGGATAATCCTCCCTGCATTTGGGAAAGTTTCTTAGCCGCAACTTCCTGGGATTTTTTAATTGCTTCATTCACTGCTTCTTTTATGTCATTGTCCCCTCGTCCGTTTGTTTCAAGGTTTTGGATTTTCTGGTCTCCCGAAATTTTTATTTTTACTCCATTTTTTTCAATTTCCACTTCTTCCGCCTGAAGTTCACGCTGAATTCTCATCGCCTGATCTCTCATTTTCTTAAGCTCCGATAATTGCGAGAATGGATTTTGCATAAAATCACCTCCTCTTCGAAATTCTTTCGAATTTCGAGAAATTCTATTTATTTAATTCTATCTGTAAACTTATTTTTTTACCTGTCATTTCTCCAAGTATTTTCTCAAGCATCGCTTTATTTTTTTTATCATCCAGTTTTTCCTTATGGAATTTATAAGGCGTTTCCAAAACTGCGATCCCGTTTTTCAAACTTATGCTACATGACCTTAGAACTCCGGCAACTGAATGGTTAACCTTCTTAACTTCCTCTATTAGATCCATTAACATCTTACCATGCTTTGCCTCGATTGAGCCAGTTCTCAAACTGGCAGAGGCGGGCCATTGCCTCGCCGAAGCTTTCGTGGCGGAGGCGGGTTTTTTTGTTTCCAAACTCTGACTTTCAACATTTGAGCTACACCATTCTATAACCGCGATTTCCAAAGGTAAAAACGGAAAAATAGAAATTTTAATCTTTGCATAGCTTTCGGACAGAAGCTCAAATAACTCTTTTATCTGGGGGATGGATAGTTTTCCCGACTCTTCTTCAAGATTTGACATTAAAATCTTATGAAGATAAGAAATCAAACTTTCGGTAAAAAATCTCGCATCTGATCCTGAACTTTCAAGTGAATTTATCAAAGAAATTGCTCCTTTTAGATTGTTTTTTGAAAGAAAATCCACTAAATCTTCTATTCTCCTATCAAGAGATGTAATTTTATAACTTTCCTCAACTGCTTCTGAACTTATTTTCTTTCCGTCGAATGCTCTTGCCAGCTCTTCAAGAATTTTTGATGCGTCTCGGAAACTTCCTCCCGAAAGATTAGCAATTGAGTCCAAAGCTTCATCTGAAATCCTAAGATTCTCTCCTTTGGAAATCCTTCTAAGCGATCTTGTCAGCTCCGCAAGCTTCGCTTGCGGAAAATTTATCTGAAAACATCTTGAGACGATTGTCGGAGGAACTTTATGCGCTTCAGTCGTACAAAGAATAAACGAGGCGTGACTTGGGGGTTCTTCCAATGTTTTCAGAAGCGCGTTAAATGCCTCACTCGTTAGCATGTGTACCTCATCAATTATGTATACTTTCTTAAATGCGCTGACAGGAGAAAGTCTTATTTTTTCTCTGAGGTCTCGTATCTCGTCTATTCCCCTATTGGATGCACCGTCCAATTCCAAGACATCAAGATTTGCTCCAGTTGCTATAGATTTACACTGCAAACATTTATTGCATGGCTCAATTTCTCCGGGCTTTCTATTGGTGCAATTTATAGCTTTTGCGAGGATTCTTGCCGCGGAAGTTTTTCCCAAACCCTTTGGGCCGGTAAACAGGAATGCATGAGGAATGGTTCTCTTGGAAGATAAAACCGAGCTTAATTTTTCCCTTACCTCCTCGCTATCTAATTCCGAGACTTTCTGCGGTCGATATTTCAGATAAAAAACCATCTCAATAAAATTACTAATTGACCTAATTACCCTAATTGACCTAATTTGAGATTTGGTCTTTGGAATTTGTTTAGAAATTAGAAATTAGAATAATTAGAAATTTAGTCATGATGAAGCCCTAAGAGATGACCCAGCCCATGCACGACCAACTCATCTATCTTATCGTCTACCAAAACCTCGTCTCTTGAAGCCTCTCTTATTACCTCGGGATATGAAATCACAATATCTCCAAGTCTAAGTACCGATGACGGATCGTATGCTTTTTCTCCTTCGGAGAGAGAGAAAGATAAAACATTTCGCGTTTTATCCTCATCCTTATATTTTTTTGAAAGCTGTCTCATTTTTCTGTCTCCTACAACCGCAACTGAGACCTCTACCGCAGATTCAACCTCCTGTTTGTTTAGCATGTTGGAGATTGTGGTTTTTATTCTTTTCCGATTTACTCTGTATCGGGATTCAACAAAAATGGAGACCGAAACACTAGCCATATTAAGTCCAGGTTTTTTTGGCGCGCCTTGCATCCTCAGCTTTTTGCTTGCGGGCAAGAGAAGGCTTGAGGTAAAACTCTCTTCTTTTTGCCTCCTGAATGATCCCCTCACTCATTACTTTCCTTGAAAATTTTCTGATAAGCGAATCGTCGGAATCTCCCGGCATTTTTTTAACTACTACCAACTAAAACACCTCCTTCAAAGATTAATTTACACTCCTTATTCTTTTTGCAATAGTCTCTCTATCTTCTTTGGGTTTATTGCGTACTATTGTTTGTATAATTCCACCGCCATCATTTTCCCAGCGCGGTAACATATGAACGTGAAGATGCGGAACTCCTCTTTTCTCATGGTGATTTATCCCCAGAGTTAAGGAATCAGTGTTCAATGCTTTTTCAACTTTTTTCGAAACAGTTTTCAAAGCCTCCATAAGCTCTCCCAACTCTTCTTTTGAGTATTCTAAAATGCTTTCCCCATGTTTTTTATGAATTACCATAAGATGCCCCGGGCTTGAGGGGTTTAGCTCCAAAAAAGCCATCGTATTCCTATCATCATGCACTGAGACAGAGGGCAACTCCCCTTTTACGATTTTACAAAAAACACAATTTCCCATAACTATTTACTAGTCGCTAGTGGCTATTTGCTAGCGCTTAAGAACTTCTATTATATCACTAAGACTCAAAGTTGTCGGCTTCATTTTTGGATTTTTTGCCGTCCCGTTAAGAAGCATTTTTTTTGAAATATGAAGAAACCACGTAGCCTTCGGGTCTTTCTCTTTAAGAACTTCGCAAGCTTGCGAAAGATCCACATCTGATCCGGGATGAGCCTTAATTCTGACATAACCCTTTCGAGGATCCCGTCTTACTACTACTTTATATCCCATTTTCTGGGCAAGTTTTATCGTATCGTCGTTTATTGTCTCAAGCCCCATTCCCTTGCCCCATTTTGTCTCAAATTCCCGACCATTCTTTTTAATCTCTTCCTCAGCCCAGACTCTGTTTTCGAAATTCACCAAAATCGCATCCAAACACTGACTTCCAAAATTAGCTACATACTCATCGTCATTTGGCTTTTGAAGCTTTAAACCGTCAATTATTCCGTGAAGTAAAAACTCGAAATAGTCGGCTGTGGAATTGGGATAAAAAACTTCTTTAAAATGATCGTCATCAATAACTATAGCTACCATTCGATTAATTGCCTCTTCCTTGTGCTCCGTTCTCTGCGATTCCCTATGTCCGGATTCGTCAAATGCAGGATTTTTCGATCTTACATAATCCCAGACAAGGGAGGCTGCGCAAACATTTGTATCAGGGGTTTGATGGTGATCTAAAGGCCCAAGCCCTGTGTCTACATGAATGACTTCGTTTCCGCCAAACCTTTCAATAGGATCTTTTACTTCTTCTCCGGGCAAACTTCCTTCCAAACGCATGCCCGCAGGCACAAACCTTAGCACTGCATTCTCCCATCCGGGCAGAAATTTTCTAATCAGCCAGACAGATACAATTACATCTAAATCCGGTGCATTATGTCCCACAATCACTTTCATATTACTTTTGAATTATGTCCAAGTATACCTCATTTTGACAAAAAATTTAAAAGTGATATAGTTTGAAATACTCATGAAAATTCTCCTGATAACAGGAGGTGATTCCTCCGAAAGAGAAGTCTCTTTCTTGTCAGCAAACAACGTTAAGAAAGTGTTGGAGGAGAACAGACGCGAAGTTTTGCTCTACGATTTGTGCCATGGTTATGATCCAATCGTCAAGCTCTCAGAAAACTATAATATTCTTTTTCCTGTACTGCACGGAGAGGAAGGTGAAGGAGGAAAGCTTCATAAATTTTTAAGCAAACTTGGGAAGCCAATTGTTGGGACAAGAAGCTATAAAGGACTCCATGACGCGTGGCTTAAAATACCATTTAAAGAGTATTGTGATAAAAATGGTATAAAAACTGCAGGATGGAAAATCGTATCAAACGAACAAGAAGTTTTGGAATTTGGTTTCCCCTGCGTTCTGAAAGCCTCAAACGGCGGATCTTCAAAAGAAGTCGTGCTTCTTAGTTCAGCAGAAGATCTTAAGAGAGGAGATTCTCTAGGAATTTTGAAAATGAAAGACATTTTTGTTGAGAAACTGATCGAAGGAATTGAGGTTACTGTTGGCATCCTAAATGATGAGGTACTGCCAATAATAGAAATTGTTCCTACAAAACATAAATGGTTTAGTTTTGATGCAAAGTATGACGAATCGACTAAGGAAATTCCGTTCGCTCCTTCGGTTGATGAACAAACCCAAAATGAGCTCAAGAGAGTGACTAAAAAAATTCGTGATGATTTTGATTTAGGGAGCTATCTAAGAGTCGACTACATTGTCTCGGGTAAAGATTTTTATGCTTTGGACGTCAATACAATTGTAGGCCTTACTGCGGGAAGTTTATATCCCAAAATGGCCAAAGCTGCGGGACTCTCTTTTGGTGAATTCCTCGAAGAGCTTCTAAAAGCTGCCAATTAAGGAGTCGAGGCTCTAATTCTATCCCAATACTCTCCTCTTCTCGCTAAGAATTTTACATCATTTTTATCTTTAAGAAGCAGTTCGACAACTCGCTCAAGAAGTAAAGTGTTCTGAGAGCCCTTCACTAAAATAAAGTCCTTTTCTTCTATCATGCTCAATAATCTATGCTTAAGTTCCGTAAAGTTTTTGAAAGGAGCAAATGGGGAATCGTTTTGTTTTAAAAATGGCGCTACGAATTCTGCTGTTTGAGGACCTATTAGGATACAAAAATCCGCAGTCTGGATTATTTTCTGAGCTAGTTCTTCGTGAAGTTTTTTACTAATCTTTCCGAGCTCTCTCATATCGCCAACAATTGCTACTTTTCTTTTCCCTCCCCCAAGAATTTTTAACAAATCAAGCATCCCCAAAGATGGTTCTAAGGAACTGTTATAAGATGAGTCAATAATAGTTGTATTTTTGATCCCCCTGAAAATGCTTGATCTGCCGGCTGGCAATGTAAAATTTTTCTCAAGTAATTTGATGGAGTCTTTAACCGAGATTCCTTCAGTGAAACAAGCCGCAACGCTAAAAATCAGAGAATACGCAAAATATGAAGGCAACGCTTGATTTATTTTAAGAGTAAACTTTTCTCCTGCTTGGGAGAATTTTACGACAAACGAATTTTGAGAAATGCTTACTTCCTCGATTTTGAAGTCTGCAGGTTTTTTTGCCGAAACAGTTATCTTTTCGGCTTTGATATTTTTTAGATCTCTTCCTATCAAGAGGTCGTCTCCGTTTGTTATCGCTTTCCCCTGTGCGGGAAGACTTTCTAATAACTTAAGCTCCTCTTCTGCGATAAACGGCAACACGTCTTTATTCTCTTCGGTTTCAAAATTCAGACTGTGTTCGTGTGTGATATTAGTAAGAACTGCTGTTCTTGGGGAAATAATACCCAACAAATACTCCATGTTTTTTGGTGCTTTTGGACCGTCGATTCCCATCTCTGCAACAAGACAATCATATTTCTCAAAATCGAAAAGAAGCTTTAGTGGAACCATCAAAATCACTCGAAACCAAGTCAAGTAAGAGTAGTCCTGCAAACTTATTCCAAGGATTGAAAGCGGAATACCAGTCTCTGAGTTTTTTCCGTGCGTAGCTCGCACTTTATATTTTTCGGAAAGAATCGCTTCTATGAATCCTGCTGTTGATGTTTTCCCACTTGCTCCACCAACTCCAATGATCTTAGGCCTAACTTTCCATAACTGAATTTTTGCCCCGATCTTAAGATAAAAAAGAACCAGTCTTTTTGCCATATTTCTTAAAGAAATCATAGCCTTATTATACCTTTTAACTCCCAACCTTGACAAAAAATTCTCAAAAAGGCAAACTAGAATCATGGATCCTAATAAATTAGGACAGCTTGATCCCAAATTAAAAGAGGCATACGATAGAGTTATGAATGCGGCTACTCCGCCACCCCCTCCGCCTCCACCATCTTCGCAAACACCGCAAACTGCTCAAACATCTCCTTCTCAAGGAGTCAATCCTCCACCGCCGCCACCACCGCCTCTTTCATCTCCTCAAACTGCTAAAGAAGAGTCTTCCTCTCCTCCTCCACCACCCCATCTATCCATGCCTGCAAAAGAAGTACCCCCACTTGTAAATACCCCACCGCCTGACATTTCAACAAAAGGATTTACTCCTATGAATGCTTCGGTCAGCGTATCCTCATCAAATACTATTGCTTCAAAATTTCCCGCATATAAAGCAGGTACTCTAAAAGCTCACAAAGGCGGGAATGTTCCGACAGTTCTGTGGATTTTACTGGCCGCAGTCTTTTTTATAGCTTACACTCTTATTTGGGTAAGAGTTTTGGGAGTCAGTCTTCCTTTTCTTTAAGCCTTTTTAGAAGCTCTTCAAACGACAAGAGTTCTGTTCTTTCGCTATCTCTTTTCTTGACTTCTATTTTGCCTCCTGTTTTGTCCGACACGACCAAACGATATGGAATTCCTATTAAATCCGCGGTAGCAAACTTTTCTCCCGCAGAAATATCCCGATCATCCCAAAGAACCTCAATATTGTTTTTTTTCAGTGCTTCATAGACCTTCTGTGCTTCTGTGTTTGCAAGCTTCTCATTCAAACCGATCAGATGAGCGTCAAACGGCGCGACTGATTCTGGCCAAATTATTCCTTTATCATCATTATGAACTTCAACAATCGCTCCCATATTCCTTCCAAGCCCTATGCCATAACTTCCCATTACGATTGGTTTTTTAGATCCTTTCTCATCAGTAAAATATGCGCCGAAAGCTTCGGAGAATCTTGTTCCCAAAGGAAAAATGTTTCCCACTTCAGTTACTTTTGCGCGCTTCAAAGGCCCATGGCCCAAATCGCATTCTTTCCCTTCTTTGACTTTTGCAATGTCGGCGTTTTCCGAAAAGTCTCCACCCTGACAATAAATTATCTCATCCTCTCCTGCAGGCGTTATTACCTGGAATTCATGGGAGAATTCGGAGAATGACCCGCCCGATGCTTTGGTATAGATAGCAGTCAGACCAAACCGCTTGAAGATTTTCTCATATGCTGCCCGAACTTTTTCATAATAGTCCGCTCTGTCTTCCTCGTCGGTATGGAATGAATATAGATCTTTCATGACAAACTCCCGACACCTTAAAAGTCCGGATTTGGCTCGTGGTTCGTCGCGGAATTTGACTTGAATTTGATAAAGATATAAAGGTAAATCTTTATATGAAGAAATATATTGCGAAATTATGGGAGTTAGAATTTCTTCATGAGTTGCTCCCAGAGCCAGATCCTCACCGCTTTTGCTTTTAAGTTTGTAAAGCGCATCGAAATTTTCCCATCTTCCCGATTTTTCCCAAAATGATTTCGGATGAAGTGCCGCAAGATTAATTTCCTGCCCTCCGATCGCGTTCATTTCTTCTCTGATTATTTGCCCAATTTTCTCATGAACCCTCCATCCCAGAGGCAAAAAGTTATAAACTCCTGCGGACAATTTTTCTATAAACCCCCCCCTTATCAGAAGCTTGGCATTTGTGGAGACTTCATCTTTTGGAGCTTCCTTCTTGGTTTTAGGAAAAAGCGCGCTGTATCTCATTTTTTGAGTATAGCATAACTAATTCTTCTTAACTTTGTGGCCGCCGAAGGCTGAGCGAAGTGCATTAATTACTTTTGCTGTAAACGAATTCTGAATCTTCTCGTCTTTTTCCGATCTTTTTCTAAAGTCAACTGATTCATCAATGATTTCTGGATTCAAACCTTCCTCTTTCGCAACTTCAAGAGCCCAGTCTCCTTCCCCTCCGCGGGCGATGGGTCCGGCAAATTCACTTAAAGTTTTATCCTTTTCTAATTGTTCTGAAATCTTATCAATCAAAAAGCTTGATATTATTGTTCCCTTTTGCCAAACTCTTACAACTTTTGAAAGATCAAAATGGTATTTGGATTTTTCCAAAATTTCAAGGCCCTCGCCGATTGACTGCATCATCCCATATTCCACCCCGTTATGAACCATTTTTACGAAGTGTCCCGCTCCTCCCTCTCCAAAATATTCAAATGAGCCATTAGGTTTGGAAAGACTTTCAAGAATTGGTTTTATTTTTTCATAGCCCTGCAAACTTCCACCTGCCATAAAGGCATAACCATTTCTCTCTCCTTCCACCCCTCCCGACACGCCGATTCCCAAAAAATGAATCCCCAAATTCCTAAATTCTGCGAATCTTTTATCACTATCTTTATAGTTTGAATTTCCACCATCGATCACAATATCTCCCCGGACTAAAAGTTTGGAAATTTTACCTACTATTTTATCGACTGCATCATGCGGAAGCATTATCCAAACAATTCTTGGCTTTTCCAAACTTCTGATTAAATCTTCAATCGTTTCTGCGGATTTGAGATTTGAGATTTGAGATTTGAGATTCTCAAGTGGAGCTTGAGATCTGTTCCAGGCAACAACTTCATGCCCGTCTTTTGAAAGCTTTCGAGCAATCGCACCACCCATCTTCCCCAGTCCTATTACCGCAACTTTCATAAGATGAGTCTATCAGCTAAAATATCGATATGCAATTTAATCTGGACGAGGCTATAGAAAAAATCAAAAATAATAAAGATTTTTTAGAACTTAAAGACATAATCGAGAATAACCGTGGCCATAATAATGAGTCTGTGTATGATCATTGTGTTGCAACGCTTGATAGAATGAGGCAAATTCTAAAAGGGAGGAATATAGCTAATACAAAGGCAAAAGAAGAGTTTGAAAAATTTCTGAATCAAACTGTCGGAGGGATTTTTAAGAAAGATTTGTTGTCTCTGGCAGCACTTCTCCATGATGTCGGAAAAGCAAATACTAACAAGAAAAATCCGGATGGTACAACCTCTGCTCCAAACCATGGTTATTGGGGATCAACTATTGTTCCGCAGCTTACAAAAGAATTAAATCTTTCCGAAGATGCATTAGAATATATCTCGGGGATCGTGAGATTCCACATGGGACCATTAAAAGACTGGCAAACAACGGCTGAGCTTATGGAAGAAGTAAAAAAAGGCGCACAAAACTTCTATGTGGAAGTTTTACTTTTGTTACTGGCAGACGCATTCAATCACCCTAATTTTCAGTCCCACAAACCAATGATAATAGAGGTATTAAATAATCCGAGGTTTTATAGCTAGAGCCATTTTCGTCCGTCTTTTTCAATAAGATCCGATGCCTCTTTTGGTCCCCAACTTCCCTTATCGTATTCAAAAAGATGCGCTTTCTTATTCTCCCAGCCTCTTAAAATATTTGTTATCAAATTCCAGCTTTGCTCCAGCTCATCTGATCTATTAAAAAGCGTTTGGTCTCCTGCGAAAATATCCAAAAGAACTTTTTCGTATGCGTCTAAGCCCCGTGTTCCGAAACTTTCCTCATAGGTAAAATCCATATTTACAGAATCAAGTCCTAGCTTGGCTCCCGGCTTTTTAGCTATAAACCGAAGCGATATGCCCTCATCCGGCTGGATTCTGAAAGTTATTACGTTTCCTATTTCCGGACAGCCGTATTCTTTAAAAAGTATATGACAAGTCTGAATGAATACCACCGAAATCTCGACAACATTTTTCGTAAGTTTTTTCCCCGCGCGTAGATAAAAGGGGACATTTTCAAACCTCGGAGTATCAATAAAAAGTTTGAGCGCGACAAAAGTTTCCGTTTGAGAATCTTTAGGAATATCCTTCTCCTTTTTGTATCCGCTGTACTGTCCTCTCACTACAAATTCCGAAACCTCTGCCGGTGAAATTTTTCTTATAGCTTTCGCGACATTTGCGCGCGCCGATCTAAGATCGTCTTTCGTAAAGCTTTTGGGCTGCTCCATGGCAATTGCCGATAGAAGCTGGAGTAAATGGTTTTGCGCAACATCCCTCAGCATTCCCACTCCTTCGAAAAATTTCTCCCTCCCCTCCACTCCCTTTGTCTCGGAGAGCGTAATTTGCACATGATCAATAAGATTT
>ERZ1292629.4226-Hain-H43-01um-R1-4226-length-10636-cov-6_pt1 | contig 10636 bp, 22 predicted proteins | sample MGYA00564399_ERZ1292629 | MGnify/ENA primary metagenome ERZ1292629 (study PRJEB36523, sample SAMEA6512636) | groundwater metagenome | collected 2019-01-08 | study: AquaDiva: Metagenomics assemblies of 32 groundwater samples
CAGTAGCTCCGGCACCAGGCGAGGGTGATGGAAACTGTCCAGACTGCCCTTCGGTAAGCCCGGAGCCTTCTCCAGTACCCCGTCATGCCTTTTGCTCATTGATTCCGCCCAGCAGCGTTTCACCGGGCAGACGCCGGTTTCCTTGTGCAGACAACCAGGGTAAAAGTTCCAGCCGTAACCCTGCCTGCCGTCCCTGGTAACATATTCGATGCCCGTGTGGGATAAGACTTTCATAAGCCTCTAATCTCGTCTTTCGGCTCGCCCTGCGGCGGCTTATTTGGGATGGATAATGGCGGTCCCCATTTCGGCGGAGGCGGAGCAATAGCAACCCCCTCTGGGCGGCCAAGCACATAAATTGGATTACGGCGGACGTAGTATTGCTGATTACCTGCGATTGGATGATGGTCAGACCTCGATGCTGATTGGATATCCAGTAATATATAGCCATGATTTAAATACCAGTTGGCGAGGCCCTTCCCGCCTTCCTGGATTTCTTTTATGTTTTGCGTCAGTTCAATCATGTCTTCACCGCCAGCTTTTCAAGCACGTCCAGCCATTTCATCTTGACGTCGGAGGGCCAGAGCGGGTCGAAGTCCGGCAGGCGGGGCAGCGGGGCAGGGACGGTAACGACCATGACCCTCAACCATGCCGGCTGTTGCGCTGCGTCGGCGGTGAGCGGCTCTTGCGGCGGAGCTGCCGGGGCTGGCGGCTTTGAGGCGACACCTATCCTGACCGGCAGCGCCGGTGTTAAAGGTTCTGGCTTTAATTTGAGTTCTGACTTTAATTTGAGTCCGAGCTTGCATTCGTCGAACTTGCACATCATCCGGCCGCTGGACGCCGTCAGATGCTCGCATTTGATGCAATGTTTGACAAGCTCGGATTCCGTTAGCTCCGCCGGAGGCGCCGTTTTAGCCGCCGCCTGCCCGGCCTTTTTATTCGGACGGCTCGGCGCAGGGGCGCCCGGGATAACACCGAACCTGACGGCCAATCCCTTCGGCTGACCTTTTTTACCCTTCGCTTGCCATGTCGCCGTGGAGATGTTCCAACGTTTGAGCATCGCCTTTTCGCCCATCTCCGCCAGGTCTTTCAGGATGGCGTCTCTGTTATCCTGGTAATACCGGCTGACAGCCTTGTTGGACGCGCCGGCGCCGGGACCTCCCCCCTTCGGCTTGGGCGGGACGGGCGGCCGCTCTTTGATGGACAGCGAGCTATCGGAGGCGTTGGCCGGTTTATCATGATTGGTCGGGTTGGCCGGTTTATCCTGATGAGGGAACATCCCGATTGACTCCTTCGCCTCATTGTCACCGCTCTCATCAACCGCCGGATCGCTTTTATCCCAGTCATGCTCTCCGCTGCCCGGCTCGCCGAAAAGGTGATTTAGTTGCTTCACCCTCTCGATGAATCCCTTCGTTCCATCCGAAGGGAAGAACGACACCGCCCCGCAGGCGCAAACCCCCTTCAAGACGCCGTCTTCATAGCCGGTAAGCCCCCATCTGTGGACCCATTCCGTTATTGCTGCGCTCATTGTTCCAATCCCTCCCCGTAAAAAATGTGAATACCTATTTCTATGAAATATAATCCGATGCCGATGTCCAGCCAGTCGTCTTCATGGATGGTAAAAATGCCGATGAGCATCAGCCCGCATGTGTCACGCGGGCTGGGTAAGGAATAGAATAAATTCAGCTTCATATCTGCGCTCCTTCCTTTACGCTCCTGCTGTTCTTGCCCCGCCTTGATTCCTTGATTGGCTCCGTCCACTCAGGCAGTACCGCCGGCTTCGGGCTATAGCCGCATTGCAGACAAGTATCGGTGTAGCCGCCATCCGCCTGCAACTCCGGCAGCATCTGCCCGTTGATGCACCTGGGACAATATTCCAGGGTCATAACAGTACTCCCTGTTGGGACGGCATTAAATACTGGTCGGCAGCACGCCGGAAGTCCCGCCGCCTCAAGGCGTCCTCGACGAGACGGCTCTTAATGGAAGCGGCGTAATGTTCCGCCTGCTCGCGGCTGGTGATAATGAAGTAGCCTGGCGGATTCTCGACAGATGATGCCACCGGCAGGCCGTTAGCGCCGTCTCCATCACCCCTTATCAGCTCCCGGATTACCAGCCGGATAATGCGGTCGCTGGTGCCGAACATCCGCGCCAATTCCCTGGCCGTTATCGCCTGCTCCGGGCCTTCATGGCTCTCAAGCAGCCTCTTCAGTTCCTTATGCAGGTCAGTTTTGGCGAGGGTCATCTGTCCTCAACCTCGCTGCATACGTGGCCGAATACGTAGAAATAATGACAATATCCCTTTTCGCATTGCCAACAACATCGGTGGTCTATCGGGCATTTGAAAGATAACGGCGCTTGGTCACATGGCTGATGCCCAACGATATCCAGTTTGCCCTCCAGATTCCGAGGGACGTTAGTTTGAAACACACTTTTTGCGAGACTGTTAGTCAGCAGTATCGTCAATGATTTCTTCATCCCAGCACCGCCTTGACCAGCGCAGCGGCAAGGTTCACCGGAACGGCGTTGCCGATTTGCTTGGTGACCTGGCTGGAGTTGCCGACGAACTCATAGGTAGACTCGCTGTCCGTGAATCCCATGGCGCGGGCAAGCTCCAGATTCGATAGCATCCTGAATCTTAAATCCAGCTTGTAGACTTCTCCGTTAATCTCTACCAGCCGGCGCGGGTCCATCTTCGTCTCTACCAGCAGGGGATTGACCAGTGACCCCGCCCCGTGCCCGGTGACTGTTTTTAACGGCTCTTCGATGTCGTAAACCCGGTCGACGTCCGGGCGGATGCGGTTCTGAACGACGAAGGGTTTGGCCTCTGCCGTGGCGATGCCTATCCTGTCTTTGGTCGTCACTGTTGGTATCGGCTCTTTTGTAGAATGGCAAACGCCGGTGCCATAGTATTTCACCATCAAGGGCGTGGTGACTGAAATGGCTCCGTCTGATACGACGGTCGGGATGGGCTTTTTTACACTGCGCGGCGTGCTGACAGTCGGAACTGGGGATTCAACGTCCCGGTAAGCTGGATTGGTTCCGTTCTGGCCTATAACGAAAGGCTGAATCAGTGATATCGCCCCTTCCGTAGTTAATGTTGGGATTGGTGAATCAACACTCCGGATGGAAGGATTAGTCTGTTTGCCAAGGATGAACGGAAATACATATTTATCAGCAACCGCCTCTGACCCCTTTGCAATTCGTTGGAGAGTTTTATCAGACAGTTTCACATAGTCAAAGTCATGGTTTTTAACAGGGGGTATAAAACAGTCAAAATCCAGTCCGAGCAACTCTATATAGAACGGCGCCAGCGCCCCGCCGAACTTCTCCAGACCCCGAGCGATTCTCCGCCGCATGTTCTCGGAAAGGGGGCGCTTCTTATATTTCGGGTCGTCTATCAGCGACCGCCCGGGATTGTCCCATTCGATAATCTCGGCAGCCGACCGCCATTTCGGCAGGTGTTCAATCATGTCCGATTCGCCCGTCTCGGAATGAGTTGGCGTCGGCCAGATAATAGGTTTACCATCTTTCCTCGCCTGGAGAAAGAACCTGGTGCGAGTGGTAGCGTCTCCATAGTCAGCCGCGTTCAGGTATCTCCATTCGGCCTTGTAGCCTAAATCCCAGATAGAATGAAGCCATGCCTGGAAGAACGTGCCCTTTGCCTTGGCGATTGGCCGTCCTTCCGCATCCACCGGCCCCCAATGGATGAACTCGGGCACGTTTTCAATCAGAACGGTCCTGATATCCAGAGAGGTCAGCCAGCGGTGCACCGCCCAGGGGTTCATGCGTCCCTGGTCATGCGTAGGCTTCCCGCCCCGCGCCCTGGAATAAAAGCGGCATTCCGGCGAGGCCATCAGCAAATCGAGCCTGCCTTCAGGAACTATGCGCTCCGGGTCGGCGACAGCGATATCCTCGATGTAATGCCGCGCCGTCGGGTGATTCAGTTTATGAGTCTCGATGGCCACCGGCCAGTGATTCACGCAGACTAGCGTCATCTTTCTGCCCAGCGCCTTGACAGCCTTCTCCGCTCCGGTCGAGCTGCCGCCCGCCCCGCAGAATAAATCAGCAACGAGTAGGGGTTTCAAAGTAAAACGTCCTCATGCCTCGCAGGATTATGTTTTTCACACAAAGCAACCACAACCCCGCCCGATTTAACCGGGAAACCCATTGCCATCATGGCCCTCCTGACTCCAAGGGGCGATAGATCAAACTGATTAGCCATCTCGTAGCTCCGAGTAAGAGACACGGCTGAAATCCACAAGATAATAAAAGGCTTTTTCCCCTGCCAATAACTCTTCAACAGGAATTGGGGATTGGATCGGGATTCTCCCGCCTTGCAGGAAAACTCGTTGTGGCGTAACATTTACAGTCGCTCATATCAAACTCCCCGCCTTCTGTTTAACCGGGCGCTGGGCGCCCGTGCTGTATTTTTCTTTCATCCGCAACACCCGCAAGGCTTCTGCCTCGGTCGGCTCTCTCATCAGCTTCCAGACGCCCCGCGCCTGCCGCACGTCTCCCAGATGGTTATCGAATATCTGCCTGCCTATCATCGAGGCCAGCTCCTCCGGGCAGCCCTCCGCCCTGCTCAACATCGAGCGCACCACGTCCATGAATTCCTCTCTGGTATAGTGCGGGAACCTGGGATGGAAGGCGAAGCGGCTCAGGAATTCCGGCGGCATCTTCTTTGAGCTGTTGCAGGCGGCGATGACCACCGTCTCCAGTTTGATGCCGCGGGTGTCTCCGGATTTTGTCTCGATGATTTCCCCTGCTTCCATCAATCCGAGCGTGAGAGAGAAGACGTCATGCCTCATTTTGTCCGCTTCGTCCATCAGCAGGATGGACGGCTTCTTTTCAAAAAGGGCATCGGATAAACCGCGTCCGGAAGTGCGAGAGCCGAATGCCATATACGCGTCCGGCACGATGGCACGGATGGCGTCCAGGAAGAGCGACTTGGCGCAAGCGGGCGGCCCCTCGAGCAGGAAATGAATTCGCTTGCGGTCATGGATGGTGTACGCCAAGGTTTCTTTGATGTCCTCGAAACCTACGATGAGCGACATCGCCTCCATGATCTCCTCGACGGGTATGGGCGGGTGAACCTCAGCCTGTATGGAAGCCAGCTTGCGGCCCTTCTCCGTCAGGCGGTAGAGGGCCGGGCCGTAGATGCCGGCGCCGACCTTCGATGAGTGGTGACGGAGTTCTATCAACTCCTCTCCTGCCAGGCGGTTGATGTCCGTCCTGGAGGCACTGACGTTGGCAGCCTCCCAGGCCTGGGGACCGCGCTTCGCCTCGAAGTCAAGGGCGTTTTTCAAAATCTCGATGTCTGTGCTCATGCTTTTATTTCACTATCCTCGCTATGCTGGTTGCCAGACCCGCATAGATTTTACTTTTAGCGGCCAGTCTGCCGGCCAGGGCATTAGCTTCTACTGCCTGCTGCCAGAACTCGTACGCCCGCTCAAAACCCGGTGGCACCTCGGCGAATGCCCTCTCGATGCCGTCAATCACCGTTGTTTTTCCGTCCACTATTCTCTGACCTCTCCAGCCTGGCCTGGGGGCTGACGAACACGCCCCTCATCGGTCCCTGAGCAGGGCTTGCTTGATTTTGTTCGTGAAGTGTTTGGCCTCGCCCTCGGTCAGTTTGGCGGCTATTTCAGCCGGCGTTTTGCCGGTGGCGTGGTAGGTTTTCAGCATGAAGGCCGTGACCGCCTCTTCGTTCCAGTTGGCAGGGTCCTGCCTGCCCAGGGTTATCAGGTTATTGCCGATGATGCCCCAGTCCACGAAGGATTTACCCTGCTCAGTTTTTTCATGCCCGAGCTTCTCAAAGTCCGCGTCTGCGCCGGTCTTATCAGGGGGTGCGGGGACAGCAGCCTTTTTATTACTGCCTGTTTCATCCGCTCCCGATTGTTGTTCAGCCCTGGGTGCGGGTTGTTCAACCCTGGGGGCAGGGGTGGGTACCTGCTCCGCAGAAACGGGTGATACGGAGCCCTGCCTTTTTGACAGCCATCTATAGAATTCATCGGCGGCCATTAGAACAGTTGTCATAGTTGCGTCTTCTGACCTCAACTCCCAGTTAACGGCCTCCTTAAGCGCCGCCGTCCGGTACCGCGCATCGATGTCCCTCTCAACCCGCCGGGTGTATTCGTGCGCCATAGCCTGACTGGAATCAGGAACGTCATTCCGTTCACCCTGAGCCTGTCGAAGGGCAGCCTTTTCGATAACCTTGAATGATGTGATATTGAGATATTTGCCCTTCGGCTTTATCTCAACATCGATTACGTCGCCCGGACGCAGTTCTCTGAGAGCCGGAGCGAAGCCGCTCATCTTGGCGCCTGTATCATCCGTGATGATGGTCGGGTGATTATCCCCCGCCGCCGGTTCGATTTTCGCGATAGTTATTTTAGCCATCGGTGATAATCTCTCCGTTTTTCAATATCTCCCATGCCCGTATGTCCGGCTCCAGCTTTTCGATTTCTCGCCCGCACTCCGCGGCAAGATTGTCCTTTCCGCCCTGGCATTTCGCCGATAGTGCGACTATCGCCATGATGATGCCCGCCTGGACGGGATTCAGTCCGAGGTCATTATATGTTTCGCCATTGAGGAGACGGACGGCTGCCTCTTTGCCCTTCTCGCCCAGGAAAAGCAGTCCGTCATGCTCCTCGATGACCTCATGCACGCCATATTTCAATTGAAAAACTCCTCATCCGGCAGCCGGTTTGTAATTTCGAGGCTTAGAACAAGAATACCCAGCCACAGTTCTACCTTCAGCCAGTAGAAGCCGCCAAACCATTCCTGCCAGTCAAATACTGGGCCAATGCCGGCGCGGTTGGTCGATATGTATATGCGCGGGGATAACCGGAATCTTTTTTTCAAATTTTCCCATCCAGCTCCCCGATAGTTCGGCTGCCGAAGTGGATAGCCAGCAGCCTCAGAAACCCGAAGACTGCCTTAACCGAGCCCGAGTGTGCTATAATTGTTTTACGATTCAATCTTTACTCCTCTCCCCGGGCCGGGGCGCCGATACACATGTTGATAGGACAGTGCAAGCCGCCCCGGCCGCTTTTTATTTCCCACAGCTCCTTGAGATTCTTCAAACTCGAACGGCGGGTATCCATCCTCCTGTTTTCGTTTTCTTTTCCCTCAAGGCTCTGCCTGGTCTCTAAGATTGTAATTGCCCTGGGCCTGCCCCCCAGCCTCCCCGCCGCCGCATAATGCTCCCGCCCGTGCCGCAGGAGCGTCTGCATCCCGCCGATGGTGCCTGCCCTGGATTTCTTCTCCGCTATGGATGGCGCTTGTCTGCTCATCTCCCCTCCATCGCCTTTCGGAAGGTGGCCTGGTGCTTCGGGTTCTCACGGCACCTCAGACAGATGCGGGCTTTCTCCGGGAGCTGGTGACCGTCATGCTCGAAGGGTTCGGCGCATACCCGGCAGACATAATTCCGCCGTTTGCCCGTCCAGCCCTCATCCCTCTCGCGGCTCCTGCCGGTCATGTTCATGGTTTATCTCCGCAGCCCACAGGTTTCATGTTCTCCTCTAAAAGCGCTATCCGCCAGACCAGGCGCGCCATGTTGACCCTCTCCACCGCCGCTTCCAGGCTCTGCTGCCAGTCAGGGTATAGCCCCGGATAACGCTCATACCAGCAATCCTCGCAGATGGAGTGGCTGTTCCCCTCGATACCCTCTCCATCCGTCTCCCCCATCGGTTTACGGCAATGCGCGCAGACCGTTTTTAAGATTGTTTTCATTTTTCGATGCCTGTTATCCAAATCCATTGAGCATATGTTATTTAACCTCGCACCTGGCCGCTATTTTCAGGATGCTCTTCGCCAGCTTGACTGCGCGCTTGCCATCGAGGACTATCTCTTTACCCTCTCCGTCAGCCAGATGAAAGACCGCCTCTAAACGCCCGTGGTCGTCGGGCCTGTAATCCACTCTTATCGCCGCCTCTGTTTTATCAGGCATTTTAATTACCCTCCGTGACTATCCGGTAGCCGTTTTTACTCAGGTCTACTATTTTTACTCAGGTCTACTATGAGCCAGGAGCCGAGGGGCAGGACCTTCGCGTCCCTCTCCGGGATGGTCACCCAGACCCACTTCTCCCCGCCCATCTCCTGCACCGCTATCTTCGCCCGATACTCAATGCCGGAGGCGGTGATGACGCTCGTGTTCTCCAGCACCCTGCCCTCGATGTATTGTGTCCCCGTTGCCCCTGTGTGTCCGAAGACGGCGCAGGTCAATTTCTTCCTGTTGGCCCACCAGTAGGTGGCCAGAGCGATAAGCCCCTGGACTATCACGCATGAGATGATGAAGAAAATTACCCAGAAGAGGACGGAACTGCCGAAGTTGGTTGGATGCGGCATTTTAATAACCCTCCGTGACTATCCGGTAGCCGTCCTCATTCAGGTTGACTATGAGCCGGGAGCCGGGGGGCAGGACCTTCGCGTCCCTCTCCGGGATGGTCACCCAGACCCACTTCTCCCCGCCCAACCTGTCCGCCAACGCTATCTTCGCCCGGTACTCAATGCCCCGGGAAGTGATTACGCTTTTATTCTCCAGCACCCGGCCTTCGATGAGGTTCTCCCGCGAGGCGCAGCCCGGCAAAAGCAGTGTCAGAATTACCAGAATAATTACCAGTTTGAGCGTGATTTTCTTCAAAAGATTACCCTCCCTTGGCTGATTCAAATCCCCATTCATAACCGCAGTTCCAGCAACGCCACCCGACATCGATAACCCTCAAATATTCCGTAACCTGTTTTTGATGCACGGACGCATCGTGCTCGCTCTGGTAGCCCTTGCCCTCGGAAGTACAATTCGGGCATCTCTTGCCATCGCTCTGTTCCCGGGATAATAACGTCGCGGTCATCCGGCCGCCGCCTGCTCCCGCGTCTCTTCTTCCAGTTGCTCGGCGATTATCTGTTTGATGAGGGGCCAGACCACCTCCAGGTAGTTATCCCCGTAAAGCTCCTGCAAAACCGCCTCGATGATTTCCGGGTACGCCCGTATCGCCTTGCGCATGAACTCGATTCCCACAGGCGAGCGCCCGTTCTTCAAGCGGCTCCAGCTCATCGTGTGGACGGGAAAGGTGGCGGCGAACTCTCCGTCCTTCACGCCTAACCGCTTCTGGATTGCCTTTAATTTCTTGATAATCATTCTTGTTTGACTTCCTGTATTTCTTCCGTTATAATCCCGCCACTATGACCCGCTCCTCGCCCGGGCGGTTTCAAAGGCCCGGAAATTCTGGCTCAAACACTGGAAATGGATATTACTGTTCACTCTTACCTTCATTGCCACCGTCACGGCTGTTATCGGGTGCGTCGTTCTTCTTCGCCGCTGATTTCGGCTCATATTTCTCCCGTCCGGATATCATCCCCAGGCAGAAACCGGCACCGAAAGCACTAATCAGAGCGATTGCACCAAATAAGAGCACGGAATCCATCTTCTCTCTCCCTTCTCCTCCTCTAAACTTGGTACTGTTTGCATTTGGTTGTTTTTTTAACATTTCACTTTACAATAAATATTAGTTGAAATTTATCAGTTTCACTTTACAATTTGTATTTCAGCTAAAAATCGGATAGAATTCGCCTACTATGGATTATTCTCTTTTAATCGCTTCAGTCTCACTCGGCCTTTCAGTTTATTTGGTATACCTTGAAATAAGACGGAGACGTGGCGAACTCCATTTTTCAATAACCTCCACCAGGTTCGTGGATGCAAACGGAGACCAGTCGTTTGTGGTCTTGTATCTAAGCTTTGTGAATACTTCAACCATCCCGAAAGTACTTTATCGAATGGACTCTGAACTCCTAAAGGGATACCGGCTTGACGCAACGCATGGAGAGTTAAACTTCGAGTCAAAGGTGACTGTATATAGAGCCTTTGGTATTCAGAGTAAGGGATGTGTGCTTCCATTTGACGATACACCCTCATTCCCTCTTGACATAGAGCCTCTCCGCTCAAGGACGGTTGCGTTTCCTGTAATAATTTCTCCAGTTCGACCATCACACTATGCGGGTTCAGAATCTCATAGCGTTCATATTGGCCATTTAGTGGTGTTTGACCATCGCAAGAATGTATTGGCAAAAGCACCACTGGAAATTCCCGACTAACTTCATTCTTCATATTTATGTCTTCTCAATAACTAAATTTGGAAAATCGGTTTTTAACTTTACTATAAATATTTTCAGACACAATTTATTTTTTCAACCAAATGCAAACGGAACCCTAAACTTCTTTGCTTGACTTTGTGACAGAATTATAAACAATAATGATTATAATACACAACGTTGCTGTTAAACGTTGGGGCTTGCCCAACACGATTGTTTATTAACTGGATAGCCTTCTTCCTTTCATTCTCTTATATTTGCTTGGTTTCTCATTGTTTATTAAACAGAACAATCGTCTAGTAACAGGGGGAGAAATAAAAAAGATGCCCCGATAGACCAGGAATGTTTCTCCTGGTCTATCGGGGTGTTTGGCGTTAAGCATTTGAGCCTATTATTCGTTCAGTTTGCTTTTTTGCGCAGGTTGATGATATGAGTTTATCAGCCTTTTTTCAGGCGGTCGACTTCGTTCTGAAAATCGTCCTGAATTTTGCCGCAGCGGGTTTGGAAGTTGTTGATGCTGTCTGATAACTTAGTCAGCCCGATA
>ERZ1292629.1737-Hain-H43-01um-R1-1737-length-20351-cov-6_pt1 | contig 10635 bp, 2 predicted proteins | sample MGYA00564399_ERZ1292629 | MGnify/ENA primary metagenome ERZ1292629 (study PRJEB36523, sample SAMEA6512636) | groundwater metagenome | collected 2019-01-08 | study: AquaDiva: Metagenomics assemblies of 32 groundwater samples
CGGGGGATGCTTCGACGGCCCGCTCGACAGGGGTAGGCTGCGCCGCCAGGTCGGGATACCGGGACAGCACGTTAGCCGGAATTGGAAAACCTGCCGCATGAGCCGCACTAACATGCTCACGGTGAGCAATAGCGGAACTAACCCTAAACTCTGCCTCCCTGCTTTTTCTCAGGTCTTGATTCCATTCGGGTCCGAAGTGATTTGGATTTTTGCTCAACAACTTAGCTTTCGCCTGCGCCAGAAACTCCTCGGGCTCCATCTGCCACGGCTCTTTCGGAGCAGATTCTTCCGGTCCCACTGCGGCAGGCGTCGGTGGCGTCGCCGCCAACTCTGGATATCGGGCCAAGACATTAGCCGGGATTGGAAGACCTTCGTTAACTGCTTTTACAACATCGTTGTAATGTCCCGATTCTCCCACTGCTTTTTCAAAAAATGGGTCAATAGCGCGATTTATACTCAACAGTCGCGCAAAGTCGGCATCGCTCCGGGCTGCGGCAACCATATCCCGCCACTTTTCACCTGAACCCTCTATCTTATAGGGGCTCATCTCCACCAACCGCCTAATCGCACTCTGCTCGACTATTTTCGCATCTTCTGGCGATAACGAGTTTTCTTGGGCATATTGTTGCGCCTTCCTGCGTTCTTCCTGGATGATTCCTAAAGCCCTACGGTCTCGATTCTCCACCCACTCCTCGGGCTCCATCTGCCACGGCTCTTTGACTCCTGGCGCTGCCGTCTCCACGGCAGGGGCAGGCTGCAACTCGGGGTATTCGGCCAAGACCTCAGCAGGAACGGGCTTGCCTTCGGAAAGTGCCGTGGATACTAACTCGTGATGCTTTATATAATCATCGGCAGACATCCTTACTTGGGACGCAAGGGCACCCTCGCCCTTCTTCCTTAAAAGGTCAGCTACCCCCTGAGTAAAGAAGGTGGAGTAATCCTCCCGCGTCATTTGCCAGGGTTCTTTCGCTGCCTTTGGCTCAACGGCAGGGGTCGGCCCGACCACTTCGGCTTGGGACACCACCTCTGTCGCCGCGACCGTTGGCGCTTCAACTTCGGCCGCTTGCACCCGCGATAATCGTAACTCACCCAGAATCTGCCGCCCTGTATCAGTAAGAGTAAAAGAGTTCCCCAACTCATCCCTCTGCTCCGTAGCCAACCCGGCATCACGAAGTTCACGCCGATCATCTTCAGAAAGACGGGGATCACTCCCGCGCGTGTCACCCGCAAAGCGACGAACCAAATCTCTTAAATGATCTACCGCCGTCGCTTCCGGCTGGCCCTGCATGGTCGCCGCAAACTGCTCTGCCGCCTCTCGGGTGTCGAACGCCAGTCCTGCCGGCGACTTGCCCCACTTGCGCGAATACCAGCCCCCTTGCGCCTTGGCCTGGCCCCGCAGTTCCTCGAAGGCCGGTCGCTCCAGACTGTTCGCCCAGTGGACGATGAAGACGTTCTTCCCGCGCTTCTCGTGCGGGTACTCGCCGACCTCGACCGTCCCGTAGGGGGCTGCACCGGTCGGTGGGGCTGCTACCGTCGCCGCCAGAGGAGTCGTCGGCTGTTCCCCGGCCGGCTGTTCGACGGCCACCGCTGGTTTCGATCTCTCCGCCCTCTCTGCCAGCACCCGCGCCGCTTCTTCCGGGTACTTCCCGGCCCACTCGTTCCATTGGGCCTCCAGACGCGCCTTGCGGGCCTTGGCGTTGCGCTCCACATGGCTCCACTCGCGGATCTTCTCCTGGCTACGTGCCCGACCGCGCTTGTCAGCCGCCTCCTTGATCCGGTTGTTCTGATACGTTATCAATCCCCGGAACTCTACCGGCGAATAGGCCGCGTCCGCGTCCAAGACGGATTGGTCCTCCTGGTCGTACAGATCGGGCACCACCGTGGCCGGCCGCGCTTCTGGCGTCTCCACCTCCAGGTCCTCCGGTCCCATCGGCACGATCTTCCCGGAGTCCGTCTTGACCCGATACAGTTCGCTCTTCCGGGCTGGTGCACTGCTTAAAATGGGTTGCATAAAGTACGTCATGTCCTCGACAATCTCCCCATGCCGACCGGCCCACGAACCCGCCCCGCCGATCACCACCCGCTCGCCCACCTGGCGCGTCCGCCCTTTGATATTCTCTTCCGCTTCCAGGCGATTCTTGATCGTCAGTTTCCGCTGCACCACCTGGTCGAGAAAGGCGTCCGGCTCAATGGCCCCCTGTCCCACATCGGCAAAGGTCTGCCGGTGGGCGCGCGCCAAATCTTCCAGTTCGGCCTGGGTAGCCGCCGCCGCTAACCGCTCGTCCTGGAGGATCTCCCGGCCCTTCTGGAGCATATCCGCTCGCGCTGGCTTGTTGCCCTTCCGGGCACCTTCGGCGATGTTGTAGGAGACGACCGGGATGGCCCGGTAGCGATCCAACTCCGTGGCCATCGTCGGGGTGACGGTAATGGTGGGAACCGGGGGCGCTGAAGGCTCAACATTCTCGTCGGCCTCGCTGACTGGCGTAACCCCCTCTACAGGATAGTCCGCCAATACCTTACTGATAAACTTTAAACTGCCTATTCGACCTACGTGCACATTGCGTTGTGGGATGGACAGTTTCCAAATGGCTTTTTGTACAGCCTCGACGCGAGTGGTAAAATCCCCCTGGGGTACATCCAAAGCGTTGTTCAAGATAGCCGCCTCGCCATCCTCCAGTCCATAGCGTTTTTTTATATCAAGCATTCGAATATAGGGATCAATTTCCTGTTGAACAGTTGGCGCGGGAGTCTCCTCCTCAGCCGCCGCCTCGGGTGTCACGGTCGGCTGTTTAGGCGGTGGCGCTACCGCTGTCCCCGCCGACACTCCCTCTGGCACCTCTACCTCGTCCATTCCGGGCTCTGGCTCTGCGGCTTGTTCCGCCGCCACCTCTGGCACGGCCATCGTCGCCCGCAGGGTCGCAATCCGCCCGCGCATGGTCTCGATAGCCGCTCCTGCCAGGACGCCCGCGTTCTCCTCCAGCACTTCCTCCGCCGCGTCCAGTTCCCGCGCCGTGTCCGCCGCATCGAGTAGTTGATTGATCCCCCGGAGCACGTCGATAGCCTGCTGCCGGCGCTCCTGGGGCGTCTGCGGAACTGCCGCTGGCGGCAAAGGCTCGGGGCCAGGAGGAGCGACCAGTCCTGGGGGAGACGGCGCAACGACCGGAGAGACCTCCTCGACGGAACGCCCTGGACCCCCTTCTTCCGCGGTCTCCGCTGGCACACTCCTGGCCATGACCTGCCGATGCTGATCGGCCACCGCTTCCAGGTCCGCCAGTTCCTCCGCCTCCATCAATCCTTGCCGACTCAGATCCCGGATACCCTCGACCTCCGCATCCAGCTCCTCAGCCGTCCGACTCAGCAGGATACCACTCCGCAGTTCGTCCTTGGGCGGTCTGGCCTGCCGGTAAGCCGCCTCGCGCTCCTGGCCCAAAGTCTCCTCGCCTGGCCCTTCCAGAGGTTGCCGTAGACGCTCCGGGTCGCGCAACGCTTCAATTAGATCATTCTGCGTCTCGATCCCCACTTGCGGCCAATGGGTCTTTAGGTATTCGACCGCCACATCGGAGGGGGTACCCTCGTCCCGCTTGACTACCCCATTCCGCGTGTGCGCCGCCCTCACCTTCCCATCAACGCGCTGCCGGTAATCCCCTTCATACGCTTGATCGATCCTGATGCCGCCGAAATACCGCTGTAACAGCGATTGCAACGTCTCCTGTTTAGCCTTGCCGGGTTTCTTCGCCGCTTCCCCTTCCGGGGAGACCGATTTCTCGGTCGGCACCTCAGTCAACAAGGGCGACTGCTCCGTCGGTCGTACCAACGGGGGAACGGCCGTAGACAGAAACTCCCGCTCCTTGCCACTGGTCAACAGATCAAAAAGGTCTTGCTCGGTAGTAATGCCCAACGTGGGAGCCTTCTCGCGCAACTCGGCGACCACCTGAGAGGCTGGCGTTCCCTTCTTGCGAACTACGCCCGTCGAAGCCAGGTAACGCCTCTGTTCGTCCGGCAACCCCTTGAATCGTTCAACTTCGGCTTCCCACTTGATGCCGCCCATTCCTGCCAGCGCCCGTCGTAACGAGATCGGCGCAGCTTCTCCAGTTGTCGCTTCCCCCTCCTGAGCCTGCTCCTCCTCCTGCACTTGGACGATCCGCCGCTGTTGGACCCGATCCATCTGTCGCCGGTATGCTTCTGGACCGGCCGATGCCGCCTGCACCAGACTCTCAACCGCCGCTTCTCCTATCCCACGCTGCCGGCCCTCCAGCCGTAGCCGATCCAGATCCGCCGGCGACACTGCCGTCGGCGTTTCCGGGGTGTCCTGTTTAGGGGGCGTCGGCTCAACCTCGCCAGAAGCAATTGCCGTTATCGGATTACCCGCGTGCCACTTCGGGAAATAGGGACCATCCCCCCATACCTCGATGGGCGACCTACCCACTTCCGGTTCCGTAAAGAACTTCTGCGGCTGGCCGTTCTTGCCCCATTGCTGCTGTCCTTCTGACCGCGACAGTAGAAAGAGTTGCCCGCCCCGGTCGTCCACGTAGACACTCTTGTCGACTCCCCCTAACGTGCCGTGCATCCCAACTTCCCGGGCAAACTCCGGTGCTACAAAGATCGTCCTGGTTGACGGCTTTTTCAGGCCCACATCTTCTGGAGAATGGCCGGCATGAAGCGACTTTGTGCGAGTTGTTGAAATGCCATCCCAAGTATAAGTCGATCCCTGCGAAGTCGTGAATCCGCCCGGCCTTACCGTCTTGGGAGATTCCGGGGGGGCCTTCTCCGTGACGGCCGGTTCAATATCCGCCGCTTCCTCGGCAGGAGGTATACGGACTTCTGGCAACAGGGGAGCAACTGCCTCTTCCTCCCGCAGCGGGTACTTCGCCAGCCTCGCCATCGCCTCCTGGTATCGCTGCGGACTCTGGCCGATCCGCTGGATCAACTTTTCCACTTGCCCAGCAGGGATGGCTGCCCCGTCCGCCGTCCGCCGCCGCACCGCTTCCTGCCGCAAAGCATCCAACTGCTCCTGAGTGACGGTCGACTGAGAAGCCGCCTGGCCCAGATCGGCTCGACCCGTCTGGTCGGTTACGGGAACTGCCCCTTCTTCGTCCAACTCCGCCATCTGGCGATTCAACTCTTTAACTGCACGGTCCTGCTGAAGAGTCCGACGCACCTCGCTACCCGCTTGAACAGCCTTCCCAGGTAACAGCATAACGGCCAGTGCTGGACCGGCTTCAGTGATCGTTTCCCCCAGTCGCTGCACTTTCTTTTCCCAGGGGGTGCCCTCGATTTCAGTTCCCTTAATGGCGTTACTGAGAGCGATCCCTACCTCGTCCCCCATTAACTGGAAGGCTTCTTGGCCCACCTCCTCCCCGACCTCTTCGGCCGCCTCCAGCGCATAGCGGGCACCCACCCTCGCCAAGACCTTTTGTACTGACTTAGCTACCTCCTGCTGCGCTTTTTTGGAAAACAGGGGGGCGATTTTGGCTACCTGACTCTGCTCAATCCAGGCATAGGGAACTCCTACCAGCGAAGAAACCCCACTGGCAACATCAGGGTCCACACCCGCATCTCGCAAGGAGGCATACATCTGCCCTGCCCCCTGCCGATACCAATACTGAGCACCCCCGAAAGCAGCCCCACCAACTGCCCCAGGAGGACCAGCTACTCCTGCGCCTATGGCTGAACCTATCCCGGCTTGCACTATCCCTTGGGCCATAGCCGGGGTCATCCTGGACACCGCTTGAATGACCCCAGAAACCCAATTGTCGGACTTGACCGGATCGACCTGCTCTCTCTGTGCGAATGCCTCCCTTTCCTGACTCACCCGGTTCCAGTCATCCAAGCCCGACATGGCATTGAAAGCCGCCAGGTCAAGGTCCGCCTCCACTTGCCCGCGCTTCGCCGACTCCCAAAGATTGTCCAGAAAGCCACGCACCGGCGCGACGGCGCGGTCCACCTTCTCGAGTACGACCGGCCGCAGGCTCCCGTTCCGGGGCATCCTCACCGGGCCTGCAACTCCCGTCGATTCCGCTACTGCTGGCGCTGGAGCCAACCCCTGATAGTCGTACCGATGCGACGGTAGATTGCGGTCCAGCGCCGACCGCTGGACGCCCTCTTCCTGCCAGGTAAACGCTGGCCTGGCTGGACCGGGCATCGGCGGCGTCGGCATCCGTTCAGATTCTGCATAGACAATCCGCGGCTCCGGCGTCGAGGGGGCTAACTGGAGGGTGTCGAAAGTAAACGGCTCCTCTCCTGTGGACGGCAAAAGCCCGTCCAGCGTCAACCCTTCAAACCGACTACGCGACGGCTTGCGCTTCTCTGTCTGGAGTGAATCCAGTGTCAACCCTTCAAATCGGCTGGCCATTTAGAATAGGCTCCTTCGCTGTCGGTCTAAGTCCTCTAAAAGCCGCCGCGCCTGGTCAAAAGAAATCCCCTGTTTAGCCGCCTCCCGTTGGATGAAAAGACTATCTTCCGCAGTTAAATCTGGATCATTGCGCCCACTCAGGGAACCGTTCAGCGCCGGTCTCGACGGCGACGGTATTACCGTGGGTTGCCGGCCAATGGCTGGGAGCAGGGGCAACGATCCAGAGGGGGAAAGGCCACCCGATGGCAGACCAGGAGCCTCTGGCCCATACTCCCGGTACTCGCCCACCGGCAGGCCCCCCTGCGGTTTCTGCGCGGTCGCCGTCGAGTCGGCCCGCCACCGAGAAAGTTCCTGAATAGGCGACGAAATAGAATTTATTTCCTGGCTTGGGCCCCCATACTGAACTGCTATTTTCATCAAATTTTCTTCATACTTGCCTTCCTTCCAAAGCTTGTTATTCGACAGATTATACCCGCCTTCCGTGGTTCTTGCCAGTCCAATCGCCGCTAAAGCAGCCTGGGACATCAGTGTAGGATCGCCAAGTTCTTTCGCGACCTTTTCCGCCGCCAAAAGCATATTTTCCATCCGAATTCTATAAACCCCGAACTCATCCGCAGCCTTCTTATCGGATTCTATTTGTTTAGCCGCCTTCCCCTCGTCCTTGGCAACCTTATCTGCCTGTTGTAATTCATTGAAGGCACGGTAGTACATAGACTCTATCTGCGGGGCTAACGCTGGATACTTTTCTAGATCCTCCCGCAATAAATCAAGAGCAGCCTTCGCCCCCTTGTAATCATTTTTTCCTAAATAGGCGAGCACATCAGCGGCATGGGCCGACGCCGCCCCCAATTGCAGTATCTGAGCCTCCTTCTCCTTATCCTGATCGATTTGAAGTTGCTTGTAATTTAAGCCTACCTCCTGCTGCCGGCGATCCATTTCCAATCTTTGCGCCGCCTGTGCATCATACTCCACCGCCACCTCTGGCTGAACGCCATACTCCACCCCCAACTTACTCACCGTGCCCGTCTTGGAGGCCACGTCCCGGTTGAAGCTGCGATCCTCCTCGTCCTTGGCCGCCTGCTGCCGCGCCGACTCCATGTTCATTTGCCGCAGACCCTCTTCCCGGATGCGGTTCTCGTCCTGCTTGGCCTGCGTATAGGTCGGTACAAAGCCCGCCGCAAACCCTGACGTGAATGCCCCTAATCGTTTAGCCCACCCCATACGAGACCTCCTTCTGCCTACCGTTACTACTTACCTACCGCCGCCGCCACAACCGTCCCGATTATTTGTCCTATACCCAACCAGCCATCATTGTTGCCTTCCGGAGCTACCGCGATAGACATCGAATTGACAAAGTTGGCGAACTGCGCGATGTCCTCCGGAGAACCCCATTTGCCTTTATAAAGAGGAACACGGTTATCTTTAGGATTTGCCAGCAAGCCCGTAAGTGTAGCATTATCCGGGGACCAAGCTAACTCCCGCACCAGCGCCTCTTTCAACTGGTCCCTGGTGATCATGCCCGACATGGGTAAGCCACGAATCAATTGCTCTTGCATAAACCTATCTGGTTGGAGACCCTGTTCCTTCAGGGCTACGCTTAATTGGTCCGCCACTATGAAGAACTTATCCCACCCCTGTGGGGGCTGGCCAGGCTTCGCCGCGGGAAGGAGGTTGCCAAAACGGTCAAAAACCCCCGATACATCGACCCCCAGGTCCGCCGCCGAGAATGAACCGGGCAGAATACCTAAACTTTTAATGTCATTCAAACTCCAATTTCCCCCCTCTGGCTTCAAGCCGGCCCACTCTACCACTCTCTTGGTAGCCTCGGTGCGGAGCATCATATCCCATACCAAATCGCGCTTGGTCTCACTCTCGTCAAACGCCACCTTGGCCGCTTCATATTTTTTATAGGATACCGTCTCTTCAATCTTGCCTGCTGCCACCCCCTCCTCTATGCCGATAGCTTGTCCAGTGATCTCCGCCCACATATTACGGTCGTTCAACTTGTAGGACAGATCGAACTCCTTGGCGGCCTCCGAAAACCGCTCAACATCCAGCTGATAGACATTGGCGATGTTGGTGGCCTCGGTGGCCCACTGTTTCGCCTCCAACGTATCCAGGGTATCCACGTTGATCTTGCCGCCCGTCATGAGCGTCGTCAAGTCGCCGGAAGAAAGACCTTTCCCTTGCAGGGCTTGGTAGACGGAGGTCAGCATCCCCCGAGCTACCTGGTCGCTTTTGATCTCACCCGTTAGCATAAGTTGATTAATTATGTTATACTGCCCCGGCTCACTTGCCCAAGGATCTATCCCCCTTGCGGTCAGAGCATCAAGAATTTTGACAACAGCCGCAGTATACTCTTCGTTGGTTACCGCATACGGGTTCTGGGAATTTCTATCCTGATACAGCGCAAGAATATCCACCCCAAGCATCGTCCCCGACAGTTGCGTCGGCAATTGCGCGAGGTCAATTCCCATATCCCTGGCGGATAGGGTCCCCGAGATGTTGAGTTTGCCGGTCATTTTGCCGTCCAACTCAATCTTGGCCAGAGCGAAGCTTTGGGCATCCATCTGGTACTTCTGAGCCATCTCTTGGGCCTGCAACCCATAGAGGCGGTCGCTCTCCGCCACCGCCTGATTGAACTGTTTTACCTCCAGGCTATTGGCAGTGCTAAACTTGGACATATCGGCCATCCGGCCCAGATTTTGCGCGGATACTTCCGCGGCCAACTGCCGCGCCGCCAGGGTGGGCGAGCCCTCCACCGTAATGGAATAGCTGTTCGCTAAGTTAATAAGTTGGGTGGGCGAGAGATCCTTCCCCGTAAGGGCTTTAAAGCTATCTTTTAGGGCCGTTTTCTTCTCCTCCGCGGTCATCGAGGTATCGGCCATATCGACCCCCAGATCGGATGCCTTCAATTGACTATTCCCGTAGCCCATCCCATTGATCTGCGCCCACGCCCGCGCATTTTCTGCCAGATATTGCGTCGCCTCCTGCTGGAACTGCTTCTTATTCAAGTCGATCTGTGTGTAGATATTGGCTACCGAGGCATCCAATTCTTGCGCCGTCAGCGTCCGTATCCCCTGCACCGACACTGGATAACCCACCGCCAGATATTGCAGTTCACCCGGCGTAGCCTCCTTTCCGAACCGCGCCTTAAACGCCTGCTTAAGGGCCGCGTCCCGGCTGGCCGCCGTCTGGGTCGGATCGCTCAGAGAGATCCCCAAATCACTAGCCTTGATGCTCGTCGTGAAAGCTGTTTGCCCGGTCAACTGCGCCCACTCCTGGGCCGCCGTCGTGGCAAATTCTTGCATCCGCTGCCCGAGTTCGGAGGTAAACTCTGTGTGCGCGTTGGTGATCTGCTCAGCCTGGTTGGTCAGTTGAGTACTTTGGAATGTCTGCAAGTCGGTCTGTGCTTGTTTACTTAAGGTGGGAATTATACCTCCCGTTAGCGGATCTTTTATACTCCCCGTCAGGTTGGCCGCCTCCAAAGTCTGCTGATATTCTTTCCAATCCGCCTCGCTCTGCAACTGCCGCCCGGCCAACGTCAGTACGGACGTAGTGATCGTTTGCCCTCTAGCTATCGCGTCAACTTCCGTAGGCAGGGGTGCCCGACCAAAGGCAACCGTAAATGCCTCTCTGACTCCCGTTACGGCCAGGGCATATTGGGAGTAATTGGTAATGTTCCCGATATCCGACAGGTACTGGCTACTGTCAATGCCAAAATCCAACGCCGTTACCTGAGCCATCATCTGCCCCGTCCGGTCGGCTGTTTCCAATTGACGATTCAGGATAAACTGCTTGGCTTGCAGGGTCTCGACCGCCACCCCGCCGATCTTGATCTTGCCGGTTTGTTCCGCCACGGCAATCAGATCAGCCGTATTCTGGGCCTGCTGCTGGATCCCGATACGCGCCTGGTCGATGTCTAAAGACCGACCCTGCATGGCCGCTTGAGTTGCTTGATCCACTGTCGCCAGCGTGACCTGTCCGCCGGTTGGTAGCTTGTAGCCGTTCTGGATAATGAACACATTGGAGGGCGAAGCATCGAGATTGGCGGCCTGCAGGGCTTGCTTGATCTGACTTTTCACTTGGTTCTTATCAGGGTTGGTCAGATCGATTCCCAACTGCACCGCGTCGATCTGGCCGCCCTCGCCGATCCGGCCGGTCTGCGTTGTGTAGAACTGAGCTTGTTCAGCCGCCAGCCGGGCGCGCGCCAAGCCCGCCTCAACGTCGTACTGCTCACCCTGCAACGTCAACCGCTGCTTCTCCAGGATGTCTTTTTCTTC
>ERZ1292629.2223-Hain-H43-01um-R1-2223-length-16793-cov-11_pt1 | contig 10635 bp, 7 predicted proteins | sample MGYA00564399_ERZ1292629 | MGnify/ENA primary metagenome ERZ1292629 (study PRJEB36523, sample SAMEA6512636) | groundwater metagenome | collected 2019-01-08 | study: AquaDiva: Metagenomics assemblies of 32 groundwater samples
GTGACGCTAGGAATTTACGCCGTCATTTTTTTCTTTATCGTCCAGCAACTTGAAAATCACGTTCTGACGCCGCTTGTAATGGGTCGGGCGTTAAGAGTTCACCCGGTAATTGTGGTTGTTTCGCTTTTGGCCGGCGCGCAAATTGCCGGATTTACCGGTATTATTTTGGCGGTGCCGGTTGCTGTTCTTGCTCAAGAAATTTTTGAATATTTTTCTGATCGAAAAAAAGACCGGGAAGCGATGATCTAAAGGGCTTTGTTCAAATTTATGACTTCACTTCGTTCAGATAAATTTGGCAAATTTTACGTTACGACGGCTATCGCCTACGTAAATGCGCCTCCGCATATTGGTTTTGCGCTTGAATCAATTCAGGCAGATGTAATAGCGAGATATCACAGAGAAAAAGGGGAAAAAGTATTTTTTTTGACCGGAACAGACGAGCATGGCGCGAAAATTGCTCGAGCGGCTGCCGCCGTAAATAAAAACCCGCAAGTATTCGTTGACGAACAAGCTAAGCGTTTTAAAGATTTGAAAAATGTTTTAAATCTTTCTTGGGACGATTTTATTCGCACAACTGACGAAAAAAGGCACTGGCCAAATGTTGTTTCGGTTTGGGAAAAACTTGTTGAAGCAGGCGATATCTATAAAAAGAAATATAAAGGCCTTTATTGCGTTGGCCATGAGGCGTTTGTGACGGAAAAAGATTTGGTAGATGGTAAGTGCAAAGATCACGGTTTGGCGCCGGAAATTATTGAAGAAGAAAATTATTTTTTTAAACTTTCTCGGTGGAGCGATGCGGTTGCAAAAAAAATAAGAAGCGGGGAATTGCGCGTTATCCCAGAAACGAGAAAAAACGAAATTCTTTCGTTTATCGATCAGGGAATTTCCGATATCAGCTTTTCCCGACCGCGAAAAGATCTTTCTTGGGGAATTCCGGTGCCCGGCGACGAAACGCAAACTATTTATGTGTGGGCGGACGCGCTCGTGAACTATCTTTTTCCAGAAAGTTTTTGGCCGGCGGATGTTCATATAATTGGTAAAGATATTTTGCGATTTCACGCGCTTTTTTGGCCGGCAATGCTTCTTTCAGCCGAATTGCCTTTGCCAAAAGCAATTTTTTCTCACGGTTTTGTTACCGTTGATGGGCAGAAAATTTCGAAAACACTTGGCAATGTTATTGATCCTTTTGAACTAGTTGAGCGTTACGGCGCTGACGCGGTCCGATATTATTTGCTTCGCGAAATTCCGGCGTATGATGACGGAGATTTTTCCTACAAAAAATTTGAGGATCGTTATAACGGCGACCTCGCAAACGGCTTAGGTAATTTCACCGCGCGGGTTTTAACACTGGCCGAAAAAACTTCTTTAACCGGCTTAAAATCACTGAGCGGCGAAATAGAATTAGAAATTAAAAACACTAAAAAGAAAGTGCAAGAAAAAATGGAGGAATATAAATTTCACGAAGCGCTTGGGGCGATTTGGGATTTAATTTCTTTCGGCGACGGTTATGTGAATAAAAATAAGCCGTGGGAGACAAAAGATAGTCAGGTGATTTTCGATTTAGTGACCATTCTCGACAATCTCGGCGCATTAATTTCGCCATTTTTGCCGGCAACCGCTGAGGAAATTACAAAAAGCATTAACTGGCACGGTGATGAATTAATAATAAAAAAAGGCGAGGTTTTATTTCCGCGCCTTAGCTGATTAGAAAAGCTTAGTTACAAACATCATTTTGTAAATCTGACTTTTTAGTTGTATATATGTGCCGTTGTTATTTAGGAGCGGATCGGCAGTTTTGCCAATTTCTTCAATAAATCTTTCATTTTCGGCATTGTCTTCTTTCAAGAATTGTTCCCAAGTCATGGAAGCTTCTTCCGCCTTTTCTTTCCGCTCTTTAAGCCGTTCAAATCTTTTCTCCGGCACAGCAACAATATAGAGCAAAAAGTTATTCGGAAAACTGCGAAGCATTTCGACGTCTGGCCACCAACGGATCCCGTCAAGAATAATTATATCGCTCGGATCATTTGTTATTCTTTGCCTTACCGCGTTGCTTAATACGTCCTTTCCAATATTATCTCTTAGCCCGACCGCTAGTTTTTGGCCGACTTCCCGTGTTTTTGGCAGATAAAGTAAATTTGCTATTTCATATAAAATATCAGAGAATCGGTGATGCCTGACCGTTCTTCCTAGCGTGACATTATTTTTTATTATATTTGCAACTGTTTCTTTTCCGCTACCGGGTTTTCCGATAAGTCCGATATAAAATTGTTTCATAAATAACCTTTCTATAAATTTTTCTAATGAACTAGTTGCTATGCTACAATAGCCCTATCAATAAATCAAGATTATGAACTTAAAATTTTTTGACGCTCATACTCATGTTAATCTCGCGGCTTTCAGGGAAGATTATAAAGAAACAATCACCCGCGCTTTTTCTCACGGCGTAGGAATGGTGAATGTCGGAACGCAGAAAGACACTTCTTTGCGGGCCGTCGAAATCGCTCGCGAATTTCCTGGCAGTGTTTACGCCGCTATTGGTTTGCACCCGGTCCATGTTTCAAAATCATTTCACGACGAGTCTGAGCTTGGCCTCGGCGAGGCGGCGAAAGCGTTCACCTCCCGTGGCGAAAATTTTGATTATGATTTTTATAAAAAACTTGCTTCGGACCCAAAAGTAGTGGCGATTGGCGAGTGTGGATTAGATTATTTCAGAGTAGAAAGTAGTAAGTTGGAAGTAGTAAGGGATAAACAAAAAGAAACGTTCTTAAAACAAATTGAACTCTCGCACGAAGTAAAAAAGCCGTTAATGATCCATTGTCGAAACGCCCCTTCGGCAAACTCAGGACAAGCTTTTGCTGATTTAATTAGTACGTTATCAGTTATGAGCCATAAATTGTTAGTTAATCCCGGCATTATTCATTTTTTTTCCGGCACGAAAGAAGAAGCAGAAAAGCTTGTTAATTTAGGATTCTCCTTTACTTTTGGGGGTGTTATCACTTTTGCTCGTGATTATGACGAGGTGATCAAAACCATTCCGTTAGACCGGATTTTGAGCGAAACCGACGCGCCTTATGTTACGCCCGAGCCCTATCGCGGAAAAAGAAACGAACCGTCTTATGTGGTGGAAGTGGTAAAAAAACTGGCGGAAATTAAAGGAATTTCAGTTGACGAAATGGCGGATTCAATTTTAGCGAACGCAAAAAAGATTTTTTCAATAAATTTCTAAATCAAAAAACCCTCTTAGCGAGGGCTTTTATTTAAAAAAGTTATAACCAACAGTCATATTGTGATGCCAACCAGTCGGCACGAGATGAATTATCATTGCGGCAATAATCGCATGCGCAATTACGAGCGGAAAAATGTTTTTCGATTTCAGGAAAAAATAAGAAGAAATAGCACCGCCAATAAGAGCAATGGGCGCAAGTACCGGATTTGGCATGTGGGCTACCGCAAACAATAAACCACTTACAAAACTAGCTTCACGGACATTGCCAAAAATTGATTGAAGCCGATTGGAAAAATATCCGTTCAGGATGAGTTGTTGGAATAATGCCCAAATCAGATAACCAAACGCGCTAATAAATATAGCGGAAACAAGTTCAAAATTTAGCGTTGTTCCGGGACTTAACCAAAAGCCAATTAAAGAAAACACTAAGCCGCTTAATAAAATCACTAGGGACATTTTTTTTACAATCGTGAAATCGTTCGGTAAAAACCCTAAGGTTTTTAGATTGTCTTTATTCTTCCACCAACTTATCGCGACCATCGCGATTGCGATAAAACTGATTATTTCCTTTTGGGCTAACCAAATCCTTTCCATTATCAGAATAAAAACGACAAACAATTCAATCACAAAATATTTTTTTGTCATAATCGTTCCTATCCTTGAAAGAAAATAACCCAAGTGAAATCAACTAATGCGTGCAGGGCGGCGGAAGCAACAATCGATTTGCGTTTATGGTAAACATAGCCATAACCAATTCCGGCAATAGTCGCGAAAAGCACATACCACCAATTCGGGAAATTATAGTCTTTCACGTTGTTATTTAGATGAGATAATCCAAAAATTATTAAGCTCACTATAAGTCCCGGCAAGAATTTCATTCTTGTCATCACCAAACCTTGAATAAAGCCCCGAAAAATAATTTCTTCAACCAAAGCCGTTGTAAGAAAAATCCCTAAGAAAACAATAATAGCGAACGCAGGGTAATTGCTAACGTCTCGGCTCAAACTCAGTTTTATGAAATTAATTGAAATTGCGGCAGGAGCAATGAGAATTAAAAGCAAAACAAAAACCTTGCTGATTGTTTTTAGGTCATCTACATCAAGCCACCAACTACAATTGATTTTTGGATTTTTCCAAAAATCGGCGGCAAGAAGAAAAGTAATAATTCCAAACCAAACAGCTCCTGGAAAGGGAAGTCCGCCAACATTACCCCAGAGCATCGGCAACAAACCAAATTCTGTAGGCATCCAAATTGCGAGGATAAAAACAACAAAAGGGAAAATCCTATTATCCGCCGGTTTTTCAAAAAATCTCAAAATTAACACAAGAACCGCGAAATAAATTATTAGTTTTATTACTTCTTTAATTTCCCAAGCGCCGTTTAGATAGGCAACTAAACAGTAATAAGAAACAACAATTGCTGGAAGTAGCCAAAGGCGGTTAGGCGATTTATTAAGCCAAGTTGTTATGACATATCGTTTTCTTCTATCTATCACAACGAGAACCGCAAGAAGAAGCAAAAAGCCAAAAACAAAAGAAATTACTTGAAACATATCTTATCCCCTTTTTAATTTTTAAATTAACTTTTGCCAGTTTAGCAAATAATTGTTTTTAAGCCAAGCGGTTCACAAACCCGTTTTTTCAAATTATAATTACTAATATTGATGAAAAAATACGACTTCGGGAAAATAGAAAAGAAGTGGCAGAAAAAATGGCTTGGCGAAGGTATTTATAAAGCGAGTGACGCGAGCAAAAAAAATAACCCCGACGCCCAAAGAGGTCGAGGTTCCGACCTCAAGCGTCGGAAGAAATATGTTTTAATCGAGTTTCCTTATCCATCGGGCGAAGGTTTGCATATGGGCCACTTGCGGCCTTACGTTGCGGGTGATGTCTACAGCCGCTACTCACGAATGAAAGGGTATGAAGTAATGTATCCAATCGGTTGGGACGCTTTCGGATTGCCCGCGGAAAATTACGCCATTAAAAATAAAGTTCATCCTTCTGTTTCCACGGCAAAAAATATCGCAAACGCGAAACGCCAACTTCAAAGTTGGGGAATGGGTTTTGACTGGTCGCGGGAGGTAACAACCACCGATCCGAACTATTACAAATGGACGCAGTGGATTTTTTTGCAATTTTTTAAAGCGGGACTCGCGTATGAGGCGACTGGCAAAATAAATTGGTGTCCGAAAGACAAAACCGGTTTGGCGAACGAAGAAGTTATCAATGGCCATTGCGAGCGGTGTGGCACGAAAGTGGTGGAGAAAGAAATGAAACAGTGGTATTTGCGCATTACCGCTTATGCTGAAAAACTTTTGGAAGGATTAAAAAAACTTGACTGGCCGCAAGGGATAAAAACCCAGCAGGAGAATTGGATCGGTAAGTCCGTTGGGGCGCTTCTTGATTTTGAAATCAAAGACGGCGTTGCGCCAACTTATGTTTTGCTTCATGGCTACACTGGTTCGCCAAGCGCGAATTTTTTCCCGTGGCTCAAAAAAGAATTGGAACGCCGCGGCGCGAAAGTTTACACGCCAAAATTGCCAAATTCTGACGATCCGCGCGTCTACGACCAAGTTGCCGAAGTTTTAAAATCAATTCCGTTTAATAAAAACACCGTTCTTCTTGGCCATAGTTTGGGTGGCGTTGTTGCGATGAAAGTTTTGGAGCAACTCAAAAAACCGGTGCGAAAAACAATCCTTGTTTCAAGTTTCACACAAAACCGTTTTCTAGATGATCCTTTCCGTTCTTACGCTTTTGACTGGAAATTTAATGCCGAGAAAATAAAAAGTAATGCCGGCGCTATTCATATTTTGCGGGATACAACTGATGATACGGTGCCACAGTTTCAGGCCGAAAATATAAAAAATCTAATCGGCGGAACGATTTTTAACTTTGTGGCGAACGCGCCACACGCATGCGCTGAAAAAGAACCGGAAATTTTGCGCCATTGTGTTGATTCAATCCAGGTTTTCACCACTCGTCCAGACACGCTTTTTGGCGCGACTTACGTTGTTTTAGCGCCGGAACATCCGTTTGTAGAAAATCTCAAATCTCAAATCTCAAATCACAAAGAGGTTGAAGCATACATCAAAAAAACAAAATCAAAATCAGAAGATGAAAGATTGGCGGCCTCTTCGACTATCTCAGGACAAGAGAAAACTGGCGTGGAATTGAAAGGAGTGAAAGCAATAAATCCGGCGACGAAAGAAGAAATTCCGATTTTTATTGCTGATTACGTTCTTGGGACTTACGGCACGGGGGCGATTATGGCGGTGCCGGCGCACGACGAACGTGACAGGCAATTTGCGGAAAAATTTAAACTGCCGATAGCTAATAAGCCGTTGATTTCTATTGCTGAGGCGATTAAAAAATTTGGGCAATCAAAAATTCAGTACAAGTTGCGCGACTGGGTTTTTTCCCGCCAACGTTATTGGGGCGAGCCGATTCCGTTAATTCACTGCGCGAATTGTGGGGTTGTCGCGGTGCCGGAAAAAGATTTACCAGTGAAATTACCGAAAGTAAAAAAATACGAGCCGACCGGCACGGGCGAGTCGCCACTCGCGGCGATAAAAGAATGGGTAAATATTAAATGTCCGCAGTGCGGCGGGAAGGCGTTGCGTGAGACGAATACAATGCCGCAGTGGGCGGGAAGTTCTTGGTATTATCTCCGCTACGCTGATCCGAAAAATAAAAAAGAATTCGCGAGCAAAAGTTTGTTAAAATGTTGGCTGCCGGTTGATGTTTATTTCGGCGGCATGGAGCACACCACACTCCATCTTTTGTATTCCAGATTTTGGCATAAATTTCTCTACGACAAAAAATACGTGCCAACTTCTGAACCATACGCAAAACGCGTGCCGCACGGCATCATCTTGGGCGCGGATGGCGAAAAAATGTCGAAAAGTCGTGGTAATATAGTTTCCCCTGACGAAATTATAAAAGAATTCGGCGCGGATGCTCTGCGGATGTATGAACTATTTTTAGGCCCGCACGAAGCGACGGTGAGTTGGAACTCGCGAGGAATTTTAGGCGTGAGCCGATTTTTGGAAAGAGTTTGGAAATTAGGGTTCGGCTTCGTTTCACGAAAAGACGGGGTCTCGCTCGCCCAGCCGCTCGCTCGCCCGCTTGACTCTCGCCCTCACTCCTCCAACTTCGTCGGAGACCATGCTCGCTCGGGTTCCGAGACACTTTTCTTAGAAACGAATCTGAACCATTTATTACATAAGGCAATTAAAAAAGTCACCGAAGATATAGAAAGTTTTCATTACAACACCGCGATTAGCGCGTTAATGATTTTATTGAATGAAATGGAAAAAAATGAAAAGTCAATAATCACTAATCATTTGTTATTGTTTCTGAAGCTTCTTGCTCCTTTCGCGCCACATTTGGCAGAAGAATTATGGATGGCGTTAGGAAATAAAGAATCAGTTCATCAATCAGAATGGCCAAAATTTGACCCGAAACTAATTAAGGAAGAAACATTTACTCTTATTATTCAAATTAACGGTAAAGTTCGTGATCAAGTTGAAGCGAAAATAGGTATTAGCGAAAGTGAAGCGGGAAAGTTAGCGATTAAGCAGGAACGCATGAAGCAATATCTAGCGGAGAATAAACCAAAAAAAGTTATTTTTGTGCCTAACCGTTTGATTAATTTTGTGATTTAGAGTTGGGGATAACTCTTGATTTTCAGGGGGGGGTAGTATTCTAAAAGCAAAGGTCAATCTTTCGACAAGCTCAGGATTGATACTGATACAAAGTCGAAGTATCAAAAATAAAAAATAATATGAAAAAACTTGTTATTTTAGGTGTAGTCAGCGCGTTTATCGTCGTTGGTTTTTTACTGCCGTTTGGAACGGTCAAAGGTCAAGGTTTAAATGATATTAATGAGAGTTTGAAAATCTTGAACGCCCAATTTCAGGCGCTTCAAAATCAATTAAACTCTTTAAAGAATTCACCGACATTTGCCAGTCCTGTTTCTCCGTCCACGGGACAGCAAGGAGGGATAGTACAGCAAGGAAAGATTTCTTCTATTGGTTCAATCACGCTTGAAGAGTTGCCCGGCAGTCCGCAGGTTTCTTGCGCTTTGCCGGAATTAAAATTAAGAAGTCAGCAAAATTCGGTTTATCTTCTCCAGATGACGCTGAAACAACTCGGGAATTATCCGGAAGGACTTATCACTGGTTACTACGGCAATAAAACACAAAAAGCCGTGCAAGCTTTTCAGAAAGCGAATAATCTTCCGGTTAGCGGTCAAGTGGACACGGCGACGTCAAAACTTCTAACTTCGTTAGTGCCGGAGTTTTATGACGGCTGCGCGGGAAATCAAATAGGCGGTGATCTGAAAAGTTTTATTGACACCTTGCAAAATCTTAATACCCAGGCGATTGATCTTGCTAAAAACAAAGATCAAAAAGTCATTCTCGTTTTACAACAAGCCTCTACAATCGCTATAAAAGCAGGAGAAATTGCATATAGTAATCAGGAAATTAAGGTAAGACTTGAACAATTACCCAATCTTTTCACCCAAGTCAAAGATTTATCAGGGAGCAGTAATTGGACAGATTCACTGCTCGTGCTCCAGCAATCAGGAACTATTATTGAGCAGCTATTAGTTTTGTTAAAAACATCTTCACCGACGACCCCGCCACAAATAACTCCTCCAATTCCTCCATCACAAACTCCGCCGCCGGTTTACAATACTTCAAAAACATACGAACAGGTAAAGTGTGTCTTTAATGGATCAAACAACCAAGAAAAATGTTATACAGCCACTGACAATTCTTCATTGAATTTTAACTGTAGTGGTGTCGGAGCTTGTGTGGTAAACGTGACTGGTCCAATCAGCACACAACTCACATGGAAGAGTAGTTGTGGCGGAGATAAGTTGCCTATCACAATAATTGATGGCAATAACGAATATGTGAACTTCAGTTGTAGTAGTACCACTGGTGATAAAACTATTTCTCCCGCAGAAGAAAAAAACCCTCGCCCAACGCCAGTTCCTTCACCAACACCAGTACCGCCGGGAATTTCGTGTTCAGCACCCCAAGTATATTGGCAGGCGCCACTGGGAAATCCGAATGGCACAGGCGAGTTTGAAAAGTTAGGATTAAACATTTCCGCGCATCCCGAAATCGCGGCGTATCGCATTCAATGGTTCTATGGCGGCTGGTCGCCGTGGTACAAGCCGGGCGTTAGTGATATTGATTCAAAATTAAATTTGGATGGCACACAACGCCGCCTTTGGGCTTACTTTGATGACCATAATCATGAATTTGTGCAGTGCGGCGCAAACACAACCCAACCCTTAATTTCTTCTGTTAATCCACAACCTATTCAGGTAGGATCAACTCTCACCGTTTCTTTCACAAACGGTGGCCAGACTGGCAGTGTTATTCTAAAAACTCTTGATGGCACAAAATCGTGGTATATTCCTTATACAACAGGCGCCGTTTTAAATGGATTTGTTTATTATGACGGCAGTAAAGTTTCTTTTACGGTTCCATCTATGATCGGTAGGGGACAACTTCCCGAAAATACCGGCTATGAAACACCAATTCCAATAACTTCCGGAACTTATAACTTGACAGTATATGCAACAGGATGTCCGGCAGTAAGTGGAACTTGTTTAGGAACTAGCGCGATAAGTAAGGTGTTTCCGATTACTATAAGCGCACCTTCGGCAACCCAACCCTCAATCACCGTCCTTTCGCCGAATGGAGGAGAGACTTATAAAATAGGTGATACGCTTAATATAAAATGGAATGCATCAAACTTTTCCGACAGCTCGAAAGTTTATATAGAACTTAGGCCGGATGGCCCCGCGATAAGCGTGGGTAGTCAAGCGGTTAAAATCGTTGCTATCTCTCCAACGAGCGGATATTATTTGTGGCAAGTTCCGAATACTATTATTCCCGGCCAATATATCATAGAAGTTTATAAAGCGGATCAGAATGGAATTGTTAATTCGAATGAATCAGTGAAAGACGTTAGTGATACTCGATTCACTATTTCTTCTGTCACTTCCACCCAACCCTCAATCACCGTCCTTTCGCCGAATGGGGGAGAAACTTTAACGGCAGGACAACACTACACCATTACATGGTCCCTACAAGGCAAACAAACAGGGACGGCGGTAACAATAAATGCAGAATCACAGAGTACCGGCAATACATTTTATATAGCGACTGTTTCTTCTGGTTCTAGTTATGATTGGGTTGTTGGGGATTATAGGTCAACAAGTATAACTTCAGGTGATAAATATAAGATTTGGGTATTTGGTGCACTATATGGAAGTGGGGCGACTGGAAGTGATAAAAGTGATAACCCATTTACAATTTCTTCCGCGACTTCTACCCAACCCTCAATCACTTTAATCTCACCATTTCAAGGCTATCAAGGTCAGACAG
>ERZ1292629.4229-Hain-H43-01um-R1-4229-length-10634-cov-25_pt1 | contig 10634 bp, 10 predicted proteins | sample MGYA00564399_ERZ1292629 | MGnify/ENA primary metagenome ERZ1292629 (study PRJEB36523, sample SAMEA6512636) | groundwater metagenome | collected 2019-01-08 | study: AquaDiva: Metagenomics assemblies of 32 groundwater samples
AATACAAATTAGTCGCCGAGCGAAGCGAGGCGAACCAAAACTCTTTGACTTTTCCAACGTGGTGCAGTATTCTTGAATTAGTCCGAACGCATTTCGCCGCCTGCGGCGGCGAGGAAGTCCCCCCGCGAAAATTCGGAATGGCGGCGGAGCCGCACCGCTCAAAACCACAAAAGAACCCGGAGAAAAACATCGGCTCGAGACATATTTTAATTTTGGGGGAAGAAAATTTTTTAATCCTAAGAGTTAAGAAACTAGAAACCGCAAATATGCGGATTTTTTGTTGCCCTTGACATCCGAGGTAAGTTATGATAACTTTATATGAAATCTGGACACCCCGTCCAGATGAAACCAAACCGAAAGCCCTTTGAAAGGAGGACAGCAGATGAACAAAAAAGTGCTCATTGTTGAAGACGAGGAGTACAAGTACGACGAGTGGCGTCGAGTACTGGATGACAAGGTGGTACTGCTCTTTGCACCTTCCATCGAGGAGGCCGAGGAACAGTTCACCGCTAACCCAGACCTCGCTGCCATCGTCATGGATGCGTGCGTGCCCGGGGACTCGCCGACCACTCCGCCACTCGTGCGGAAGTTCAGGGAGAGCTTCACGGGTCCGATGATCGCAATCTCGAGTCTTGGAAGCTACCGACGACAGCTTGTCCATGCCGGGTGCGACCACGAGTCCACGAAGGACGCCATGCCCGCGAAGGTTCTCGAAGTTCTTGGTCTGTAGCTGGCGGGGTTTACGTGCAGGCCACCCATTCAGGCCAGCTTGCGATAACATCAACGGCTGGCCTTTTTCTTTTTTAATTTTTTCTAAAATCATTGAAATTTTCATAAAAATGCTTTATTATTTAAGTATTCGCGAAGCGAATTCTTGGATTGAATGCCGCCAAAGAAAAACTTGAAATTGTTAGCGGTGCGGCTCCGCCGCCTTTCCGAATTTTCGCGGGGGGACTTCCTCGCCGCCGCAGGCGGCGAAATGCGTTCGGACTAATTCAAGAATACTGCACAGATTGGGCGCTTAGCTCAGCGGTAGAGCACTTCGTTTACACCGAAGGGGTCATAGGTTCGAATCCTATAGCGCCCACAAAATTTATTTACGCCGGGGTAGCTCAGTGGTAGCAGCGTCTCTCTGAAAAAGAGAAGGTCGAGAGTTCGATTCTCTCCCTCGGCACATTATTGTTGTTTCAAAAATGGACTAATGGTATAATTATATAATATTAAGGCCATTGGTTCAATGAATAAAAATAAAAACCTTGCTATTAAATTAAGAAAACAAGGAAAAAGTTATAACGAAATAGTAAAAACTTTAGGTACACCAAAAAGTACGCTTTCCCTCTGGCTAAGAAACATAGAAATGTCATCCAAAATTAGAAAAAAATTCTGGGATGATGTAAAAGAGAGACAAGCTAAAAGTATCGCCGACTTTAACAGAAAACAAGCTGAAAAAGCAAGAGAAAGAGCGAAAGAAATTCAAAAAAATGCTGCTAAAAACATACGGAATTTATCTAAAAAAGATTTGCTATTAGTGGGCACGGCTCTCTACTGGGGGGAGGGTTCTAAAAAAACAAGATGGGTGTTGGCATTTTCCAATAGCGATCCCCTAATGATAAAAGTTATAATGAGATTTTTTAAAGAAGTTTGTAATATACCCGAAGAAAAAATGCGAGCGATAGTGCAAATTCATCCTAATGTTACCTCTGAGGAAGCGGTGAATTATTGGTCAGAGGTTAGCGGAATACCAAAATTACAATTTCAAAAAACTTATACAAGATTGAGTCCTAGTAGCAAACAAAAACGGCCGCCGAATGCGCTTCCTTTTGGAACATTGAGAGTTTCAGTTTGTGATTATAAAATAACTAATACGGTTAAGGGTTGGATTCAAGGAATTTCAGAAAAAATATAAAAAATTGCGGGTGTCGTATAGTGGCTATTATGTAACCTTGCCAAGGTTAAGACGGCAGTTCGATTCTGCTCACCCGCTCCAACCCAAAAATTTATTTAGTGATAATAAAACCAATCAAAACGCGTATTTTTAAAGAGGGAGAAAATCTCTTTTCTTTTATTATCCAATACTTTGAAAAACTGCCGGAAAAATCAGTGGTCGTTGTTACTTCAAAAATCGTCGCTTTATCGGAAAAAAGAGTTGCCGTTATAAAAAACAATAAAACCAAAGAAAAGCTAATAATCAAGGAAAGCGAATTTGCGCTGCCCGCAAGGCATGTGTGGCTTACCGTTAAAGATGGCATGATAATGGCTTCTGCCGGAATTGACGAGTCAAATGCAAACGGCAAACTAATACTTTTGCCAAAAGACAGTTTTAAAACGGCCCATTTTTTACGTAAAAAATTACAACAAAAATACGGAGTTAAAAAACTCGGCGTTTTAATTTCTGACAGCCGCACAATGCCTCTGCGCTCCGGGGTAACTGGCGCGGCCTTAGGATACGCTGGTTTTCGCGGAATTAAAAACTATATTGGAACTTCTGATATTTTTGGGAGAAAATTTAAATTTTCGCGGACAAACATCGCTGACAGTCTTGCCGCCGGGGCAGTATTAGTAATGGGCGAGGGAAATGAGCAACAACCGTTATCAATCATTGAAAAGCCCCCGATAGAATTTTGCGACAAAATTAATAAAAACGAGCTGCGCATAGATATCAAAGACGATATATACCGTCCGCTTTTTCCAAAATTTAAAAAATCAGTTTAAAAATGTCTAAATTTTATGCCCTTGACGGATTATATTGATTTATATTCTAACTATTGACAAGGGGCCCCAGATATGATAACATAATACATACTCCCGAAAAGGAGTTTTTTTATTATATGAATACTATATTAAATAGAAAAAGGCATATTTTAAGAAGCAAAATCCCCTTAATTAGCTCTATAATTGCAGGCATTATAGCCGGAGCAATCCTTTTAGGAATGATCGTCCCGCAAACAGCTAAAGCTGAAACTTTTTTAAATAAAGCTCAAGTTGATAAGTTTTATTTAAAAGTTGTCAAAAAAATAAAGATGGTTGTTACCGCTTATTCAAGCACGCCAGAACAAACAGATAGCACTCCTTTTATTACATCTTCTGGCAAAAATGTAGCAGACGGAATCGTTGCCAATAATATGTTGCCGTTTGGCTCTAAAATCAGAATCCCTGATGTATATGGCGACAAAATATTTATTGTAGAAGACAGAATGCATCGAAGAAAGGGGAAATATCATCTTGATATCTGGTTCCCAGAATATTCTCAAGCAAAAAAATTCGGAGCCAAAATAACCTATATAGAAGTTTTGGAAGATTAATACACAACAAAAAAGCCCCAGCGATATATCGCTGGGGCTTTTTTGTTGCATTCTGGTGCTGTATTTTAAAGATAGTTCGAACGCATTTCGCCGCCTGCGGCGGCAAAGAAACCCGCCAGAGATCCAAAGGACATGGCGGGTGGTTGGTCTGGCTTTCGCCGGATGAACCATCGGCTCACTGCGGGGAGTATGGCTGTCTCGATCTCCTCCGCTCTCGGATGGGTACGACTACGAATTGCCACAGTAGACTGGTGAGCAACAGTGCCAGTGGAAAGACTACGAGATCCGCCCAGAGATCGTGGGAAGAATACGCCGCCAGAACCTCTTGTTGCTTCTTCAAATAAAAAATCAGCATTTCTGCTGTTTCTTGAATCAAGTCCTATGAATTCAATGATTAAAAAAAATTTTCTTTTAATGATTCCATACTTTTTAATTTAATACTTTTTTATTTAGATACCAACCGATTTTTGAAGGGTAGTTTTCTTTTTTATAATGCCGTCTTTTTACTGATTCCCACTTATCAAAAACCTCCTTTTTTCTATTTAAATATAATGCTGGATTATTTCCATACATAAATTTTGCTAATTTTTCTGAGTCATCGATATATAGACTAATGTTGTATTGAGGCATTCTTTTTAACCTTTTATTTATCATCTTATGGATCGCTTTTTCTAAAATACCCAGTCTTTTACATAAATCGGCATTAAACTTTTTCATAAATGATAAGCTTACTGCAACGAATGAAGATTTTATCTGTTTTGTGCTATTGACATTATAAATATAAACTGAACCATCGCCATCAAAAAATCCGCGCGCAAAATCAGAGAAATATTTTTCAGGAACATTTATAATTTGTAAATTATAAGTTTTTCTCGGATAAACACCCAAATTTATTAAATCTTCAGCTAAAACAGAATTACGGACCTGGATTTGGTAGGCGATGCTCTTAGATCCACCAGATTTTTTACTAATTTTATAATCTGAATTCATAGCTTCAGCAATTTTTTCTAGGTGTTCCAAATCAACAGATGTGATATTAAAAGTATATTTATTTTTTATTCTATTACAATCCTCTGTTATACAGCCATCGGCAACAAAATAACCCAAAATGTATGCCATATCGCTGGACCAAATCTTGAAAAAATCAGAATTAATATACTTTTTTTGTACTATTCCCATGTGCCGCGAGTGGGACTTGCACCCACAAGGGTTATACACCCACAGGATTTTAAGTCCTGCATGTTTGCTAATTTCATCACCGCGGCAAAAATCTGCTAAATCTGAGGCCACGGTCGGAATCGCACCGACGTATACTTCTTTTGCAGAGAAGTGCATTACTACTTTGCTACGTGGCCAATTTATTGTTATTTTATATTATTTTTGCTCGTTTTTCAATCCGTTTAATAACTCCTCAATTCTGCCAGCTTTGCTGATTTCTTTGTCTTTCACAAACTTTATTTTGGGAATCGGACGCATTCTTAATATTCTATTAATTTTAAACTGCACATCATAAACCGATTTATCAAGAGCGCGTATAATTGCATCCGCTTTTTCATCGGGAAAAACAGAAATATAGGCCTTGGCGTCAATTAGGTTTGCCGTTGTGTCAACGCGCGTTAAAGTAACCAAAATCTCTGGAGAAAAAGCAAAATCTTTTAAAATAATTTTACTTATCTCTTTTCCCAGCAAAGAATTAACTCTTTCAATTCTATTATTCATTATAATTTCGGGCGAATGCCCGCCCGTAGCGAAGCGGAGGAAATTACATAAATCAAGTAATTTTGTAAAATTTTTGCGAAGCAAAATATAATTTTTACAAAATTGCGTAGAGTGGCGGAGCCACGATGATTTCTATAGTTCTCCTTTTTTTCTTTCTTCGATATATGCCACTAAAATATCTTTTGTTTCAATTTTTACATTTCCTTCAAACAATATTCCTGCTTCGTCGCCTTTCTTTAATTTTTCTACATCTTTTTTGTCTCGTTGAAGGTTTATTATTTTTCCCGTTCCAACCTTTTGGTCGTCTCTTAAAACATTAAGCTTTAATCCTTTTTTAAATTCTCCGTCTGTAATTTTCCCGCCCACAATCTGCCTATTTTTTTCTCCCCAGAAAACCACTAATGTTTTTAATCTGCCCAGTTCTTTATAAACTATTTCAGAGTCCAAACTTTTTTCCATAATTTGCCTTACTTCCTGGATTAATTCATAAATTATATCAAATGTTTTTATTCTTACTTTTTTTTCTGTATCGTTTTTTAATAATTGCAAAACTGTAGGGCTAATCTTAACCCTAAACCCTATAATCTGGGCCTTTGACATGTCTGCCAACTTTGCGTCTGTTTCGTTAATGTCCCCTGCCTCTGTTTTTAAAATTCTCAAAATAACCTGGTCTTGAGGCAAACTTTTTAATACGCCTTCAATGGCCTCTAACGAACCGAAAACATCTCCTTTTAATATTATATTTAAAACCTTTTTATCAGGGCCAGTTTCAATAACGGTTGTATTTATTTCTCTTTTTGGCTCCTCTTTTTTTATTTTTGCCATAGCTTGCTCAACTGTGGCATAGCTCTTAAATTTTTCTCCGACGCCGGGAACTTTTTCAAAACCCAAAACAATTGCCGGTTGAGATGGGTAGGCCTCTATAATGGGCTTTCCTAAAAAATCTTCCAAGCTCTTCACTCTAGCTAATGCTAAATCTGTGGCAATAAAAGCCTTTTTCTTTAAAATACCTTTTTCAACGATTACTGTTGCCACTGGCCCTTTTAAGCTGTCCATATACGACTCAATAACGAGACCCTCGGCAGGAATGTCTATTTCTGCTTTTAATTCCTGCATATCCGCCACTAATAAAATCATTTCTAATAATTCTTTAATGCCTGTTTTTTCTTTTGCTGAAACCTTCACCGAAGGAACCATTCCCCCCATTGATTCAACAAGAATATCAATTTTCGAAAGTTCTCTTTTAATTTTTTCCGGGTCAGCTGTCGGTATATCTATTTTATTTAAGACAACTATCATTGGAATCTCCGCTTTTTTTATCGCTATTACTGCTTCTTTTGTTTGCGGCTGAACCGATTGCGCCGCATCAATAACCAAAAGAGCAATGTCGGCAACTTCAGCGCCACGGGACCTCATAGCGGAAAAAGCCTCGTGGCCAGGCGTATCAATAAAAGTTATTTTTCTTTGCCCTGAGCCTGTCGAAGGATTATCCATTTCTACTTCATACGCTCCTATATGCTGGGTTATGCCTCCTGATTCTTTTGAGGTGATTTTAAAATCTTTAATCGCCTCTAAAAGCGAAGATTTTCCATGGTCAACATGCCCTAAAACAACTACAACAGGCGGCCTAATTTTTAATTTTTCTTTTTTTTCTTTTTTCATAAATTAGCTCATGGCTCTTTTTAACGCTTCTTGCTCTTCGCCAGATAAAGAATGCTCTGATTTGCCATTTTTAACAGCTTTGGCGTAAACCCTGTTTCCTTCTTTAATAAAAAGACTGGAAATCACAAAACCATCATTCTGCCCATCTAATAAGGCTATAATAAAGCTCTGATTTCCTCCCAAATTATTGAACGGATTGAATCTGACAACTCCTATTTTTTGAAAGGTTTTTTCTGAAATACTCTCTAAACTTTTTATCCGGGCAATAACTCCATTTATTGCTTCTTCTTGATTTTTAGTTTTATCAATTTGCTTAAATAGAACCTCTTTTAAGTCTTTAAGTTTGCCTTTTTCCAATAATAAGTCAAATTTTTTGTTTGTTTTGTAAGAATAAAAAATCAAAAAACCGTTCAAAACAGCCAATGCCAAAAACGCCACCCCCGACACTGTAAGTAAAACAATAAACGTATCCATAATAAAATCAAGACCTATTAAATAATAGGTCTATCATAAACTAATTTTCTAAAAACTTCAACCTATCAATTTTGTCAATGAGCCGTTTTCTATCAAGTTTTTTGGCGGCAAATTATTCAAACTGTTAGATTAAATCTTTCTTCTTGTCTTCAAATTCTTTTTTATCAATTTCGCCTTTGGCATATCGTTCTTTCAAAATTTCAAGCGGCGATTTTTCATGATTGTAAGCGCCGCGGGATTGACTCGCAAGCCATTTGATAAGCGCCACAATTCCGGCGATTATCAATACCCACCACAAAATCATAAAAATCCAGCCAAAACCGCCCAAAGGCGTAAATCCAAAGTTCATCATAGAATTATTTGATTGATTAGAACCGAAAGGAGACGACCACCCTCCCCACATCATATTCATCATCGGCATAAAGCCGATGCCTTGCAACGGGATTGCGGCGGAAGTATCGCAACCGCTCAAGCGCTTGCCCATCGCAACGTGTATTTGCTCCTCGCCTTTTTCGCCCATCATTTGAATCATCATATTATTCATCGCCTCGTGGGAATCACCCATCATTTGGCCCATAAAATATTCGCCGAGCGCTCCGAAATTGTCATCTGATAAATCCTTGCAGAACAACTCTTTGACTTGAAGTTTTTCCCAAACTGCTTTCCCCTCGGCTTCTTCGCGGGCGGTATGACCATCTGAACTTATTGCTGTATTGTCTGTTATTCCTTGAGCAAAGACAACGCTGCCAATAAAAAGTGTAAACACCATTATACTAATTAAGCTGAAAATAATTTTTTTCATAAATTTTTTAATTAAAAAGTTAAAATTTTATCGCATTCTTGAACTAATATGTACAAGTCTTCTATGGTATTCATCGGACACGTTTTAGTCGCTTCTTGTTTACGCAATTTTAAGCATGTGCTGCATGCCAGAATTCGCGCTTTGTCCGATTTCAAAAACTCTGCTATCTGTTCTTGAATGTTAAAATTATCCGAACTACCCGTTTCGTACTCCACTCCTTCCCCAATAAGAAAAATTTTGACTCCATCTCCCCGCTTGAGAGCAAAATTCGCTAAGCGGAAAGCGTTCCAATTAGTTTCCGATTTGTTGGTTGAAATAATAATACCAAGTTTCATAAATTCTATAGGTTATTAAAATTTTTATAATAATTTGCCATCTGCTTCCAGTTATTCTTTGAAAGACTTTCTCAATGCGTTAGAGACAATCCCGCTTAGCGATACCCAAAATCCGAATTCTGAAAATTGGCGGTGTTTTTTGGACGAAGTTCGAACATTTTTTGAGCAAAACTCTGAATGATTGCGCGCTTCGCGCGCAAAACCTGAATGCTCGGGCGGGCAAAAAGGAAGGGGGTTGGGGGGAAGGAATTTTTGCCCGCCCTCGCTTTCCGCCGCCGCCGAATTTCGTGCCAACGAAGTTGGCGCGCCGCCTTTTATTCTTTTAACTTTTTCACTCCGACAACTCTCCAACCTGAATGAAGCGTTGCGCCTTCTGGTATATTAACATAAATTCCTTCTTCATCTGAAATTGTACCTACGCCTGATTTTGTTGTTTGCTCTAAATTTTCTTGCGTTAAAACTTTTTGCCTAAATCCTGGTGTAGTAATTTCAAAAACAAATTTTCCCTGTTCTGGAACTATATCCGAAACTTGGATAACTTTTTTATCGGTATAATCAACCATTTTGTCATTATAGAAAATTTGTTCAGTCGTTGGCTGAATAACGCCAGATAATTCCTTGGACTTAATCTCAAAAAGTTTTAGACGCAAGGCTGAACCGCTTGGACTAACATAATAAACAGATTGCGAAAATAATTCGTCAAGAAAGCGTGTGATGTCTTCCTGCCGCTCTAAATATTCTTGCTCTGCATAAGGTATTTCGTAATCGCTTGAAGTGTGAATTTTATACTCAAAAGTTCCAGAATTTTCTATAAAATTCACAATATCTGAAATTTTCTGAAATTGGGCAAAAAATTCCGCTAATTCTGTTTTTTTATTTTCAACATACGAATCAATTTGTTCTTGAGAAATGGAAACATTACTATTTATTTTACCCGCTAACGCAAAAAGGGATTTTTTCAAAATATCAATTTTTTGTTCTTCTGAAATTTCCTGTTGCTCAATTTGCGTCATTCCTGTCAATTCTCGTTCCACCTCTTGAATAGATTTGATTTCAGAAGGTTCAAAAAATTTATAATCACCCTCGCCATAAGCAAATTTAATTTTTACTGCTTCCTCTTTTTGTTCTATACGTTCTTTTTCCCGTTGTTCGGCTTCTGTTTTCTCTTTTTCCAATCTTTCTTCCTCTGTTCTTTTGTCCTGTTCATCTTTGATTCTCTTTTCAAAATAGGTTTTTAGCGGAATTTTCTGCCCTTCAATTTCCACTTGGTATTCTTCATTATTCGGATCAGCAATACAACCAATTAATTTTTCAACATATTCTTTTTTGAAATTTCTATAATTCGCTAATATCTGATTTACGCCCTCGGAATCCAAATCTTTAACGAGATCTTCAACCAACACTCTTGAAAATCTTGGAAAATTTCTAATATACCTACTCTCTAAGGAATTATTATCTACATATTGCTTCACTGCAAAAAAGAAATATTCATCATCTTTTTTCAAAAGTTCTGAGAATATTTTTTTTTGATTTTCTTCAACATCGTTTCCAAATTCTAAATCTTCTCCTTGCTTTTCGCGCCAAAGTCCAACAACTGTTTCGGGTAAAATTTGCGTCGAATTTATTCCCAACTCATTTTTTATCAAATCAGTCAGTTCTCCCTGTATTAACCCGGGGTCAATATTGACCTTATCTCTACCATTTTCGGATAGAACCGCTCGCAATTCTTTTTTTCCTTCCTCACCCAAATCTTTTGTTAGTAGTAAATAAATCATTCTACTTGTCCTACCGTTCGCATCTAAATATGGATGTATCGCATTCAGTGATGAGGATATGAGCAAAGCAATATCTTCCATGTTTTTACCTTCTTGGCTCATTGCTCTTGCTGTTTGTAAAACCTCGGCTAAAAGCTCAGGTTTTTCTTCTTGTCTTGGAGGAACATAGTCAGTACCTAAAAACATACTTTCAAGCGCCACGGCTTCCCCATCCATTTTCCAATCTTCCTTTTTCTTATCTCGTAAAATTCCATTCAGGCCACTAAGTAATTGCGAAAATTCCTCTGCGTTTAAATTTTCAATAAATTCACGCCTATGTTCTTCATCGGAAAAAATTGTTTCAAATTTTTTATTATGAAATGGTTCAATGTTTTCGGCAGTATTTAAAAATCTTAAAAGCACCTCAGCGCGTTGCTCGCGATTTTCTGATGACTCTTGATTTTGCACATCAAAACCTCGTAATTTTTCCATAATTTTTATTTCAATAATTCATCTGCCGGAACTCCAAGAGCTTCGGCTAATTTCTGAATTGTCGCAAGCGTGGGGTTTCTTTTTCCGTTTTCAA
>ERZ1292629.4230-Hain-H43-01um-R1-4230-length-10631-cov-14_pt1 | contig 10631 bp, 12 predicted proteins | sample MGYA00564399_ERZ1292629 | MGnify/ENA primary metagenome ERZ1292629 (study PRJEB36523, sample SAMEA6512636) | groundwater metagenome | collected 2019-01-08 | study: AquaDiva: Metagenomics assemblies of 32 groundwater samples
CGTCATTTACGCAGGCGTGGTTTTATGGAGAGTGGCAGGAAGCCATGGGCCGGAAAGTCAGAAGATTTGAAATACATGACAATTCGGAAACAGTTGGTTATTTTCAGCTGATAAAATATCCATTGCCTTTCGGTAAAAATATTCTATATATTCCGCACGGTCCTATTTTTTGCCAAGGCTACGAAAGGCAAGCCGATTTTTTGAAAATATTTCACGAAAAATTAATGCAAATTGCCATTGAAGAAAATGCAATTTTTATCAGATTTGACTTGCCCGGCCGAAGCTTTAGCGAAGGCGGGTTCGCTACAAATAAACATTTTAAAAAAGTTCCTTCATACGCTCATCATTCGGTTTATTTCCAGCCAAAGTATGAATGGATTTTAGAAATTGATAAACCGGAAAACGAGTTGCTTAATGGTATCCCCAAAAAAAACCGCTACGATATTCGTTATGCGGAAAATAAGGGCGTAACAGTGGAAATCATTGAAAATAATTTGGTAAGTTATCTTGAGATTTTTTATGACTTAATGGAGAAGACCGCCAACCGTGGCAATTTTAATTTGCACCCCAAAGAATATTATGAAAACGTTTTGATGAATTGCGAAAAAAACAATAATGCTTTTTTTGTAACGGCCAAACACAATAGCATTCTCGTAGCCATGAATTTTATTTTGATTTTTGGCGAAACAGCGTATGTTGTTTTCGGCGGTTCCGATGGCAAATTTAAAAATTTGAGGGCGCCGCGTTTAGTATATTGGAAGGGAATTGTTATCGCTAAAAATCGGGGTTGTAAATTTTATAATTTTGGCGCCGTCAGTTCCGACGACGGCTACGAATCCTATGAGGGGATATCGGAATTCAAAAAAGGGTTTGGCGGAAAAATGCTGGAACATCCGGATTCTTATGATTTGGTGATAGAGCCATTCTGGCGCTGGCTATATATATTAAGAAAAAAATACTTATGAGTTTAAAATCCAAAATTAAAAAACTGATACCGGAAAAGGTTATCTCTCTTTACCATTTTTGTCTGGCGGCGGCCGCGAGTTTTTATTACGGTTTTCCGTCAAAGAAAATGATTGTTATCGGCGTAACCGGCACTAAAGGAAAAACCTCTGCCGCTAATTTTATTTGGTCGGTTTTGGACGCTGCTGGATATTTAACGGGAATGCTCGGAACGGCCAATATCAGAATCGGCGATATTAATTTGCCCAATAAATACCATATGACCATGCCGGGAAGATTTATTTTGCAGGGGCTTTTGAAAAAAATGGCCTCCGCTGGCTGCAAGTATTGCGTTGTTGAAACGACTTCGGAAGGAATAAAACAATGGCGTCACTACGGAATTTATTACGATATAGCGGTTTTTACCAATTTATCGCCGGAGCATTTGCAAGCGCATGGAGGCAGTTTTGAAAAATATAAAATCGCCAAAGGAAAAATGTTCGCTTCTTTAATGAAGGGCGGCCCATCTGCACAGGCAGGCAAGAAAACAAAAAAAATAATTATTGCCAACGGTGACAGCCCATATGCGGAATATTATTTAAGTTTTCGCGCCGACAAGAAAATAACTTATGGAATAAATAAAGGGGATTTTATAGCAAAAGATATTCATAATAGTTTAGAAGGTCTTGAGTTTTTTGTTAACAATACCAACTTTAAAATAAATATTCTGGGCAATTTTAATATTTATAACGCTCTTCCGGCGATAGTTATCGGTTCAACGCTGGGGATTTCAGATGATAAAATAAAAAAGGGTCTGGAAAATTTGAAAATTATTCCCGGCCGGATGGAAAGAATAAATGAAGGTCAGAATTTTTTAGTTTTTGTTGATTACGCTCACGAACAAGAGGGGATGAATGCTATTTTGGATACGGCGCGTGATTTGGTTAAAGATAGAAAAGTGATTGTTCTTCTTGGCGCCGAGGGAGGAGGCAGGGATAAGACAAAAAGGCCTATTTTAGGCGAAATTGCCGCTAAAAAAGCCGATTTTATGGCCATAAGTAATGTTGATCCCTATGAGGACGATCCAAAGGAAATTTGCGAAGATATAGCTAAATCGGCGGAAAAATTTGGTAAAATCAGAAATAAAGATTTATTTGTTATTGAAGACAGGCGGCAAGGGATTAAAAAGGCTCTTTCATTGGCAAAAGAAAATGATATAGTATTAATAACAGGAAAAGGCGCGGAGCAATCAATTATTATTGGTGGCAAGCATTATCCGTGGGACGATAGAGTTGTCATCCGCGAAGAAATTAATAAATTATTATCATAAAATTATGTCTAAAATAATTCCGGCGCTAATAGTATCCGATAAAAATTTATACAACGATTTTGAGGAGTTAAGGGAAAAGTTTGAAAAGCTTAAGCCATTTCTGGCTGAATTTGACAATTGGATTCAAGTTGATATTACCGACGGCGAGTTTGTTACCAGTAAAACCAATATCGGTCTTGATACGCTTTCTTACTTCACAAAATCGGCTAATGTTGAGTTTCACTTGATGATAGTAAGATTGCAACAGACTATTGATAAATGGATTGAACTTCAGCCAAAGAGAATCATCTTTCATATTGAAACCTGTATACCGGAGGACATTGAAATGATTATTAAAAAATGCAAACAAGCTAAGATTGAAGTTGGACTGGCTTTAAATCCGGAGACACCGTTTTCAAACATAAATCCGTGGCTGGAAGCAATTGATTCAGTGATGTTTTTGGGAGTCACTCCAGGTTTCAGCGGCCAAAAGTTTATTCCTGAAACGATGGCAAAAATCGGACTATTGCGGCATAATCGCTCTGGTATTAAAATTGAAGTTGACGGCGGAATAACAGTTAAAAATATTGGTCAGTTAGAAAAAGCGGGTGTCGATATCTTTGTTATTGGCACCGGCATTTTGTCTGCCCCTGATATTAATCAGGCAATAGCCGAATTTAAAAGTGTTTTATCAAAATAATTTCTGAAAATGTCTCATTATATCCATGATGATAAGATAAAAGATTTGGAACTGATGGCGAACAAAATTCGCCAAGCAATTATAGAGATGTTAATTGAAGCCGGCTCCGGCCATACCGCCGGATCTTTGGGAATGGCGGATATTTTTACCGCTTTATATTTTCACATTTTGAATCATGACCCGAAAAATCCCGACTGGCCGGAACGCGACCGGCTGATTTTATCAAATGGCCATATTTGCCCCGTCCGCTACGCGGCTATGGCCTATTCTGGATATTTCCCTATTGAAGAATTGAAGACCTTAAGAAAATTTGGTTCGCGTCTTCAAGGCCATCCGGAAAGAAATATGTTGCCAGGAGTTGAAACAACATCAGGGCCGCTTGGTTCCGGATTGGGGGAAGCGGCGGGCATCGCCTACGGCGCCCGGATGGATGGGAAAAAATTCAGGGTCTATTGCGCGATGTCGGATGCCGAGCACCAATCGGGAAATTTATGGGAATCAGCGATGTTTGCCGGAAATAATAAATTAAATAACTTAACCGGCATCATCGATCGCAACAATATTCAAATCAGCGGAATGACCGAAAATGTAATGGCGCTCGAACCGTTGCGCGCCAAATATGAGGCCTTTAATTGGCATGTTCTTGAAGTTGACGGCCACAATATTGAAGAATTTGTTGATGCGGTGGAAGAAGCAAAAACAATTTATGAAAAGCCGACGGTGATAATTGCTCACACGATACCGGGAAAGGGAATTCCGGAAATGGAATTTGATTACAAATGGCACGGCATTGCGCCGAAACCGGAAGAAGGCGAAAGATTTCTAAAAGAATTAAGAAAAAATGTTGAATAAAGAAACCGATAAAATTCCAACTCGCGACGGATTTGGCAAAGGACTGGTTGATGCCGGAGAAAAAGATGAAAGAATTGTCGTTCTTTGCGCCGATCTCGCCGAATCGACGCGTTGCCATTGGTTTAAAGAAAAATTTCCCGCAAGATACATAGAGCTTGGCGTTGCCGAACAAAATTTGGTAACAATTGCTTCCGGGCTGGCGAATTACGGAAAAATTCCATTTATTTCTTCTTACGCCGTTTTCAATCCTGGGCGAAATAATGAACAAATCAGAACGCTTGTCAGTTTAAGCAAACTGCCAGTTAAAATTGCCGGCGGCCACGCCGGTGTCTCGGTTGGGCCCGATGGAGCGACACATCAAGGTTTGGAAGATATTGCGCTGATGAGGGTTCAGCCAAACATGACGGTTTTGATTCCTTGTGACGCCATTGAAGCCAGGAAAGCCACATTGGCCGCCGCTTTTTACGACGGCCCGGTTTATATCCGACTCGGCCGGGAAAAAACGGCTGTTTTTACCACAGAAGAAACGCCGTTTGAAATCGGCAAAGCGAATATTTTGCGGGTGGGAAAAGATGCCACTGTAATCGGTTGCGGATCGCTTTTATATAACGCTTTGATTGCCGCCGAAGAATTATCTAAAGATAAAATTGATGTTGAAGTGATAAACTGCCATACGATTAAACCGCTGGACGCGGAAACTATTTTAAGTTCGGTGAAGAAGACCAGCGCCATCGTTAGCGTTGAAGAACATCAAATAATGGGCGGACTGGGCTCGGCTGTCGCCGAAATGCTGGCGCAGAATTTTCCGGCACCACAGGAATTAATTGGAGTTCGCGACCGTTTTGGCGAATCCGGCGAAGCGGGTGAACTTATTGAAGCGCTTGGGATGGGGGTTAAAGACATTAAAGCGGCGATTATTAAAGTTATAAAAAGAAAAAAATGAAAATATTTAGCAGAAGACAATATGACATCATTGGGATTGGGGATATAACAGTTGATACTTTTATCCGGCTTAAAGATGCCCAAACAATTCGCGATGGAGACGGCAAAAAACCGAAACTTTGCTTGAATTTTGCCGACAAAATTCCCTTTGAAGAAAAATATTATATTCCCGCTGTCGGCAACGCGGCCAATGCCGCCGTGGCCGCTTCTCGTTTGGGTTTGAAAAGCGCTTTGATAACCAATATCGGCAATGACCGCGAGGGGATTGATTGTGTTGGGGTTCTAAAAAAAGAGAAGGTTAACACAAAATTTGTCACTGTTGACAGCAATAATAAAACTAATAGCCATTATGTTTTGTGGTTTGGAGATGACAGAACTATCTTGGTAAAGCATGAAAATTTCACCTACCATTTACAGGATTGCGGCCAGCCGAAATGGGTTTATCTTTCTTCACTGGGAAAAAATTCTCTGGCTTTTCATAATGAGATTGTAAAATATTTAAATTTCTATCCGAATATAAAACTGGCTTTTCAGCCGGGGACTTTTCAAATGGCATCCGGCAGAAAAGCGCTGGCGGAAGTTTACAAAAGAAGCAATATACTTTTTTGCAATAAAGAAGAAGCGCAGAGAATTTTAGAAACAAGTGAAAATAACATTTTAGAGCTTCTCAAAATGATCTTGGCGTTGGGGCCGAAAATTGCTGTAATTACCGATGGTGTCAACGGCGCTTATTCTTATGACGGGGAAGAGGCGCTTTTTATGCGGCCATACCCCGATCCAAAACCGCCTTTGGAACGAACTGGCGCCGGCGATGCCTTTTCGGCAACTTTTACCACAGCGCTGGCTTTGGGGATGAGTATTAAAGATGCTCTCAAATGGGCGCCGATTAATCCGATGTCGGTTGTCCAACAAATTGGCGCGCGCGAAGGACTTTTAACGCGAAAAGAATTAGAGGGATATCTGGCGAAAGCTCCGAGCGATTACGAACCGAAAATATTACAATGATGAAGGAATATTTCAAAAGAACAATTTCAGAAAAATGGGCTTTGGGCCATTTTAATTTTTCGGAAGACGATGCTTTGCGGGCGATTGTTGAATCCTCTGCGGAATCAAAGACGCCAATTTTTGTCGGCGTTTCCGAAAACGAAAGAAAACATATTGGCACGAAAGAAGCGATTGCTCTCGTTAAGGCGTTCCGCGAGGAATTTGGAATTCCGATATTTTTGAATGCCGACCACCATAAAAATTTTGAGGCAGTCAAAGAAACAGTTGACGCCGGATTTGACGCTATTTTAGCCGACTTTTCCGCCTTGCCGTTTGAAGAAAATATTAAAATGACCAAGCAAAGCGTTGAATATGCTAAATCAAAAAATCCCGACATAATCGTTGAGGGTGAATTGGGCTATGTCAGGGGGGAGTCAAAAATTCAGACGGAAGTTATAGAAATAAAACCGGAAGATTTAACTAAACCGGAAGAAGCGGTGCGATTCGTGAAAGAAACGGGAGTTGATTTATTGGCGCCGGCGGTCGGCAATATTCACGGCATTGTTACCAACAGCCCGGAAACGATAGATATACAAAGAATCGCCGATATTAAAAAGGCTATTGGTCCGGATATTTATTTGGTATTGCATGGCGGTTCCGGCCTTAGCGAATTGGAATTTAAAAACGCGATTGAAGCGGGCGTTTCCATGATTCATATAAATACGGAAATCAGAGTCGCTTTTACGGAATCGCTGAGAAAAACCCTTCAGGAAATGCCGGAAGAAACCACGCCGTATAAAGTTATGTCGCCATCCGTCTCTGCAATGAAAAAAGTCATCGCCGAAAAACTAAGAATCTTTGGTAGTGTAAATAGATTATAATTGACATTTTTAACGAATATCTTTATATTTAGCGGGCATGATTATTCTAGAACTGAAAAGCGAAAAAAGAACTCTGCTTGGCAAAAAAGCTAAATCCCTGAGAAGGGATGGTATTTTGCCTGCGGTTGTTTATGGCGGCAAAGAGGGAGCTACGCCGATAGAATTAAACCGCAAGGAATTTTCCAAGGTTTTTAAAGCCGCCGGTGAAACCACGCTGGTTAAATTATTTGTCGGCGAAAAAGCCAAAAATGTTTTAATTCACGATATAGACCGCGATCCGATGACCGAAGATGTAAGGCATGTGGATTTTTATGAAGTTAATATGGAAGAAAAAATAACCACAAAAGTGCCATTGGTTTTTGTCGGAGAATCGCCGGCCGTTTCGGATTTGAGCGGTATTTTGATTAAAGCCATGCAAGAATTGGAAATCAGGGCATTGCCGGCGGATTTGCCGCACCAGATTGAGGTGGATATTTCCCAACTTAAGACATTTGATGATAATATATTAGTCAGAGACATTAAACTGCCTAAGAATGTTGAAACTGTCGAACACGAGGCAACTTCAGTGGCGGTAGTTACGCCTCCGCGAACGGAAGCGGAAATAGAAGCATTGTCGGGACAGGTGGAAGAAAAGGTTGAAGAAGTTGCTGTTGAGACGGAAGAAAAAGTTAAAGAACGCGCGGAAGGAAAAGAAGAAAAAACTGAAGCAGTGGAGAAATAAAAGTAAAAAACACAATGAAAAAATCAAGGTATTTGTTGTTTTTGCTGTGTTTTCTGCCGTTTATGGCACTGAATGCCAACGCGGCTTTTGCCGATGCGCGCAGCGATAAAATCAAACAACTTGAGGCATCCATTGACCAGTATGCCCAGCAAATCCAGCAAAAAGAAAGCGAAGCCAAAAGCTTAGCCAATCAGATTTCTATTTTTGAACTGCAAATAAAACAATCGCAGGCGGAAATTGACGCTACCAATTTAACTATAAGCGGACTTTCCGCCGCTATTAAAGAAAAGGAAAGAAGCATCGCGCTGGAAGAAAAAGAAATTGCTAAACAAAATGAAATTTTATCGGAATATTTAAGGCAGGCTGCCAGAAATGACTCGGATTCTTTTCTGGAATTTTTATTGAAAAATAACAAATTTTCCGATTTTTTCAGCGATTTGAATTATTCAAGCAATATCCAGAGCCGCATACAGGAAACTTTAGGGACCATTAAAAAATTAAAAGATAAACTTATTCAAGAGAAAACCGATTTGGAATCGGATAAGGCCGAACAGGAACAGCTCAAGCGAATTCAAAGCAAACAAAAAACAGCGCTGGAAAGTTCAAAGAAACAAAAACAAAAACTTCTTGACCAGACAAAAGGGCAAGAAAAAACCTATCAACAGCTCTTGGTGAAAGCGCGGGAGGACTTGGATAAAATAAGAAATCAGCCGTATGAATTGGCGATGGGCTTCAAAATGACATTTGAAGAGGCGCTTAGCCACGCTTTACCGGCGTCGCAACTCACCGGAGTGAGAGCGGCGTTTCTTCTGGCTATTGTAAAAATTGAATCGGATTGGGGTGGTAATGTCGGGAAGGGCACTTGGAAAACTGATATGCACCCGCGCGATTTTAGCGCTTTTCAAAAAATAACCAACGCTTTGGGTCTTAATCCCGATTCCACTCCCGTATCTAAAAAGCCGTCCTATGGGTGGGGAGGAGCAATGGGACCGGCGCAATTTATCCCCACTACATGGCTTTTATACGCTGACGCGGTGTCTAATTTGACCGGGCGCCGCCCGGCGTCTCCGTGGAATATTGAAGATGCGTTTACCGCGTCTGGTTTGATGCTTGCCGAATCGGGCGCCAATAAGCAAACTTACGCTTCCGAAGTCAAAGCGGCAAAGGTTTATATTGCCGGCGGGCGATGGAGCACATCGCTTACGGCGCGCATTTATTCAAACAACGTTATGGCCGAAGCCACCCGCATCCAAAAAGATATCGACACCCTCAACCAAGCCCGTTGATATTGAGATATCTATTACTTTGTGATAATATACAAAATATGCTAAGTGAATTTATTGCGAAAAAATTAAAACAAGCAAAATACAAACTTCTAAAAGATGGGAGTTATTTTGGGGAGGTTCCTGGTCTTAAAGGTGTTTGGGCAAATGCGAGTAATTTGGAAGATTGCCGGAAAGATCTTCAGGAAGTATTGGAAGATTGGTTGTTGCTCAAAGTTAGGGACCAGGAAAAAATACCCGGATTTGATATTAAAGTTGATCAGCGCGCGCTTGTGAGACATGCCTAAAAATATTTCGTGGAAAAAATTGGTTCAGAAATTTAGACATTTAGAATTTAACGGCCCCTATTCAGGTGGTCGTCATTTGTTTATGGTTAAGGGGGGGTTAAAAGTTCGTATTCCTAACCCACATAAGGGCGATATTTCAAAACATCTTATCGCGGAAATTTTACGTCAGGCCGACATTTCTAACGAGGAATGGGAAAATGTTTAAAATATCGTGTTTGTTATAAATGCTATAGCACGGATAATAAACAATGGCTCATCTAAGCCATATTTTAGCGAAGACCGCAAAAAAGTTTGACAAGCACCATTGTTATATGGTATACTTAGAGCAATGAGAATAAAGATAGTTTCTTTAAAAATCTAAGGTTAGTGGCAGACCGGAAAGCCGCTCGGGCGCCATCCCGTCAAAATTGGTAATACAATTCTAGGAGGAAAGAACGATGAAAAATGTCATCGAAGCGGATGCGGCCAAATTGGCTGGTTTGCAAATTGACACTTTGCAGAAAATCAGAAACGGGCAAATCACTCTAGAGCATTTGGAGTGGTTTAACAAATTGAAAAAGGAAGAAAGGGATAAGCTAAGCACGGGTACTGTCGACCCACGTTTTTCTCTCCTTACCACCTTCCAGTTCACGGTTCCTGAGGATTATAATCACCCAACCCAGCTTGCGTCGTTCAAGGAAAGGGATTATAAAAAGTTTTACTACTGTAACGACAATATCACTGACGCGAACTTCACGAAGGCGACCAACGAACTGACTCCTGGCCATACCTACGAAGCGAAAATTTTCGGAATCACCAAGTGGGTAACTTCCGAAGACTGCCTGGCGTTTCTCAAAATGCGGAACGCGCTTCTCGTCGGCGCCCAGGGAATATCTATTGTCTGGCAACAGGCAAAAGAGCAATTCCCCAAAGGAAAATGGACAGTTTCCTTTGATGAGAAGGAATCTTTGTGGCAGGATGCCGATGGCTACCGCGGGGTGCCGAGCATGTATCGGTACTCGGACGGCGGTTGGTTCTTCAATCTCTACTACTTCGGGGATGTCTGGGTTGACGACTATTGCGTTCTCTGCCTCCGCGACCCCTTTGATTTCTCCCGTCATTTGGGAGTTTTTTCTTGCAAGCTTTTTTTCCATCCGCCCAACATTCCTCCGATTTCATTGAGAAGAAAAATTAACGAGCCGTAGTTTTTGTGGTCAATAACTTTTTGTTCCCATGCCAGTTGCAACAAAAAACTCAAAAGGTCGCACTTGCTTATGGCCTGCGATAAAATAGAATATTTTTCTAATTTCCCATTTGCAAAACCGGCTTTGAAAATCAATTCAAGAAAAAGTAAAAAAATTTCATCAATTTTCGCTCCGATAGTGCACCGGTCAAGACGATTTAAATTAATTAAATATTTATGCCAAGCTCGATAAACCTCTTTTGCTCGAATAAGCACGACAGGAACCTGTGGGGGGGGGTTAAAAGTATATTCAATCATAAATATAAAGATATCATAAAAATTGAGAACCTTCTATCAACATGGGAGATATTTTTGCGTGGTAAAAAACAAAAAAAGGATGTCATTCTTTTCCAATCAAAGCTTGCCGATAATTTAATGAATCTTTATTATTCGCTCACTAATCACACATACAAACATGGCGCATATTCGGCATTTACCGTTTCCGACCCCAAATTGCGTAATATCCATAAAGCGACAGTGCGTGACCGTGTATTACACCATTTGATAT
>ERZ1292629.4232-Hain-H43-01um-R1-4232-length-10630-cov-5_pt1 | contig 10630 bp, 11 predicted proteins | sample MGYA00564399_ERZ1292629 | MGnify/ENA primary metagenome ERZ1292629 (study PRJEB36523, sample SAMEA6512636) | groundwater metagenome | collected 2019-01-08 | study: AquaDiva: Metagenomics assemblies of 32 groundwater samples
CTCCAATAATCATCCGCAGCACAGTTCCCCCAGGCACAGCCAGACGGCTTTGGCGAAAGCTGAAGAGAAACATACTGTCAAATCCTGAATTCCTGAGGGAGGCTGTGGCGGAGTACGACTTCCTCAACCCTCCAGGGATAATTATAGGGGTGGATTGGGACAACCCGCAGGCTAATATCGATGAAATCAGAGTGCTTTACGAACCATTCAGAAGACCCATCCATTATACCAACACTGCAACTGCAGAACTGACCAAGCTGGCCGTAAACAGCTACCTTGCCTGCCAAATATCCTACTGGAACCAAGTCAAGCTGCTCGCGGATAAGCTGGGAGTCAACAGCCAAGAAGTGGGTATGCTGGCTTGCTTTGGTGATGGCAGGGTGTCCCCTTACGGCTCCAGAATGCATGGCAAGCCCTATGGGGGAAAGTGCCTTCCAAAGGACTTGCTTCAGTTGATGGATATAGGGAACCAGAATGGGGTTGACCAGCCCTTGCTACTCGCCATTTATCACATAAACCAACTTATGAAGGGGGTTGAATGAGAATCTTGGTGACCGGGGCGTCAGGGTTCATAGGTAGCGCGCTTGCAAAGAGGCTTGAGGCGGAGGGTCACGATGTGGCTGGATTCTACCGATATGTCGCCGACGGACGCTATGACTACTATCAACTTGAGCGCAGGATAGTCGGGGACATACGTGACCCCTATGACGTAGCGAAAGCTGTTGAGGAGTTCATGCCAGAAACGGTGTGCCACTTGGCAGCCGTCACCCCAGTGAGCTATAGTTTCCTCCACCCGATTGAGGTCACTGAGGTGGCTTACATCGGCACGATGAATGTCGTTCATGCCTGCCACAGGTGCGAGGTGGCCCATCTGATCCATGCCTCAACGTCTGAGGTTTATGGAAGGCAGCAGGTATTCCCCATCAAAGAGGATGCTATCCCTGCCCCATTGTCCCCCTATGCCGTGGCAAAGCTGGCTGCTGAAGAGTACATAAGGTTCTATGACAGGACATTCGGGTTGCCTTACACCATCATCAGACCATACAACACCTATAACCGTTCCAATGTGGAGAAAGAATACTTCATGGTGGAGAGGGCGATAACCCAAGCCCTACTTGATTCGCACATCAGTCTCTACACTCCCAAGCCTGTGCGGGACCTTCTCGACAGGGACTCCCATGTGGATGCCTACGTGAAGTGCATGGGCAACAAGAGGGCTATCGGGGAGGCGATAAACATAAGCTTGGGCAAGGGTCATCGCATCAGTGACGTGGCCGAACTGATAGCAAGGATCGTGGAAGAGGAGACCGGGAGGAAGATTTTCATATCTTGGGACATGGAACCGGACAGGCCCTACGACATAGGAACCCTCGTCGGCTCAAACGAGAAAGCGTTGAGGATCCTTGGGTGGAAGCCGCTCTATACCCTTGAGGAGGGACTCAGGATCGCGGTCAAAGAATGGAGGGAGGTGCTAGGTGTCTGAGCAAAAGATACTCAGCGTTGGCCTTATAGGATACGGGTACTGGGGGAAAAAGCTGACTAGGGTACTGAAGGATCTGGGGGTGTTATTGGCAATAGCCGATTCTCAGCCTAGCAAACTGCAGGAGGCTCTTGATTCAGGAATTATGAAAGCAAAGCACCTTCTCGGATGCTACGAAGACTTGGCAGAAGAGGAACTTGATGCTGCCGTGATAGCAACTCCTCCGGAGACTCATTATCAGGTGGCCAAGTGGGTTCTGGAAAATGGACTTCATGCCTTCATAGAAAAGCCCCTTACGACAAGGTATGAGGAAGCCAAGGAGCTTGAGGAACTAGCTATGAGGAAGAACCTCACACTTCAAGTTGGGCATATCTACCTTCATTCTGCTGCTCTGAAGGCAATACCAATACCGGTTGGGCCTGCACGGCTCCATGTGAGGCTCTTGAACAAGGAAGGCCCACCAAGCAGCTCCACTAGAGATATTTTGTGGGCTGGCTTACCCCATGCCCTAAGTGTTGCTTTGCATTTTTTTAACACCATGCCTTGGAAGGTTGAAGCGTGGTCACGTGAGGGCACTGTTTATGTCCACTTGGACTGGTTTGGAAGGGATCGGGGAGCATGGCTTGAGGTAGGAGACTATACTGGAGAGAGAGCTAGGCAGGTTGAGTTGCGCATGGGGGATGAGCTTTATCATTTTACTGCGGACCGGCCAGGGTTCCTCCATAAAGTACAGGAGGGGATAGAAGTTTACGGCACAGAACCGCTTGTTGCCGAGGAACCGCTTGTGACGGAAATGAAACATTTCCTAGAATCCCCAGGGGTTGACTCCATGGGTTCTAAGGTGGTAAGGATCATTGAGAGAGTGGTGTCATGTTTGCTTCCAGTCCACTAGACTTGTCAAAAGTAATGCTAATACCAGTTAAGGAGACTGACCTTCCATTACTCCTTGCTTGGCGTCAGAACCCGATAGTCATGGCACATTTCGTAGACGGCTTTGAGAGTTGGGAAAGGCATCTCACTTGGTTTTATGGATTAAGGCGAGAAATCAAGGAGAGTTTCTTAATCATTCTGGACCAAAGACCAGTTGGGGAAGTTCATCTTAACTTTGAGCCGGGGCCTATAGCGGTTGGCATTTATATTGGTGATGTAACGCTCTGGGGCAAGGGAGTAGGCAGTAGAGCAATTGAGGGGGTGCTGGCTATGCTTCGTGAGAGGGGATATAGGGGCGGAGTCACAGCTGGGGTCCATCCAAGAAACCGTCGGTCGCAGAGGATGTTTGAGAAGGTTGGTTTTCAGTTTAGGACATTAAAAGAGGATGGCTATTTTGAATACTCGAAAGACCTTAGTACCTCTCTGTGACCTCAAAGCTCAGTATCTGAGTATTAAAGATGAGATAGACTCAGCAATAGCTCGAGTCCTGAGTAAAGGGAATTATGTCATGGGGGAGGAGGTGGAGGCCTTCGAGGAAGAATGGGCAAAGTATTGTAAGGCCAAGTATTGTGTAGGTGTGGCCTCCGGCACTGACGCTATCTACCTGACACTGAAAGCTCTGCTCCCTAGGGGTGGTTCGGTTTTAACCACACCCTTCACCTTTTTTGCCACTGTTCAGGCCATAATCCAAGCTGGAAGCAAACCTGTATTTATGGATGTGGCAAGGCATGGGAATATCAACCTCGGCCAACCTGTTTTGAAAGCACATGATATAGCTTTACCTGTTCACCTGTATGGTCGGCCAGCATATGTTCCCAGTTCTTATCCCATCCCAACAGTAGAGGATTCTGCACAGGCCCATGGGATTCCCCTAACAGGAAAGGCAATGTGTTCTAGCTTCTATCCTACGAAAAACGTTGGGGCCATGGGTCAAGCTGGAGCAATGATAACTGATGATGAACAGCTGGCGAGGGAGGTAAGGAGACTGAGGACTTATGGTGAACAGGAGAGATTCGTTCACTATGCCCTTACCGGGAACCACCGGATGGATGAACTTCAGGCAGCAATCCTAAGAGTCAAATTACCTCATTTGGATGAATGGAATCGGAGAAGAAGAGAGATAGCATTATGTTATAGCAAGTCCTTTGATCAAGACTACCCGACACTTTACACACCTTGGGATGACCCAAACCATGTTTATCATATCTATGCTTTGAGGTGTAAGGAAAGGGATAATCTGGCAGCTTATCTTAAAGAACATAACATAGAGACAGCTGTAAGGTATCCAGTTCCCATGCATCTCCAACCCGCTCTGAAGTACCTTGGCTATAAGGAAGGGGACTTCCCAAATGCCGAGGCTTGGGCGAATGAGAATCTCAGTTTACCCATATTCCCCGAGATGACTTCGGAACAGGTAGAGTATGTGGTTAGGAAGGTAAAGGATTGGTTACGATGCGTATTGCTACAGTGAGCCATAGCCATATCGCCCTCAGACAGCAGCTCTTTTTTAAGGAAGTAGCAAGACAGGGGCATGATGTCCTAATGATAGGTCCTGGGGAATGGGGGTCTTTGCGAACTCAACCGCAAAAGGAGAGTACGTTTGAATTAAAGACCTGCCGCCACATGGGGGGTGAGAATGTCTACAACTATCGTCTCTTGGGCGCAAAAGACATCGTTGAGGAGTTCAAGCCTGACTGGCTCTACGTGCAGGCGGAGCCGGGGTCGGCGCAGGCTGACGAGTGCCTCTCATGGGGTCTGCCAAGGAAGACCATCTTCACTTGGGAGAACATGAGTCTGAAGACCGGGGGCGCGAGTAGCCTTATGCGGTATGACCTTGCGGTCTGCGGTAACCCGGATGCGGAGCGGCTGGCAGCACCTTGGGCCAAGAGAACTGCCCTGCTCCTGCAAGTGGGCGTTGACACCGACCATTTCCAAGCAAGGCCTGATTGGGAGCGGCGCATCAATGTGGCCTACTTCGGCAGGAGGTCGCCCGAGAAGGGGTGGCCCTACCTTATGTTGGCTTGGCCGTCCGCCCACATTGCGCCTTGGGTTGACTATAAGGAGTTGCCTTGGCTCTATTCGGAGGTGAAGGTTGTCGTGGCGTATTCGCAGGATATACCCTTCTGGAGGGAGCAGGCGCCAAACTACGTGGTGCTCGAGGCACTCTCGTGCGGGTGCGTGGCTGTGACATCCGACACGGCGGCGATGGCATATTGGCTGGAGGGGTGTCCTGCCGTGGTGAAGGTCGGGGGGCACGAGCAGATGGATGCTTACGTCAGGCCCGAGAGGGTTGAGGCCTTGAAAAAGGGCATACAGAAGGCGTTGGCAGTTGAGGTCAACGATGAGGGCCGCCGATGGGTCATGGAGAGGTTTAGTAACCCAGTTGTGGCAAAACAGCTTTTGAAGGTGCTTCATAGGTAAGGACTTTAGCTTGAAAAATCTGTTCCAAGACCTCGAGTACAGCGTGCGGGGTACATATGTGCACGACTTTCTCTTCCGTGTTTTTCCACCCAAGGAGGGTGCAATGGTTCTGGAGCCGGGCTGCGGCAGTTGCAAATTCGCGCTGGCCTACGCATTGCGCGGATGTATCGTTACTGCCCTTGACATCGACCCTGATGCGGGGCGGTACGCAACGAGGATCATGAACACACTCGACTGCCTGATTGGGGGGTTCAGATACAGGCCCGTGATCAGGGAGGGCGACATCCATAACCTGCCGTACCGGGATGCCTCTTGGGATTTGGTGTTCAATGAGGGAGTGCCCCAGCACTATCCCGATGAGGAGAGGCGCCAAGGGAGCATCAATGAGATGGCTAGGGTGGCGCGGAACGCGGTTGTCATCATTGGCAACAACGGGCTGAATCCCAGCGAGCAGGAGACGGACAGGACATTCAGTTTCGGCTACATGGGTATGCCCCCGATGCGGAAGTGCTTCACTCCCGGCGAATTAAAGGGAAGGATGGAGGCGGCAGGCCTCGTTGATGTCAGGGTTGAGTCACTGACCTATCCAATGGAGGCTGCAACCCTAATAGCAGGCTGGGGAAGGAAGCCATAGTTATAACAGGGAAGGTGAAAGTGAAGAGGCGGGCATCATATTGGGTGATGATTGTGGTGGCAGTGGTACTCATATTCCTGCCCTACTGGCAGCGAATATACTATGTGATCCAGTTTTTGAGGGGCAAGAGGCGTTCAGCACTAGGCGATCCCGTGGATGTCCTAGAGAGGCTGATTAAGAGGTGAAACATGAAAGCGATATTCTCGCCGGGTTCGAGCTACCATGACCCGCACGTGAGGGAATATGCGGGATGGGTGAGGATACTCGACCTCTACAGGGAGGGGCTGGAGGAGCTGGGCTATAAGGTGTTCATCCCCGAGGTGGATCCTAAGCTGATAGACCAGTCCAGCACGGTGAGTAAGATCGAGTCCTACGACCTAGTAGCAGCAACACAGTTGTATGAAAGTGACGTAGGATTGGAGGATGGAGACATATTTCTTGGGCCACCTGGGTATTCCCTAGCTCAAATGATGACCCTACCATTCAATGTTAAGAAATTCCTATATGTCTGGAACAATGCAGACTGGTGGAGGGACCAGCAACTTGCTGAGGAGTACAGGAGATTCAACCAGCCCTATGACCTCTCACCCACGTGGAGGTGGATAAACACGACCGCGCTTGAGATGTGCGACCATGTCATTGCCTGTTCCCCGTGGGTGAAGTGGAGCCACAGCAAGGTGGTGCCCGAGGAGAAGATCTCCATAGCCTTTTGGGGTGTTGACAACCAGATGTTCACTCGACCGGAGAAAGAGCCTACAGGGTTTCGTGTGCTGTTCGTAGGAGGAGACCCAATCAGGAAGGGGCTGGGTTATTTGCTTAAAGCACTCGACGGGAGTGAAGGTATTGAACTGTGGGTAGTCGGCTGCCGGCCTTTGACAATAGTAGGGCCAAACGGCAGCAAGCCTGATGTTCAGCAGTTCGGGATGGTTCCCCACTCCCAAGTGCCTGCAATTATGCGCCAGTGCCATGTGATCTGCATCCCGACCCTAGAGGACGGCATTGCCTGCGCCCTTCAGGAGGGCATGGCGTCAGGCTTGGTTCCCATCGGGACTCCGGAGGTGGCTGAAGTCTTCGAGCCGGGGGTGAGCGGCTTCCGGGTGCCCTACGGCGATGTGGAGGGCATAAGGAATGCCCTAGTGACCCTCAGGGATAACCCTGACCTCAGGAGGAAGATGTCAATTGAGGCGAGAAGGCTTGCCGAGAGTCAGACTTGGGGGAGAACTAAGGAAGAGTTCAAGAGGATTATCTCCGCAGGTGTTTGAAGACGTTTAAGATTGACTCCAAGAGTGAGGGAAGAGAACACGGGCGCCGGGGCGAGGGGTGTGATTTATTCCCTTCCTGTCTCGACTGCTCTTTGCCGAACTGCCGTTACGATGAGGCGGGTGGGGCGCAGCGCCGCATTAGAAACCTGCGGGACAGGGAGGTCTTGAAGCTGCACCATTCTGGGGGCATGAGCATCAAGGAGTTAGCAAATCGGTTCGATCTCTCGAAGCGTACCGTATATCGCATTATTAGGAGGATTGTCGACGAATAACTCATTTCTAAAGGCGGGGCCGGTCGCATCCACAAAGAGGATAAACCAACTTAAAAGGCTCCTTGAGAGTGGCTGAAGCACAGGCCTTGGCTCAGTCATAGAGAGAGAAATGAACGTATGGAAGGTGATAGAAAAGCAGACAGTTGGGAGAGTCAGTATAGGGATTACTGGCAAGATGCCGAGTGGCATTTGGCAGCTCAAGTGAAGAATCAACCCTACCTTCTGCACTAGATCATGGCTGCCCAGCCCCATTCAGTATTGGAGGTGGGGGCTGGAACTGGGAAGGCTTCTGCTCTCGTAAAGAGGGTGCTGCTTGGGATCAGGATGGTAGCCACTGACATAAGCCCCGCATTGTGTGAGAAAATGAGGAAGTTTATGAAGGCTGCAAAGGTGGATGTAGAAGTGGAGTGCCAGGATCTTTTCCACCTACCTTATGCTAACCTCAGTTTTGATGTGTGTTTTTCAGAGGGAGTTATGGAGCACTTCTCCCTTGAGGACTTTAGCCGTGGGCTGAAAGAGCAGTTGAGGGTAGGCAAAATAGTTCTCCTCTCTGTTCCTCTTCTCCATTGGTTTTTGGAGGGGCGATCAAGCCAAGGGGACGAACTTGTAATGACTAAGGCGATGTGGATTATGCTTCTCCTTAGATGTGGATGGATTCTGGACATATCCTTTCTAGGTCCGGCCTTGGAGGAAATAATAATGATAGCTGCTATGAGCACGAGTGGGGCTAGTCTACGCATTAGTAAGAGTGGGGTGATGGGAGTGAGTGAGACTGGGCTTACCATAAAGGTATGAGGGGAGAAACCTCTAAATGAATGGGAGGTAGAGTAAGATTGAACGAACTTAGGCTCCTGTGGACTGATCTTGACGGCGTGCAGTTCAAGGGCAAGGGAATCATTGAGGCTTGGAGGGATGAGATGGCCGCGGCGGGGTGGGCAATCGAATCAGATCCGTCACGCTGGAGGGAATGCGACCTCATCTTCTACGGGTCGGACAGCCAGCTTCCCCACTGCAGGGAGGCCCTAGGTAACAAGCCTACCATCCTGTTCTTCTGGGGGTGGGAATCCGGTAGGCTCCTTGACGATGGCTTCAAGCGGATCGCGGAAGGGCAGCTGCGGATGATGGCGCAGTGCACGCGGATACTGGTTCCCAGCATCGTCACGATGCACCAAGTGGCGGACTTCGGCTTGCCGAGCCACCTCTGCCTGCCGGGTGTGGACTTCAGGGTGCTTGACCAAGGGACACCGGGGCCTAGGGAGATGCGTGTGATGTTTCTCTCGAGGCTGGCGCGCCACAAGCACCTTGAGGCCTTGGTCCAGGCCGTGTCCCTTATCACACCGCAGCCCAAGCTGCTGGTGGTCGGCCCGGGTGAGAGGGGATCCTATGAAGAGATGGCGCGGGGGCTGGGGGTTGCCGCCGAGTTTGCGGAGCTGGAGGACAGCGACAAGGCCACGGCCCTGATGCGAAGTGCTGCCTTGGTGCACCCCAGCGAATACGAGGGCTTCGGCCTGCCGCCCCTCGAGGCCCTTTACTGCAGTACCCCGGTTATTGTTTTCGATATCCCCCAGCACAGGTGGCTACTTCAAGAGGATGCCTACTACTTCAGCACCGTGGATGGGCTTGCCCAAGCCATAGTGCATGTTCTGGAGCACCCTGGGGAGGCGCAGCAGAAGGCGGCGCACGGCAGCCAAAGGGTGAGGGGTTCCCTGACGCTGGAGCACGCCTGCCAGCGCCTGTGGCCGCATATCCATCAAGTGATTAAGGAGCACCTTGGCATAGAGGTGAGGACAAAGCCTCAGGAGTGGACCAGAATATACGACGACGAGCACCGCAGGAACTGGGCATACAGCATTGATAGGTTTGACCCAACATGGGAACGACACTGGAGAGCTCGGGCCTTCATAGAAGCCCTCAAGGAGTGCAAAGCAAAGTGTGTCCTAGATGTTGGGTGTGGGACTGTGTATCCGACTATCTTCGCTAGGGCTGGGTTTGAGGTTTTTGCCATAGACATCTCACAGGAGTGCATCAGGCAGGTAAATGAGGTGGCCAAGAAATGGGGGGTTTTGGACAAAGTCAAAGCTCACCAGATGGATGCCACTAGGTTGGTTTACAAGGACAGTGAGTTCGATGCTGTCATCCAGGGTGAGCTTTGGGAGCATGTCCCGGATATGGAAAGGGTGATCTCTGAGGGCTTGAGGGTGCTGAAGCCTAGGGGATACCTCATAGCCACAACCCCCATAGGAACACATCATTATGACCCGATGCACCTCAGGGTCTTCGATGATGAATCCATTCGGGCATTGCTGAAGCCCTTCGGGGATAGTGGGCTTGCGAAGCTGAAGCGGCTTGAGAAGATAGCCGAAGGGGGCGCGGAGCCGAGTTGCTATTTCATTGTGTTGGAGAAATAATTAAAGAATGAATAGGGAGGAGATACTCGAAAGGGTCAAATCGGTGCCTGTGTGGTACCACTTTCTTTATTGGAAGAGACAGAAACAATCCGAGCATTACCTGTGATGCCTACAAAGTGTTTTTGAGGTGTGAAAGATGAACATACTTTTGGTGACACCCCTTTACTCCCAACACTACGATGCGGGCCACTTCTGGCTGAGGGCATTAAACCAACTTGGGCACACAGTGACGGTTTGGGATTACAGGCTGGACCCTAAGCCGCCCCCTATGTGCGAAACCCCTGACCTCACCCTTGTGATGAAGGGCGAAATCATAAATCCCCGCGACCTCCCTCCATACTGCTTTTGCTATTGGCCTGACGCACTGGAGAGGACTCCCGGGATAGAAAACATTCTTCAACAGTATGACAGGGTCTTTACTCCGGTGAGACCAACACCCGAGTGGATGGAGTGGCTGCCCACGGGGTGGGATGAGACAATACATCAGTACCTTAATCTTGAACGATCAATAGGCTCGCTTTACATCGGGACGGCGAACTCGGAGTACAAGATGGAGATGATAAAAGAGATCGACCCCGATGTGGTCTGCGGCAACGGCTGGTCACGAGACTTTGAAGTATTCTATGGCCCCCAATACCTGCGCGAATTTGTTTATTGGGCGAATTGTGCCAAGGTGTTGATTAACGTCCACCAATCCCCTGAGGTGGGCATAAATCGGAAATTGTTTGAACTAATCGCCTGCGGATTCACTATAACAGACAATGTGCTTGGTGTTGCTGAACTGCTTGGGCCAGTTCTGGAGAGCGCAGTGACCTATCCCCCGGGCAATAGCACCCAAGCCAAGGAGATGGTGCAGTACTATCTCACGCATCGAGACGAAAGGGAAGGGGTATGGAAACTAGAGAGGGAAGCGATACTGCCCTACACGTACCTGATGGCAGCGGAGAGAATCCTATCCTGCCTCGGATAGTGGGGCTTTCTGTTTCCTTTCCAGGGGCGAAGCGTCCCCTCGAGGAGGGAGCGAAGCTGGGCCTGTGGGAGTTTGTCCCCCTCCACGAGGGCAGGGTGACCATACCGCCCGCGGACATCTATATCCTCGCCGCTTGGCACCCCGCCTATGAACAACTGATGGGGCTGCAGGGGCGCATCGGCGTGCTGTGGACATCCTCCGCTGGGGAGATGGACTTTGTGCCGGTGGAGCTGGGATACCTGACAGGCATCCT
>ERZ1292629.1804-Hain-H43-01um-R1-1804-length-19781-cov-9_pt2 | contig 10629 bp, 9 predicted proteins | sample MGYA00564399_ERZ1292629 | MGnify/ENA primary metagenome ERZ1292629 (study PRJEB36523, sample SAMEA6512636) | groundwater metagenome | collected 2019-01-08 | study: AquaDiva: Metagenomics assemblies of 32 groundwater samples
GGGCACTAAAAAAATTACAATTCAACCAAACAATTATGGCAATAACACGATCGGTAGTGATGGGTTGCCATTGAGACTGACGGTGGATAACGACGGCGTCCGTTCAATGTATTTAACTAAGGCTAGTGATCTTGAGTTAGCGGTAGGTCTTGGCGACAGCACGCCGGACGCGAAATTGGAAATATATGGCGGCGGTGGAACATTTCCGAAATTAATGATTTCTTCCGCGGAGAATACGAATGGAGATCTGATGATTGTTACTTCCAGCGGCACCGTCGGGATCGGGACGACGAGTCCGGCCGTAAAATTGCAGGTTGTGGGAGACATCCGTGTCGGGAACTCTGGCACGAACGGCTGCGTACAGGGTTTCGGAGGAACGGCACTGGTTGGGACGTGCACATCCGACGCAAGATTGAAAACTGGCATCTCGCCGCTAGTGGGCGCGCTCAATAAAGTAATCCAGCTCCAACCAGGGTATTTCTATTGGAAATCTTCCGAATACCCGGAATTGCGTCTTGGCAACGAACGAAATCTTGGCTTTATCGCTCAAGATGTTGAGAAGGTGATACCGGAACTGGTGTCTACGGATGTGAATGGTTACAAAGCGGTGAAATATGGCGCCGAACTCCAAATGTGGACCATTGAAGCCTTGAAAGAACTTAAAGCTGAAAACGATGCGCTTAAAGCGCGTGTGAATGCGTTGGAAGATAAATTACGGTAGAGGGTTGGAATCGTTTTCCGCTACTCCATGTGCATCCTTTCTTTGAATTCTTTTATTTTTTTCTGAAGATCGGGATATTTTTTGAGATAAGGATCTGATGCAACAAGCGCTAGCGCGCAATCGCGGCTTGTTTTGATTACCGCAATGTCCTGGAGTCCTCGCATCGCATAATCGGGGATGCCGGTTTGCGCTTCTCCTAAAAATTCTCCGGGGCCGCGGAATTTCAAATCCTTCTCCGCAAGCTCAAGGCCGTTTTTCGCCTCGACGACGGTCTGCAACCGTTCATGAATTGCTTTTCCTTCGGAGTCGGTGAAAAGAAAACAATATGACTTGTGCTCCCCGCGTCCGACTCGCCCTCGAAATTGATAAAGTTGCGCGAGCCCGAACCGTTCGCTTCCTTCAATTATCATGATTGAAGCGTTCGGCACGTCAACGCCGACTTCGATAACCGACGTTGAAATGAGAATATCAATCGTCCCCCGCGAGAAATCTTCCATGATGCGCTTTTTCTCCCGCGAAGGAAGCTGTCCGTGGAGCATCCCGACTTTCAAATCCGGGAATATCCTGTTTGAAAGTTTTTCATATTCTTCTTTCGCCGATTTAACGCCGCTCCATGGATTCCAGGCTGATCCATTCTTCGCGTCAGCCTCAACTTCCTGTTCAATCCGCGGGCAGATAACAAACACCTGCCGCCCGGTTTTAACCTCCTCGCGGATAAAGGAGTATGCGCGATCACGCTCCAAAGGCGGCACGATTCTTGTCTCAATCGTTTTCCGGCCGGCGGGGAGTTCAGTAATTAGAGAAATATCTAAATCACCGAATATCGTGAGCATAAGTGTCCGCGGAATAGGAGTCGCGCTCATGCTTAGAAAATGCGGCGCAGTGGGCGCGGATTCGCTGCGAAGTAATGCAGCGCGTTGCTTTACCCCGAAGCGGTGCTGTTCATCAATAACTACTAACCCCAGGTTTTTAAAGGTCAATCCCGACGAAAGGTTAGATTTTTTAGACCTAGAAATAAGCGCGTGGGTTCCAAGCACGATATGTATATTTCCCGACTGGACCCCTCCGACGAATTTCTTTTTTTGCAAGTCGCTCTCAATGTCTTCGTCGTAGAGAACTTTCGATCCTCCACCGGTAATGATTCCGACGGAAACTTTTCCAAAAAGTTTAAACCGCCCAATGAGCTTTTTGAGCGTTGCGTAATGCTGGTGCGCGAGCACTTCGGTCGGAGCCATAAACGCTGTTTGATAGCCATTCTCTGCGGCAATGAAAGCCGCAAGCGCGGCAACTACTGTTTTGCCAGAACCCACGTCCCCCTGGAGAAGCCGATTCATCGGAGCGCCTTTTTCCATGTCTTTAACGATCTCCCAGAGCGCTTTCTTTTGCGAAAACGTCAGCTGGAAGGGGAGCGCCCCGAGAAACATTTTGAGCTTTTCGATGTCCGCGGATATTCGAGGAGCTCTCCTTTTTGAAAGCTCGATTTTTTGGAGGGCGCTATATACTTGGAGCAGGAATAAATCCTCAAATGAAAACCTTCGCCGCGCGCGTTCTGCGTCTTCTAATGTGCTTGGGAAATGAATTGATGAAAGCGCTTCAGGAAGTCTCGGAAAGCCGTTCTTTTTTATTATTTCCTCGGGAATCCATTCTGACGGGAACTGCGCGGCTTCGAGAATCGGCTTGATTAAAAAACGCAAACCCCGCGAAGTAAGACCGCGCGTTTCGGGATACACCGGAACAAGACGGCCTGTATGCTTTGTTTCCTTGTTTTCGGCTTCAGCAAAAGATTTGGAAAGAAGTTCATACGCGGGATGGCTCAGGCATAACTCTCCGTTTGAAAACGATACCTTTCCGGAAAAATTTGCGAGCCGCCCGGGCTTTAATGTCTGTAAAATATACGGTTGATTAAACCAGACCGCTTTAATGATTCCCGAATCATCCCGAATCGTTGCTTCGACAAGCGTCATTCTCTTTCGCCGCGCGTGCCGCATCTCCGCGTCCTCTATTGTGCCTCGAATTGTCACCGTCTGGCCCGCCGAGACATCAGAAATACTGAATATTTCGGAAAAATCTTCATAACGAACTGGAAAGTGCCACAGCAAGTCTCGAACGGTATCGAGTCCGAGCTTCTGAAGTTTTTTCAAAAAGCCCGGAGGAATCCATGGCGTTTCGGATAGGGGAGTTTCTAAATATATCCCGCTGCCCATCATGTGCGGGATATTTTACCATAAAAATCATTTCGGCGCACAAAAAAGAAAAGAGGTACAGAAAGACGGTATTGCCGATGAGGAAAGAAGCGGTCATGGCGGCATGCAACACGAGGTGGCGGCTAACCATAACATGAATATTCCGTGCATCGTGCCCCCACCAGGATTCGAACCTGGGACCATCTCCTTAAGAGGGAGCTGCTCTACCAACTGAGCTATAGGGGCACGATGCACGGAATGCATCACAGGTTTATTTTCGATGAACGAACCAATTGCAAATTATTTTGCCAGAATTGATTGCCATGCTGGGCGGCAGGGCAATCAATTGTCCTCAGGATAAAAGGATCCGTCTCTGGTGGAAATATAGGCGTTTAATTTTGCACGGCCAAACGCTAAAAGTATTGTATATAAATCCGCAGGAATTTTGAAGAAGCTGGCATAAAGATATCGCGAGAACTTGCCGCCAAAACTTAGGTTTTTAAGTTCGGACAAGTAGTGCAAAAAATCATCCGTCTATCAATCAATTCGCTTTGCGCCTCCGGAGGGATTCGAACCCCCAACAACTGCTTCGAAGGCAGCGATGATATCCATTTCACCACGGAGGCCTTCTTAGTGGTATACTACTTATACAATATTTCAATTTTGAATGGAAATTTTTGTTTTTCAAATTATCGTATTGCTTTTTTCGGTGGTGATTCACGAAGTTTCACATGGATATGTCGCTGAACATCTTGGAGATCAAACTGCCCGGCTCGCGGGGCGGCTTACCTTGAACCCGCTAAAGCATCTTGACCCGCTTGGTTCCGTTATTCTTCCTGTAATTCTTGCTGTTACTAATTCCCCGTTTATTTTCGGCTGGGCAAAACCGGTGCCTTATAATCCGAATAACTTGCGCGATCCGGTTAAGGGCGGTGCCAAAATCGCCGCCGCCGGACCGATTTCAAATTTCGTCATCGCAATTACTTTCGCGATCGCGTTCCGAATCGCCGACTCCGTTTCTGCGCCGGAGCTTCTTCTGCACCGCTTTGCGGATGTAGTGAGTATCAATATCCTGCTTGCAGTCTTCAACCTCGTACCCATCCCGCCGCTTGACGGCTCGAAGCTCTTGCCAACCATCCTGCCGCGAAACGAAACAAGCGCCCGTGTACTAAACTTTCTAGAGCAGAATGGATTCATCCTGATATTATTGTTTCTTTTCTTCGGTATCGACATCATCCGCCCGATTATCGAGGCACTTTTTAATTTCCTTCTCCGTTTTCCATCAGCATAAATTTTCAATTATTAACCACGATCGTGAGATTTAATAAAATTCAATTTTTGGCGGTGCGGAATGTGCGTAAAAGTGGGGGTGAAAAAATAATCAACAGGTTAAATGCAAAATCCGCGTTTTTGTGCGCGGGCTTCTGTTTTCTATTTTATGCGGGATAGAGAACCCTACACCAATTTTGCCAATTTCAATTAACCCTTGAAAAATAAGGGGTAGGGGGGCATCCTGGATTCCCGCTTTCGCGGTAATGACATTTTCTTTGACATGTAAGCCCATCATGCTTTACAATCCTTGAGTTGCTTCGGCAATTTTTATTTTAACCAGCGACTCGGTATTTCAGTGTCATAAGTCAAAAGTTATAGGTTTCAAGTTGTTATTGCATGCCCACACTTCATCAACTTATAAAAAAAGGGAGGCATCCATTGAAGTCGAAAACAAAAGCTCCGGCTTTGTCTTTTTATTTTAACACAATCCAAAACAGGCCCGTGGATTCGAGCTCGCCGTTTAAACGCGGCGTGTGCCTAAAGGTGTTTACAACAACGCCGAAAAAACCGAACTCCGCTTTACGGAAAGTTTGCAGGGTGAGGCTAACAAACGGGATGGAAATAACAGCCTATATTCCTGGCGAAGGACATAATCTCCAAGAGCACTCGATCGTAATGGTCCGCGGAGGAAGAGTAAAAGACTTGCCGGGGGTTCGCTATCACGTTGTTCGCGGAATACTCGATACTGGTGGCGTGGAGAACCGGAAACAGCAGAGGTCGAAGTATGGGGCGAAAGCTCCGAAATAAATATGCGATGCTAATAATTAATCCATGCGAATAACGCGAATAAAATGTTGATTCGCATCATTCGCATAATTCGTATGTTCGCATCGGTAACATCATGAGAAAAAAACGAGTATACAAAAAATTCTACGAGGCCGATCCGAAATTCGAGCGAATTGATATCGGAAGATTTATCAATTACGTCATGGAGGAGGGAAAGCGTTCAATCGCGGAGCGGATTGTGTACGACGCGTTCGAAAAGATAAAAACAGTAACCAAAGAAGATCCCGCAAAAGTTTTCGATAAGGCGCTCGAGAATGCTTCGCCGCTTTTGGAAGTCGTATCTCGGCGCGTTGGTGGAGCAAACTACCAGATCCCAGAGGAAGTTAAACCTGGGCGGAAGTTCGTTCTTGCGGTCCGATGGATTATCAAAGCGGCCAGAACCAAAAAAGGGAAGCCGATGGCGGAGAAACTTGCTGAAGAGATAATTGCGGCATCGAAGAATGAGGGCGCGGCAATTAAGAAGAAACAGGATACGCACAGAATGGCGGAGGCGAACCGCGCATTCGCGCATTTCGCTCGAAAACAGAAATAGTGCGTTAACATTTCAAATCGATATCTTTGAATTTTGATATTTAATTTTTGATTTATGTAACAAATTTTATGCCAAGAGCTTATCCATTAGAAAAGATCCGCAATATAGGCATCATCGCGCATATCGACGCTGGGAAGACAACCGTCTCGGAGCGGATTCTTTTTTACACCGGAGTGTCGCATAAGATCGGAGAAGTGCACACGGGCGACACTGTTATGGATTGGATGGAACAGGAAAGAGAGCGTGGAATTACCATTACATCTGCCGCAACGACCGCGTTTTGGACGCCAACATACTATGCAGGAGATAAAAAACAAGAGTATCAAATAAATCTTATTGATACGCCTGGACATATTGATTTTACCGTGGAAGTGAAACGCTCCCTCCGCGTGTTAGATGGCGCAGTCGTGGTTTTTGACGGTGTCTCTGGCGTTGAACCGCAGTCGGAAACGAACTGGCGTTATGCGGATGAGTACCACGTTCCTCGAATTTGTTTTATCAACAAGCTGGATCGAATGGGCGCGAGCTTTGAAGGAAGCCTCGCCTCGATAAAAGAACGTTTGACTTCAACCGCAATACCCGTCCAACTGCCAATAGGCCTTGAGGAGCGCTACAGCGGCATTATTGACCTGCTTGCGCACAAGGCGTATGAATTTCACGGCGAGCACGGCGAAAAAATTATAGATATTCCGATTCCGGAAAATATGAAGGCCGAAGTGGAAAAACGCCGCCACGAACTTATCGAGAAAATCGCCGACAACGACGACGAGTTAATGACGAAATATCTCGATGGGAAAGAAATACCGCTTGACGATCTCCGCAGAGTGCTTCGAAAGGCTGTTATCGCGAACAAAATCGTTCCGGTGTTTTGCGGATCGGCGCTCAAAAACAAGGGAGTACAATTCGTCTTGAACGCCGTTGTGGAATACTTGCCGTCTCCGCTTGACCTGCTACCAGTAAAAGGAATTGACATGAAAACCGGAGCGGAAATCCTACGCAAGCCGAGCGACGACGAGCCATTTACCGCGTTGGCGTTCAAAATCGCGACTGACCCTTATGTGGGAACGCTTACATATTTCAGAAACTACGCCGGTGTATTGAAGCGTGGTTCGTATATTTTCAACTCGATAAAAAACCAGCAGGAGCGGATAGGCCGTGTTGTTCGCATGCACGCAAACGAACGGGAAGAAGTTGAGGAAATTTATGCGGGAGAGATCGCTGCAATCGTTGGCTTAAAAAATACGACAACTGGAGATACGCTGTGCACCGCTGAAGCGCCGCTAATGTTGGAAAAAATCGTGTTCCCGGAGCCCGTTATAGGAATTCGAATCGAGCCAAAAACGAAAGCGGATCAAGAAAAAATGAGCATGGCGCTCCATCGGCTTGCGGACGAAGATCCGACATTTAGGGTAAAGGGAGACATAGAGACTGGCGATACGATTATTTCGGGAATGGGAGAGCTGCACCTCGAAATCATTGTTGATCGGATGAAGCGTGAATTTGGCGTTGCCGCGTCCGTGGGGAGGCCGCAGGTTGCCTATAGAGAAACGATTACCGGTGAGGCCGAATCTGAAGGAAAATATATCCGGCAATCTGGCGGGCGCGGACAATATGGCCATGTGCGGCTTCGCGTAAAACCATTGGAGAGGGGAACTGGTTTTGTATTCCTGGATGAAATCAAGGGAGGCGCGATTCCGAATGAATTTATTCCCGCGGTTGAGAAGGGCGTGAAAGAAGCATTAGACAAAGGAGTTCTCGCTCATTATCCGATTTCCGACGTTGAAGTGACTTTGTATGACGGTTCATTCCACGAAGTGGACTCGTCCGAAGCGGCGTTTAAAATTGCTGGATCTATGGCGTTCCAGGAAGCCGTGAAGCGCGCGAAGCCGGTGATCCTTGAACCTATCATGAAAATTCAGGTTTTAATCCCGACCAGTTTCCTTGGAGAGGTGACCGGAAATTTGAATTCCAAACGCGCGCGAATCGAAGAGATGATAGACCGTCCGAATATTAAAGTGATAAACGCGACCGTGCCGCTCTCCGAAATGTTCGGCTACGCCACGGAAATTCGATCGATGTCGCAGGGCAGGGGATCGTTCACTATGGAATTCGACCGATACGACGTTGCGCCGAATAACATCACGCAGCTGATTATTGAGGGAAAGAAACGCTAGCTTATATCCAGAAATCCTGAGCTTCTCCGAAGGATCGAAGGCAAAAAGCGATAGAAACGCTAAGATGATAGAAACGCTAAGATTAAGAAATACATAATGTAACATTTCTTACGATCGTAGAAATTGTTACAATGAGCGTATGAGCCTGGTTGATGATGTATTAAATGAGCTTATCGGGAAACGCCGGCGTGGATATGGAATATACTTTACCGGCGGCGATGACGCGGAAAAAATTTCCCGCGGCGTGCTTCGTGTAACTTTATGGCGCCTCAGAAAGAGAGGATATGTGATAAATGAAAAGAAAGGGGTGTGGAAAATAACAGACGCAGGTAAAGAATATCTCTTGAAAAAACTACCTAGAACCCGCAGAGCCGATAAGAAATCGCCTGCCAATGCGAAAAATCTAATAATCGTCTTCGATATTCCTGAAAGCAAACGGAAAATGCGCGATTGGCTAAGAATAGAGCTCATCAGTTTTGGTTTTGAAATGCTTCAAAAAAGCGTTTGGTTCGGGCCGGGTCCTTTGCCAGAAAAATTTATCCGCACACTGGGCGAATGGAATATCACTCCGTATGTCAAATTTTTCAGCGCAGAAGTGGCGGATATAATTTAAATCTACGGAGCATTGAATATGAACTATCGAAATATGTAACAAATATTACGATCGTACAATTTGTTACGTCCTGCAAAATCGTACTTGAGAGAAGCTTAAAAAATCCGGCGGCTTCGCTTTGTCACGCACCTTCCAAGAATACACAGCAGCTTGCCGCGGAGATAAACCCAGTGCCGCATTTCAGTTGCGAAAAAGTGGCGCTGGATAAAATAGTTTCCTAAACGAACCTTTCGAGCCCTATCCACAGCCTCGCTTGACACCTTTTGCCATCCCCGTATAATGATTGCCGTAGTCAAACCACGGCCTGCGGAGGCCTTTAAAATTCTTATAAACTAATTAGGTCGAGAGGTAATAAAATTTAACAAAACATCATGGCAGAAAAAGAGAAATTTAGCAGGACGAAACCTCACGTTAACGTTGGGACAATTGGACACGTCGACCACGGAAAAACTACTCTTACCGCGGCGATCACGCACGTATTGCACTTAAAAGGTTGGGCAAAAAAAGAGGAATCAGTCGATCAGATCGATAACGCTCCGGAAGAGAAAGCGCGCGGCATTACGATCGCGCTTCATCATTCGGAATACGAGTCGGAAAAGAGACACTATGCGCATATTGACGCCCCGGGCCACGCGGACTACATCAAAAATATGATCACGGGCGCCGCGCAGATGGACGGCGCGGTTTTGGTTGTATCCGCGGCTGATGGTCCGATGCCGCAGACGAGAGAGCACATTCTCTTGGCTCGCCAAGTCGGCGTGCCGGCGATTGTGGTGTTCTTAAACAAAGTTGATCAAGTTGACGATCCGGAACTTATCGATCTTGTCGAATCAGAAATCCGCGAGCTTTTGAAGAAATATGAATTTCCAGGAGATACAATACCGGTTATCCGAGGTTCTGCGCTCAAGGCATTGAACGTAAAATCTGCCGACGAAGCTGATGCAAAACCGATTTTTGAACTTGCGAAAGCGCTCGACGAGCATATCCCGCAACCGGTTCGAGACCTTGAAAAACCGTTCCTTATGCCCGTCGAGGACGTGTTTGCTATTGAGGGACGAGGCACTGTCGTAACCGGAAGAATTGAGCGAGGCAGAATAAAAGTAAACGAAGAAGTTGAAATCGTAGGATTACGCCCGACCCAAAAAACTGTTGTAACCGGAATTGAAATGTTCAATAAGATTCTTGATGACGGCATGGCGGGCGATAACGTCGGCGCATTGCTTCGCGGCCTCAAAAAAGAGGACGTTGAGCGCGGTCAGGTTATTGCGAAGCCGGGAAGCGTCAATCCGCACACGGAATTCGACAGCGAGGTGTATATTCTTTCGAAGGAAGAGGGAGGAAGGCACTCTCCTTTTTTCGCCGGCTATAAACCGCAGTTTTATATCAGAACAACTGATGTAACCGGAGAAGTAACGTTGCCGTCTGGGATGGAAATGGTGATGCCGGGCGACACGGTTAAGCTGGGAATCAAACTAATCTCACCGGTAGCGCTCGAAGAGAAGCAGAGATTTGCTATTCGCGAAGGCGGAAAAACGGTTGGAGCAGGAGTCGTGACGAAAATTAATAAGTAAAGTATGCGATGCTAATAATACTAATTCATGCGAATGACGCGAATAAAATTCAATTCGCATAATTCGTATCCATTCGTAAATTTGCATCGGTAATTTTTATGGTCAAGAAAAAAGAAACCGAACTCCCGCAAAAAGTGCGTCTTCGAATCAAGTCGTACGACCACAAGCTTATAGATAATTCGGCGAAGCAGATTATCGAAGCTGCGGAGCGCAATGACGCAAAAATCGTCGGGCCGATTCCTTTGCCGACCGAAATCAAGAAGTATACCGTGAACCGATCGACATTCGTACATAAGGATTCGCGCGAACAGTTCGAGCTTCGGGTTCATAAGCGATTGGTTGAGATACTCAATCCGACGCCGAAGATAATTGAATCTCTTTCAAACTTGAGTTTACCGGCGGGGGTGGATATCGAGATTAAAATAGTCTAGTCAAAAAACCGCCCTCTGGCGGTTTTTTGATGCCAAGTAGAACTTCCCTTCCTTCTCTGAGGAAAAATAGATGTTCTTGTATATTTGGCAGCTAAATAATAAAATCTTCGTGTGCGCATTTTGATAGAAAAGTACCAGTGGTTCTTTTAGATGTAGTTATAGTTGCAGGCTGGATAAAATGTTCTGACTGGTTTCCGCGCGCGCCTTGCTCAATGGGTCCATAGTTCAATGGCAGAATGTCGGTCTCCAAAACCGATGATCGAGGTTCGAATCCTCGTGGACCCGC
>ERZ1292629.4233-Hain-H43-01um-R1-4233-length-10628-cov-4_pt1 | contig 10628 bp, 10 predicted proteins | sample MGYA00564399_ERZ1292629 | MGnify/ENA primary metagenome ERZ1292629 (study PRJEB36523, sample SAMEA6512636) | groundwater metagenome | collected 2019-01-08 | study: AquaDiva: Metagenomics assemblies of 32 groundwater samples
TTGAAATTTAAGGCGACAAGAGTCGGAAAAAACACAATGATTGCGCAGATTATAAAAATTGTTGAAGAAGCTATGGGGTCAAAAGCCCCGATACAGCTTTTAGCTGACAAAGTTTCATTTTATTTTGTGCCCGTTGTTTTTGGGATTGCTCTACTGGCTGCAATTGTCTGGCTTTTTATGGGCCAGCCGCTTTCTTTTGCCGTGGCGATTTTTGTTGCCGTATTAATTATTGCCTGCCCTTGCGCATTAGGTTTGGCAACTCCGACAGCGGTTATGATGGGAACGGGTTTGGCGGCAGAAAGAGGAATTTTAATAAAATCCAGCAAAGCTCTAGAAACCGCAAAAGATGTTGATATGGTTATTTTTGATAAAACAGGGACATTAACAAAAGGAGAACCCGTTGTTACAGATATTGTTGCCATAGGAAAAGGGTATGGTGAAGATTCTGTCCTAAAAATTGCAGGTTCTATAGAAAAAAATTCAGAGCATCCATTAGCAGAAGCTATCGTAAGAAAAGCAAAAGAAGGAAAAATAAAATTATCTGAAGTTAAAAAGTTTCAGTCAATTCCGGGAAAGGGGGTGGAGGCGACGCTTGAAAGGAAAAAGATTTTATTGGGCACTATAAAATTGATGAAGGAAAATAAGATTGAGACAAAAGACATTGAAGAAAAAATGGTTGAACTGGAAAGTCAGGGGAAAACCGCCATGATTTTATCTGTCGGAAAAAAAATTGCGGGGATTATTGCGGTTGCCGACGTTCTGAAAGAAAATTCAAAAGAGGCAGTTGATACTTTGCACAAAATGGGAAAGCAGGTTGCCATAATTACGGGAGACAACAAAAGGGTTGCAGAGGCGATTGCAAAACAGCTGGGAATTGACAGGGTTTTGGCTGAAGTTTTGCCGCAGGGGAAATCAACTGAAGTTGAAAAACTGCAGAAAGAAGGGAAAATTGTGGCAATGGTTGGCGACGGAATCAACGATGCTCCCGCTTTGGCAAAATCTGATTTGGGAATTGCTTTAGGTTCTGGAACAGACGTGGCGATGGAAACAGGGGAAATCGTTTTGATTAAAGATGACTTAAGGGATGTTGTTTCTGCGATTGATTTATCAAAATATACGCTTTCAAAAATAAAACTCGGGCTTTTTTGGGCGTTCTTTTATAATATTGTGGGCATACCGGTGGCTGCTGGAGTTTTGTACCCTGCAACGGGCTGGTTGTTAAGTCCCTCAATTGCAGCTGCCGCCATGGCGTTTTCGTCTGTTAGTGTTGTTTTGAACGCTCTTTCAATGAAGCTCCACAAATAATTGATTTTCTCAATCTTTTGTGCTTTAATTAACATATATGGAAAAAAAGAATTTAATTTTAACTATTATTGCAGCCGCGTTGATAATTATAGGCGGAGGTTTGCTGTTAAACCAGCAGTTTAATTTTATCGGACCCAGCCCCAATATTAATGCAAAAGCTCCGGAAGGGATAATACTTTTTTATGGAGACGGATGTCCGCACTGCAAATTGGTTTCTGATTTTATAGCCGCAAATAATGTAAAAGCAAAAGTTGCATTTACGGAGCTTGAAGTTTTTAACGATGAAAACAATGCCGGGATACTGTTGCAAAAAGCACAGATTTGCAAAATAGCTGAAGACAAGATCGGGGTTCCGTTTCTCTGGACTGGCAGCACATGTTTGTTGGGAGACCAGGACGTTATAAATTTCTTTAAAGAAAAAGCTGGAATAAAATAAAATGAATAAAAGAATATTAGCAATTTTTGGTTTTTCAACGCTCGGTTTATTTCCGGCGGTTGTTGCAAAGGCCGTTTGCCCTGTTTGCATAGTCGTCGTTGGGGCAGGCCTCGGCCTTTCAAGGTGGCTTGGCGTAGACGATATAGTTTCATCTTTGTGGATCGGAGCCTTGCTTGCCGCCACCAGCCTCTGGACCATAATCTGGCTGGATAAAAAAAATTGGAGTTTTAAATACCAAAAGATTGTTGTTCCGGCTGCTTATTATATATTGGTGCTTGTTCCGCTTTATTATTACGATATAATCGGACATCCTTACAACAAAATTTTTGGGATTGATAAAATAATTTTTGGCGCGGTGTTAGGCACAATAATCTTTATGCTAAGCTTATTGCTGCACAATTATTTAAAGCATAAGAATAACTTCAAATCCTTTTTCCCTTATCAGAAAGTAGTTTTACCAGTTGTAATTTTATTAATTTTTAGTTTTATAATTTATTTTTTACTTAAATGGATATAGATAAAAATAAAATAGACGAGTTTATAAAAAAAGTCCAGGAAAACAAGCAAAATCAGCTGGATTTGTCATCGGATGAAGATTTATCTGTTGCAGTTATGAATTTAGTTTCTATTGAAGAGCATTTTTTCTTTACCGGCGCAAAAACCGGAAAATCGGAATATTTTGATTTGTTGCAGGAAGCTCGCAAGATGCGCGGAGAATTACTGAAAAAATTGGTAAAAAACGTGGAGCCGGGCTCTGAACAGTGGTGCATTTCAAAGCATCTTTTAGCCGCTTCAATGAGGCTTATGGAAGTGGGGACAAAGGCGCAGGGTCAAGGCAAAAAAGAAGACGCAGAGGACCTGTTTAAAAAAGCTTTTGAGCTTTACAGCTTATTCTGGGGCATTAACTTAAAGCTTGTTGATATTGGCGAAGTTAAAAAAATAGATGACAACCAAATAAATAAAAAAGATGAAGATAAGGGCGGAATTATGGGAAAGCTTGGCAAGGTTGTGAAATATGTAATTGATTGCTGCAAAGAATAAATAAAAGAGCGCTTCGGCGCTCTTTTGTGATATAATATATTATAATATGAAAAATAATTTTAAAATGAAGCTTTTAGTTTTGGTGTTTTTTGCGTGTTTTTTTCTGGACACAAACGCGTTTGCAGCGGTTCAATATAATATTACGGTAACGCAAGGAGCCAATGGAGCTATAACTCCTTCTGGCGTTGTAACAGTAAACGCCAATACTTCTCCTAAGTTTACAATAAAGGCCAATGCAAATTATAAAATAAATGACGTTATAGTGGATGGCGTGTCAAAAGGAGCAGTGGCAAGCCATACATTTAGTAAGATATCAGCTAATCACACAATTACCTCCACCTTTGCTTTAATTACATATACTATCAGGGCTACGCCTGGAGCTAACGGCTCTATTACTCCGGCTGGCACAACAGTTGTTGATCGTGGGGCAAGCAAAACATATTTTATAACACCAAACCCGGGATATCACATTGTTAACGTGGTAGTGAACGGAACTTCAAAAGGCGCTGTATCAAGCTACACTTTCAATAATGTAACGACTAATTATAATATTGGAGCGACTTTTGCCGCAAGCGCTTATACTTTAAGCACATCTTCATATCCTTCTGCGCAATATGGAACAGTAGGTAAAAATCCGAATCTTTCAACATATACGTTTGGCGCGCAAGTGGCATTAACGGCAACAGCTAACCCAGGATACAGATTTGTCATGTGGGCAGGAGATGCAATTGGCAGCACCAGCAATCCGCTTACGATCACCGTAGATGCAAACAAAAATTATATAGCAATGTTTGATGTCGAGGTTGCTGCGCCCGTTGCACATTTTATAAATGCTTCAGCCGGCGAGAATGGAACAATTTCTCCCATTGGCGCAACAGCAGTGGCTTCGGGAGCTAGCCAGTCTTATAGTATAACGCCTAATTCTGGGTATGGTATTTCAGATGTATTGGTTGACGGCCAAAGCGTTGGTCCGGTATCTTTTTATGCATTTAACAATGTTGTTGCAACTCATGCCATTTCAGCCAGTTTTGCTGTTTCTACAGCCCCACCGCCGATGCCAACACCGGCCGCATTATATGCTCTAAAAATATACAGCTCCGACGGCACATTATCTGCGCTTGTTTTCCAGCGAAATTACAGTCCGGGCGCGCAATTAACAATAACACAGGGTTCTTCTGTCAACTACACATTCGTCAATTGGTCTGGAGACATTGGCGTTGCAGTTTTACCGGCCACAAATCCGCTGATTATTATAATGGACTCTGACAAAACAATAACAGCTAATTTCACTCATAACTAAAAAAATAGTATAATAAATAAATAATATTAAAAAGAATAAAATGTTTGGCATAAATAAAACGATTCCAAAGTTTTGCGATTTGAGGGGCAAAGTTGCCATAATAACCGGCGCGGGCAAGGGAATGGGCAGAACCCATGCTTTGCTTTTATCGCGCGCTGGGGCAAAAGTTGTTGTTTCAGACATTATAAAAGAAGATGCAGATGCCGTGGTTTTAGAAATTAAAAAACAAAAGGGAGACGCAATTGCTGTAAAGTGCGATATAAGCAAAAAATCAGAAGTTGATAATTTGATAAAAGAAACTTTAAATAAATTTGAAAAAATCGATATTTTGGTAAACAACGCCGGAATTTTTCCTTTCAAGCCATTTTTGGAGATGCAGGAGCAGGATTTTGAAAAAGTAATTGATGTGAATTTGAAAGGATATTTTTTGTGCAGCCAGGCCGCTGTAAAAGAAATGAAAAAAAATCAGCCGAATGAAAAGGGGCAGAAAGGCGCAATTGTAAATATTGCTTCTATCGCCGCAATAATAGGATTTCAAGGACTTGCGCATTACTGCGCTTCAAAGGGCGGAATTGTGGCAATGTCAAAAGCAATAGCTTTGGAACTGGCTCCTTTGGGAATCCGCATAAACACCATTGACCCCGGAGCAATTGATACTCCAGGAACTGCTTCAATAAAACAAGACCCAAAAACTTTGGAGGGATTTTTGTCAGGAGTGCCGATGAAAAGAATGGGCAATCCCGAAGAAATTTCCAATGCGGTTTTATTTTTAGCATCAGACGAATCTTCTTACATGACTGGCGCCACAATTGTGGTTGACGGCGGCTGGACAGTAGGGTAAAATGGCATAATATTAAAATTATTAATAAAAATATATTTTATGGCAGAAGAAGCATATTGCGTAAAGTGCAAGACAAAAAGAGAAATGAAAGATGCGCAAGAGGTTGAGATGAACGGCAAAGGAGGTAAAAAAAGGGCGGCAATGAAGGGAACTTGCCCCGTTTGCGGAACAGGAATGTTTAGGATAATGGGATTGAAAAAATAATTGAAGAAGAAATATATTGTATTTTTCACAGGCTTCCTGCTTGCGCTAAATGTTCTGGCGTGGCAGGAGGTTTTTGTTTTAGAGCGGCCGCAGTATTTAAAAGTTGATTTTTTGGATGTGGGGCAGGGAGATTCAATTTTTATTGAAACTCCGCAGGGGCAGCAAATTTTAATTGACGGCGGGCCGAACTCAAGGGTTTTAGAAAAATTGCAAAAATTAATGCCTGCTTTTGACAAGTCTTTAGATGCTGTGATTTTGACACATCCTGAAAAAGACCATATGGCAGGAATTTTGGAAGTTTTGCAAAGGTATAGGGTGGATTATTTTTTATGGACAGGCGTTGTAAAAAATGATGCTGAAAATAAAAAACTGGCCGAAATTTTAAACGAAATTCAAAATCCAAGCCAAAGCTTTTTGGCGGCTCTAACCGGCCAAGAAAAAACAAAAGTAATGGCGATAAGCGCCGGGACTAAAATTAAAGCGGGAAAAGTTATAATTAATACTTTGTTCCCGTTGGAAAGCGTGGCGGGAAGAGAATTAAAAAATACCAGCAATGACACATGCATTGTCAATCGCCTTGTATTTGGCGACAGCTCTTTTCTTTTTACCTGCGACATCGGATTTCCCGAAGAAAAACAATTAATTAATCTGTACACACCGGGTGTGTACAGATCAGAGGTTTTGAAGGTGGCGCACCACGGGTCTAAATATTCAACGTCTGAATTGTTTTTAGAAAGCGTGAAACCAAAGGTTGCGGTGATTGAGGTGGGCAAGAATTCTTACGGGCACCCGACGCCCGAGACATTGCAGAGACTGGAAAAATTTGGTATAAATGTATTGAGAACAGACAAAAACGGAGATGTGGAGATTGAAAGCGATGGAAAAAATATCTATATTAAAAAATAACACAGTTATGCTATTCTAAAAAAAATTGGAGTAGCATTTAGAAAAATGATAGGATTAAAACATGGAAGACAAAGAAGTGGTAAAAATCTTGAAAGCCGTAGCTAATGAGAATCGTTTTACGATTTTAAAATGTTTGCAAAAAGAGAAAGAGTTGTCCGTGGGAGATTTGGCAGAGATGACCAAGTCGCCATTTCGAAGCGTTTCAAGAGATTTATATGTTTTAAGAAAAGTCAATTTGGTCCAATTCAGAAATCATTATTCGGAGCGGCTTTATTCAATCGATATCAAAAATTTTCCCAAACAATTTCTCGATTTTTTAGAAAGTTAGTCTTAACTTATTTATGCGCACTAAAGTTGTTCTAAATATTTTTAGAATAGCAGATGTAAAAAGAGATATAAGAGAAATAATAAGACAAGAATAATAAGGCAAAGTTGTGAATTCAGAAACAAAAATTTGTCAAAACTGTAAAGAGGAGTTCACCATCGAGCCCGAGGATTTTACGTTTTACGAAAAAATGAAGGTGCCCGCGCCGACTTTTTGTCCGATTTGTCGATTTGAAAGAAGGGCAGCTTTTAGAAATGAAAGAAAGCTTTTTAAGTGTAAAAATGCTTTTACTGGGGAAGATATATTTTCTTTGTATCCGCCCGAATCAAAAAGAAAAGTAGTAACCGAAGAACAATGGATGGGAGATTCTTGGGACCCGATGGATTACGGCCGGGATATTGACTGGTCCCGTCCGTTTTTAAGTCAAATTTCAGGGCTTGAAAAAGAAGTTCCAATTTACAATTTAAATGTAAAATTAATGGTAAATAGTCCGTATTCTGGAAATGCCACAGGATTAAAAAATTGTTATCTGTTATTTAATTCCAATTATTCTGAAAATTGCTCATATGGAAACGGCATAGATTTTTCTAAAGATTGTTTTGACAATTCGCACATAAAACATTCTGAAAAGTGTTATGAATGTTTTTGGCTGAAAAATTGTTATCAATGTTACGAAACAATAATGTCTGTTGATTGCCGAAATATGTGGTTTTCTCGTGATTGTTTGGGCTGTAATGACTGTTTCGGATGCGCAAATTTAAGAAGGTCATCATATTGTATTTTTAATAAACAGCATACAAAAGAAGAATACAAAACAATTTTGAATGGAATGCATTTGGACACCATCAATGGTTCAAACCAAGCGCGACAAAAAGCCAGAGATTTTTGGAAGACACAAATAAACAAAAACCATCAGGGCATGCAAAATTTAAATTGCACAGGGTCTTATGTGACAAATTCAAAAAACGTTGAAGAGAGCTATCTTATTAGAGAAAGTGAAAATTTGAAATATTGCCAATATATGCAAGTTCCTATTAACAAGGATTGTTATGATTGCATGGCTTGGGGAGAAAATTCGGAATTATGTTATGAAACTTGTGTTTGTGGCGAAAGTTCTTATAATTCAAAATTTTGTTTTAATTGTTGGCCGGCCAGCAGGAGTAATGAGTATTGCATGAACGTTTTCAGCTCATCGGATTGTTTTGGTTGCGTTGGCGTTAAAAAGGCACAGTATTGTATTTTAAACAAACAATATAGCAAAGAAGAATATGAAAAACTCGTCTCCAAAATTAAAAAACATATGGACGAGAACCCTTATGTTGATAAAAAGGGAAACATATATAAATACGGAGAGTTTTCCCCAATAGAATTTTCAGCATTCGGGTATAATAATTCTGCAGCCATCCAACATTTTGATATGACAAAAGCGAAAGCGGAAAGTTTTGGCTATCCTTGGGTTGAAGTAGAAAAGGGAAATTATAATATTACATTGGACTCGGTAGATTTGCCAAAATCAATAGACGAGACAAAAGACGCCATATTAAATGAAGTTATAGAATGTGAAAAATGCAAAAGCGCGTACCGTGTTTTGCGCGATGAATTTGCATTTTACAAAAAGGAGAGAATTCCGTTGCCTACATTGTGCAGTGAGTGCAGGCACGAAAGAAGATTGAAAGATAGGTTGAGTATAAAATTGTACAGCTATCAATGTATGTGCGCGGGCGATAAAGATGATACAGGGCAATATCAAAACACAGTTTTACACGATCATGGCCGTGAACATTGCGGCAATAATTTCAAGACGGGTTTTGACCCAAAATTAGGAAATATTGTTTACTGTGAGCATTGCTACAATAAAGAAGTTGCATAAATGAAAAGCTGTTCCAAAAAAGTTTGGAATAGCAGATATAAAAAAAGTGATAATAAAAAGCATAGTATATAATGGAAGCAATTAAAAATTAAAATTAAAAAAAATGAGAGATTTAGATTTTCCGATATTTAAAACAAAATCAGATGTGTATAAAAAGTTTGATTTAACTGACGTAAATTCGCGCCAAAAATATTTTGAGTACAAGGCAGGCGAGGAAATTAAAAAATTGAGAGAGTTTTTAAAAAATAATACCTTTATTGCCTATTTAATGGGTAAAAAATCTTCGGGCAAGGGGACTTACGCAAAAATGCTGGCTGAAGTGGTGGGGGGAGATAAAATTGCCCATTTTTCAATTGGAGACATGATAAGGTCTTTTGATGAAATTATAAAAGACAAAGAAAAAAGAAAGGAGATTGAAGAATTTTTGGAAAAAAATTACAGGGGAAGAGTTTTGCTAGAAGATGTTATGAAATCTTGGGACAGCAGGTCAACAAAAACTTTGCTGCCCACCGAGTTGATTTTGGCATTGGCAAAAAGAGAAATTGCAAAACTGGGAAAGAAAGCAATTTTTATTGACGGATTTCCAAGAGACATTGACCAGATTTCATATTCCTTGTTTTTTAGAGACCTTATCGGATATAGGGAAGACCCAGACGTTTTTATTTTGATTGATGTTCCGACAGCAGTTATTGATGAAAGGGTAAAATTCAGAGTTATTTGTCCTATCTGCCAGACCTCGAGAAATCTGAAACTTCTGGCGACAAAAAATGTTGAATACGACCCTTCGGGCCCAGGGGGCACCCCCTCAGGGCAGGGAAAATTCCATTTAATTTGCGACAATTCAACCTGCAAAGGAGCCAGGATGGTGACGAAAGAAGGGGATGAACAGGGAATTGAGCCGATAAAAGCCAGATTGGAGAAAGACGAACTTTTAATAAAAGAAGCATATAATTTGCAGGGAATTGGCAAAGTTCTTTTGAGAAATACAATACCTGTTGAAAAAGTAAAAGATTACGCTGACGATTATGAAATAACTCCAGAATATGTTTATAAATTTAACGAGAAAGCCGCCTCGCCTGCAGGAGAGGCGAGCCTCGCCCCGAAAGGGCGGGTTGAAGTTTCTGAAAAGCCGTGGGAAGTAAAAGACGACGAGGGCGTTTCGTCAAACAGCCTAATGCCGCCTCCGGTTGCGGTTTCTTTGATAAAACAGCTGGTGAAAGCACTGGGACTGTAAAAAGCCTTGACCTATAATTTTAAAGCGTTAACATAAAGATAGCTCTGGCATTTCTAAATTTTCTATACAAGCTTTTTACAAGGGAGTTCAAATTTGTTCCGACCGTGGTCGTGACATGAGAGCACCCACCTAAATTTTACTAGAAATTTATAGAGAGCCCGAGCGATAAAGGACGTCCAAGAAATTGGGTGTTTTTTATTGCCCTTTACACTGATTTTCAGAAAAGATATAATAAGTTAAAATTATTCTAATTAGGCATTTTTAAATTATGTTTAAAAAATCTCCGTTAATTATCAAAATTTGCAGCGCAGTTACAAAACACAGCATTTATGCGCTTGTTTTTCTTTTGCCCATTTTATTTTTGCCGTGGACGTCGGATGTTTTGGATTTTAACAAGCAGGCATTGCTTGTACCTTTAGTTTTTATTGCTTTGTTCGCCTGGATGGCAAAAGTTTTGGTTTCGGGCAAATTCAGCGTTAATTTGAATAAAACATATGTTGCTGTCCTGGCAGTGTTTGTAGTTTATCTTTTGTCAACGGTTTTTTCTTTGGATAAAACAGCCAGCTTCTGGGGCTGGCCCAGAATAGTTTCAGAAAGCCTGCTCTCTGTAATTTGCCTTGCCCTTCTCTACTTTTTTATCAGCAGCGTGTTTTCTGAAAAAGAAACCTTGACTTCAGTAAAACTTTTGGGAATTTCGTCTTTAATATCGGCAGTTATCGGATTTTTTCAGCTTTTGGGCATATTTATTTTTCCGTTTTTTAGTTTTGCAAAAAACACTTCGTTCAATACCATAGGTTTGGTGGGTGGTTTTGGAATGTTTTTGGCGGTTCTTCTGCCCTTGCTTTTTGCCTTGGAAATTTCCGCTAAAAAATGGACGAAGGCGGTTTTTGGAGTGTTTTTGGCGTTAGATGCCGTTATTCTTGTTTTGGTTAACTATCCGGCGGTTTGGTGGGTGGTTTTGACGGGGTCTGTTTTAATGATTTTGTTTGGAATGATAAAGAGGAAATTTATCGATTTAAGGTGGGCTTCTGTTCCGACATTTTTTTTGGTGGTAGCTTTGTTTTTCATTGTTTTAAGGCCGGTAATTTCTGTGCCGGCGAGATCAGTTGAAGTTTTTTTGAACCAATCATCAAGCTTTAATATTGCGCTTCAGGCAATAAAATCTG